>OGMC01000450.1_pt1 | contig 12416 bp, 9 predicted proteins | sample 1573011 | NCBI WGS metagenome assembly OGMC01 (sample SAMEA2581888, study PRJEB24529) | metagenome | biome: Human gut stool | place: China | collected 2011
AATTTACATTACATTTGTTTCGTGGAACGATGTAGAAAAGAGGGATTATGATTAAAGATTATGAGGATTTTAAGAAATTTATCCTGAGTCTTACAACTATTGACCTTAATGCATATAAGGAAAAACAGATGAAGAGGCGTATAGATACACTTATTGCAAGACATAAGTATGATGGTTACGATAGTTATTGTAAGGCAATAAAGGAAGATACAGGGTTAAGAGAAGAATTTGTTAATTATATTACGATTAATGTATCTGAATTTTATAGAAATCCGAATCTGTGGAAGACACTGGAGGATGTTATACTGCCGGATCTGATAAGTAAGTTCGGACCAAGACTTAAGGTATGGAGTGCGGCATGTTCTACTGGTGATGAACCATATTCACTTGCTATGGTGCTTGCAAAGAAAGTACCTATGAGGGATATTAAGATTATTGCGACAGATCTTGATGAACAGGTTCTTGAGAAGGCTAAAGATGGTGTATATGGTGAAAACAGCATAAAGGGACTTCCTAAGGAATTTCAGGATAAGTACTTTGAAAAGATGGGCGACAGGTTTTATAAAATATCTGATGACATAAAAAGATGTGTTGAGTTTAAGAAGAGTAATCTTCTAAAGGATCCATATCCAACAGGCTGTCATCTTATTGTGTGCAGGAATGTTCTTATATATTTTACAGAAGAAGCCAAGAAAGATGTATATGAGAAGTTTAATAAATCTTTAGTTACTGATGGGTGTCTGTTTGTAGGTAATACTGAACAGATAATCGGTTATAGGGATATGGGATACAGCTATGACCATCTTTTCTTCTACAGAAAGACTAATTAATAAAATGCGTAACCGGAATAATATCAGTCTGGTTACGCATTTTTAATTATGAAAATATATGATTTATAACGGAATGTATATATTTTTCTGTGTTATCAGTGCTTTTTAACAGTATATCATCTGCGTTGCAGTATTTTTCCGGGTCAGAATAATCTTTTTTAAATATGTTTAAATCACAATTATCATAGAGCGGAAGAAAGATGCCCGTCTTTTTGGTGTAACAGTTAGAAGCAGAGCATTTGACACGGTTATTACTGTCTACATATTGTGCAATGCTTTTGTGAATTGCTTCGTCTTCTGATGTCAGATAATAATAATTCTTATAGTCTTTAAAAAAATATTTCAAAGTATCTGATATAATCGGGATTACAAGAGTTAATGTAAGGTTCTTAATCAGAATATGTATATTGTCAATACATATATGTCTGTCCACGGGTACGCCTACGGGCAGAGAACATTCAGCAATCAGCCGAAGGCTCACATTTCCATCGGAATCAGTATCTTTATCAATGACAGCATTGTCAACAGTGTAAGAATTCATAATTATTGCACAATAGGAAACAAGTGGAAGCAGACTTAGCATTCCTTCTATATCGTCATGGTTGTGAAGAAGGAGAAGTTTCCTATATTCGTTATGTGCTGTATCAGAAGGTTTTGCTGCAAATTTCCTGTATATATCAATAAGTTCACCGCCTGAATACATGTCTTCACGTTCTATTCCAAGAAAATGTTCGATAGTTTTCTGCTTATAGTCAGAAAGTGACAGAATAGATTTACATTTTCTTGCGGTTTTATATAAGTCAAGGCTTTCAAGATGTGAAAGGTCAAGTGAAACATTAAGATGTGCTGCACGTTCAGTAATAAAGGGAATATCGAAGGCATCCCCATTAAAATGTATTAATGTATGAAAATCTTTTAGAAAATCATTAAATGCGGATAAAATATAAGCTTCATCGGAATCGGATTCTGCAAGCCACTGTAAATAATGTGTTATTCCGTTACGGAAATATACAGCGCCTATGAGATATACTATGTTATAATTTCTTGAAAATCCTGTGGTTTCTATATCAAAAAAGCAGATGCTGTCAGTATCCGGGCATATTGCTTTAAGCATTGCGGTGTCTGCGTTTGTGTGCAGGGTATCATTAATAATTATCATAAAAAATCCTCGTTTTTAGGTTTGATTAGACAAACTGATTGTTAAAAAAGTACTCATTTTCTCTTATTATATAGGAATATATACACAAAAAAAAGTAGATTTTTGCTATTTATTGAGATAAAATATTGTTTAATAAAAAACTTTATAAGGAGAAATATGTCATGGGAAAGTGTACATTTAAAGGTGGATGTCATCCTTATGACGGTAAAGAGTTTTCTAAGGATAAACCAATCAAAGAACTCTTTCCAGCCGTAGGAGAGATGGTGTTCCCGCTTTCACAGCACATCGGCGCACCTGCTAAGCCAGTTGTTGCCAAGGGCGACTATGTCCTTGCAGGCCAGCTGATAGCCGAGGCAGGTGGATTTGTTTCTGCGAACATTCATTCATCTGTATCAGGTACTGTTAAAGCTATTGAGCCAAGAACATTGGCTACAGGCGGTAAGTGCAATTCTATCATTATCGAGAATGATGGCGAATTCAAAGAAGTTGAATATACACCTATGAAGTTCGAGGATCTTACTAAGGACGTTATCTTAGAAAGAATCAAGGCTGCTGGTGTTGTAGGTATGGGAGGGGCTGGTTTCCCAACTAATGTTAAGCTCTCTCCAAAGAATCCTGAAGCCATAGATTACATTATCGTTAATGGAGCAGAGTGTGAGCCTTACCTTACATCTGATTACAGAAGATTATTAGAAGAATCAGACAAGGTTGTTATGGGTCTTAAGATTGCTCTTAAGATATTTGACCATGCTAAGGGAATTATCAGTATTGAAGATAATAAGCCTGAGGCAATAAGAATCATGCAGGAAGCTACAGCTTCTGAGCCTGATATTGAAGTTAAGCCATTAAAGACTAAGTATCCACAGGGAGGAGAGCGTAGTCTTATATATGCAACAACAGGAAGAGCTATTAATTCAAGCATGCTTCCAGCTGATGCAGGCTGTATCGTACATAATGTTGATACAATATTCTCAATATATCTTTCAGTTATAGAAGGTAAGCCTCTTACTAAGAGAATATGTACTGTAACAGGCGACGGAGTTAAAGAGCCTGGCAACTTCTATGTATGGTTAGGAACTAATTACAGACAGCTTCTTGACGCTGCCGGTGGTCCTGTAGGAGAACCTGAGAAATATATTTCCGGTGGTCCTATGATGGGATTTGCCATGTACAGTCTTGACGTACCTGTTGTTAAGGGAAGTTCATCACTTCTTGTATTCCAGAAGGATATCGTATCTAAGACCACATCTTCTGCATGTATAAGATGTGGTAAATGTGGTGAGGCATGTCCGGAACACCTTCTTCCAGCAAAGCTTGCCGGTTTTGCATCACGTAATGATGAAGAAGGCTTTACTAAGTTCGATGGTATGGAATGTGTAATGTGCGGAAGCTGTTCATATGTCTGTCCAGCCAAGAGACCATTAACACAGCAGATTAAGGCTATGAGAAGTACAGTACTTGCTAACAGAAGAAAGAAGTAGAAAGGTGGGCAATCAAAGTGAGTGAGATTTTTAACGTATCGACTAATCCTCATGTGCGAAGCGGGAATACTACTCAGACAATAATGAGAGATGTTCTTATTGCTTTAACTCCTGCCAGCATATTTGGTATAGTTAATTTTGGCCTCGATGCACTGCTTCGTATAGTAATCGGTATTGTTACTTGTGTAGCATGTGAGGCATTATATCAGTATTTCATGCATAAGAAAGTTACTGTTACAGATTTAAGTGCAGCAGTAACAGGTCTTCTTATTGCATTAAATATTCCATCAACATTAAATGTTGGTTTTGAAATCGTAGGATGTGTATTTGCAATTATCGTAGTTAAGCAGCTTTTTGGAGGACTTGGACAGAACTTCATGAACCCTGCTCTTGCAGCAAGATGTTTCCTTCTTATTGCATATACAGGTCCGATGACTAATTTTGTTACATCTAACGGATTTTTAGACGCATATTCAGGAGCAACACCTCTTGCACTCCTTAAGCCTGGTGCAGAATCAACAGGCGTTGTTTCATTAGCTAAGATGTTTATTGGTACAACAGGTGGTGTTATCGGTGAGACTTCAGCAATCTGCCTTCTTTTAGGTGGTATCTACCTACTTGCAAGAAAGGTTATTAACTGGAGAATACCTGTAACATATGTAGGTGTATTTGCAGCGCTTATATTCCTTTTTGCACCAGGACATCATTTCGATGTAATCTACATGCTTGAGGAAGTATGTGGTGGTGGACTTTTACTTGGTGCCATCTTCATGGCGACAGATTATGTAACTTCACCAATTACACCTAATGGTAAAATTGTATTTGGCTGCTGCTTAGGTCTTCTTACATTCATTTTCAGAATGTATGGTGGTTCAGCAGAAGGCGTTTCATATGCAATTATCTTCTGTAACCTTTTAGTTCCTCTTATTGAGAGAGTAACAGTTCCTAAGTCATTTGGTAAGAAGAAGCCAGAGAAGAAAGCAAAGGAGGCTGCATAAGATGAAGAAAATAGTTAAAGATGCATTAGTTTTATTTGCTATAACACTTGTAGCCGGAATTCTTCTTGGTGTTGTATATCAGATAACACTTGATCCTATTGCAAAGGCTAATGAGAATGCTAAGGAAAAGGCTTACAAAGCAGTTCTTGCAGAAGCAGACAGCTTTGAGACAATAGATGCCCTTCCTTCTGATGATGATATTAATGCTTCATCAGACATTGACTTCTCTAAGGATAAGGTCAATGAAGTTGCTATAGGAAAGAAAGGCAGCGAGACAGCAGGTTATGTTGTAACAGTTACAGATAGTGACGGTTACGGCGGAGATATCAAGTTTACAGTTGGTATTTCAACAGATGGAAAGGTACTTGGAGTATCATTCCTTTCAATCAGCGAAACTGCTGGTCTTGGTATGAGAGCTAAACAGGATCCATCATTTACATCACAGTTTACAGCTAAGTCTGATGCAGTTGCATCATTTTCAGTAGTAACAGATGGTTCAGCATCAGAAAGCAATGCTAATGTTGATGCAATCGGTGGTTCTACAATTACTTCTAAATCAGTCACAAAGGGTGTAAATTATGCGCTTGCAGTTTACAAGCTTGTGGCAGGAAACTAGGGAGGTGCGGACTTTGAATAAATGTATAGAAAGACTTTATAATGGTATTATTAAAGAGAATCCTACCCTGGTACTTACACTTGGTATGTGTCCTACACTTGCGGTAACTACATCAGCAATCAATGGTATAGGTATGGGACTTTCTTCTACAGTAGTACTTGCATTATCAAACCTTATGATTTCATTACTTCGTAAGGCTATTCCAGATGGTGTAAGAATGCCAGCGTTCATCGTTGTCGTTGCATCATTTGTTACAATGGTACAGTTCCTTATGCAGGGATTCCTGCCAAGTCTGTACGACTCACTTGGAATATATATTCCTCTTATAGTTGTTAACTGTATTATCCTTGGACGTGCGGAAGCCTATGCTTCTAAGAATCCTCCAATTCCTTCATTCTTTGATGGAATAGGTATGGGACTTGGATTCACAATTGCTATCACAATCCTTGGAGCAATAAGAGAGCTTATCGGTGGCGGTACAATTTTCTCAGATGGTACTAACGCATTATTTGATCTCTCAACAATCGGTTACACACCAGCAAGTATCTTTATCCTTGCACCAGGAGCGTTCTTTGTTCTTGCATTCATGATTGCTATTATGAACAGAATTAAGAGAAAGAAAGGCATGAAGCCTGCAGAAGTTCCTGACTACACAGAAGAGATAGAAGAAGCTAAGGCTGAGGCTAAGAATAACTAAGGGAGGTAAATATGGGATATTTTTCACAGTTATTATTGATAGCTGTAAGTACAGCAATTGTCAATAATGTAGTTTTAAGCCAGTTCCTCGGTTTGTGTCCTTTCCTTGGAGTTTCTAAGAAGATAAACACAGCAGCAGGAATGGGTGGCGCTGTTATCGGCGTTATCACTATTTCATCAGCTGTCTGCAGTCTTATATATGACTGTATACTTACACCGCTTAAGCTTACATATCTGAATACAATTGTATTCATCCTTGTAATTGCGGCACTTGTTCAGTTTGTTGAAATGTTTTTAAAGAAGACATCACCATCTCTTTATGAAGCACTTGGTGTATACCTTCCACTTATTACAACTAACTGTGCAGTACTTGGTATTGCACTTACTAACGTACAGAACTATAACACAGCAGCAGGACTTAATATTGGTCAGAAGCTTTTAGATTCTGTAGTCAGTGGATTAGGAACAGCTGTTGGTTTTACAATAGCAATCATAATCATGGCTGGTATACGTGAAAGAAACGAATTCAATGATGTTCCGGAAAGCTTTAAGGGAATGCCTATTGTATTACTTACTGCAGGACTTATGGCTATCGCATTCTTTGGATTTTCAGGTATTATTTAAGAGGAGGACGACAAGATGTCAGGTATAATTATTGCTGCAGTTGTTGTAAGCTGCACTGGTCTTCTTCTCGGACTTTTCCTCGGAGTAATGGGTAAGAAGTTCTATGTTGAAGTAGATCAGAAAGAGATAGATGTAAGAGCAGAGCTTCCTGGAAACAACTGTGGTGGTTGTGGATATGCAGGATGTGATGCACTTGCTAAGGCAATTGCCGCAGGAGAAGCTCCAGCTAACGCATGTCCAGTTGGTGGCGCACCGGTTGCAGCAAAGATTGGTGCAATCATGGGTGAGGAAGTTGGAGAATCAGTAAGAATGACAGCATTTGTTAAATGTGCTGGTGACTGCGACAAAGCAAAAGAAAATTATGTGTACTCAGGTGCAATGGATTGTACAGCAATGAACGTCGTTCCTAACGGCGGTTCTAAGGCATGTACATACGGATGTATGGGATATGGTTCATGTGTTAAGGCATGTCCTTTTGATGCAATTCATATTGTTAATGGTATTGCTGTAGTAGATAAGGGCAAATGTAAAGCATGTGGTAAATGTGTTGCTGTATGTCCAAGACACCTTATTGAAATCATACCATACAAGAGTAACTATACAGTTAACTGTTCATCTAACGATAAGGGTAAAGATGTTATGTCAGCATGCTCTGTTGGATGTATTGGATGTATGTTATGTACAAAGCAGTGTGAGTTCGGTGCTATTACAGTAGAAAACAATATTGCACATATTGATTATTCAAAGTGTACAGGTTGTGGAAAGTGTGCTGAGAAGTGCCCTAAGAAGATAATACATCTTCATTGATAATTTAATCACAATAAGTTATAATAAGAAACTGCCGTAGGCTTATGCTTATGGCAGTTTCCTAGTTTAAGAAAAGAGAAGATACACCTATGGCAGAGATGAAATCGAAGTTACAAGATTTTTATAAAAGACTTGATTCCAGAAAATCAACATATTTTCTGGCTTATTCAGTTATTTTTGCAATCCTTGCTATAGGTGTGTTTTCTTTTTATTTTTTCACTAGAAAGACATTCATATGGGAGGTTGATGGCTGGGAACAGCATTATAAGTCACTCATATATTATTCACAGTATTTAAGGGATTTCTTTAAAAATATATTTATCAATCATCAGTTTGTAATACCACAGTGGGATTTTGCAATAGGTGAGGGAAGTGATGTTATAGGAACATTTCACTATTATGTGATAGGCGACCCATTTACATTTTTGTGTTTCCTGTTTCCAGCAAAGTACATGTATATATTCTATGAAGCAATGATTCTTTTAAGAATATATCTGTCAGGTATAGCATTTTCAATGCTGTGTTTTTATACAGGACATAAGAAAAGATATGTCCTTCCAGGAGCAGTAGCTTATGCATTCTGCTACTGGGCAATATACAATGCGGTAAGACATCCGTTCTTTCTTAACCCGCTTCTGTATTATCCGCTGCTTATATTGGGGGTTGAGAAGATAATCAGAGAGAAGAAAATGTGGCTCTTTACAATAACAGTAGCTGTTGCTGCAATGAGTAATTTTTATTTCTTCTACATGCTTGTGTTCACAACAATTATATATGTTATTGTAAGATTCATATTCTGTTATGGAAAGAATGTAAAAATGTGGGGCAAAGGAATATTAAGACTTGCAGTTTCATCGGTTACAGGACTGTGTATGGCGGCAATAGTGTTTCTGCCTGTGCTTCACGTTTTCTTAAGTGACAGCAGATTTAATACACCTAATAAAATGGGACTGGTATATCCTTTTTCATACTATGCAAAGCTTCCGGGACTTTTTATCGTTGAGGGTGATAACTTCTGGACATGCATGGGATTTGCAGTGCCGGTGTTACTTGCAGTGCTTTTAATGTTTAAGAGCAGACGTAAGTACACAATGCTTAAGACTTATTTTATTATAAGTGCTGTGATGATATGTATACCGTTCTTCGGACAGGCAATGAACGGATTTTCATATATGTGTAACAGGTGGATATATTCATTTGCATTATTATGTGCATATATACTTGTGTGCATGATGCCGCGTCTTATAAAACTGGAAAGAAAAGAAATCCGCTTTATTGGAGTTGCACTTACAATATATTTTGTGGTATGTATGTGCGTAAAGTATTCAAGAAATGGCAAGCTTATAAGTGCAGTTGCAATTGGAGTAATATTGCTAATTGGACTTAGCATAAAGAATATTAATGAATATAACAGATGCATGATGGTGACAGTAGCGGTTATGCTGGCGGCATTAGCTAATGGTATATGGAAAAATGCTTCATTTGGGGAAAATTATGCGGCACAGTGCATAAGCGTTAAAATGGCACAGGAAGATGTGTTTGGAAGCGAGAAGGAGCTTATAAGTAAAGATGCTGAAGATACAGACTTTATCAGATATTCAGGCTCGGGACTTTCATACAATATGAATTGCATTACTGGAATATCGTCCTCTAATCTGTACTGGACACTTACTAATCCGTATGTATCGAAGTTCAGATATGATTGTGCAATCAGGCTTGATACGCTGCTTCCGCACAAATACACAGGTTATGATGACAGGTCGTCTCTTATAGCTTTATCATCTGCCTCAAAGTATCTGGTGAGTAAGACCGGCGGACTTGTTCCATATGGATTTACTTATGAATCAGAAAATGATGATTATGTAATGTATAATAACGACAATGCACTTCCATTAGGCTTTACCTATGACAAAGCTGTTAATAAGAGGGAATGGGAAGGCTTAAGTGCAGTAGATAAGCAGAAGGCTATGCTTCAGGCTGTTGTTATTGGCAGAAGTGGGAAAGATACCAGGGAGGCGCTTCCTGACAGGGTATCTGTTAAAGATTTAAGTTATGACAGCCAGATTAAAGATTATACAATGGATTATGATGCTAAAGAGGTACAGTGTACTGACAATACATTTGCAGTAACTAAGGCAGGTGCCACGGTAACATTTAACTTTACAGGCAGTGGTGCAGGTGAGACGTACTTTAATATTAATGGTCTTGATTATGAAGGAGCAGCACAGTTTCAGCTGTATTTTGGAAAGAGGAAGTTTGACCCGTTAGACTTATACTCTAAGGCAGACTGGAAAGAGCTTTCACATAATGAAAAGAAGAAGATATTTAAGAATTTCATATACTGGACACAGTCTACAAGCAGTGTTAAGCTTGGGATTACGACTGATACAGGAGTAACCAAGTCAATGAATTACTTTACATCTGATTACAGCTATTACAGTAACCAGCATGATTTCAGTGTGAATATGGGTTATTCGGAAGAAAATGTGACATCAGTTACAGTGACTTTCCAGAAGATTGGTGTGTATTCTTATGATGATATACAGATTGTATGCCAGCCGATGGACAGTTACACTGACGAGATTAATGCACTTAAAGAAAATGTATTAACAGATGTAGAGCTTGGAAATAATAAGGTTACAGGTCAGATAACACTTGACCGTAATAAATATCTGTGTCTTACAATCCCTTATTCAAAGGGCTGGAAGGTATATGTAGACGGAGAAAGACAAAAGCTATATAATGCTAATGGTCAGTATATGGCTGTATATCTTACGAGTGGAACGCATAATGTAACACTTAAGTATTCTACGCCACTTCTTAAAGAGGGAGCGTTGGTGTCACTTGCAGGTGTGGCCATCTTTGCCATGCAGCTTGTAATTAATAAGAGAAAGAAGAGGGAATAATAATGTACAGAGAAGTTGCGAAACTTATTATATATGGTAATCATGAGGACACTATTCTTATGAAAATGTCCGATATTTTCAAAAAATTTGACAGGGATGAGGAGACTCCTGACAAGCTTATAAGCGATATATATGAGCAGATTAAGAGAATATTGGAGGTTGCCACAGATTATGGCTTTGATAAGAATTTATGGCATAATTACCTTACATTCTATCTTATAACTAATGAGAATCCATTCAGCCTTACATGTGAAAAGGTAGGTGCTAATGATGGAAGCGTTAATGAATTTGCTAAGAACGACTTCAAGGTGTTTATGAATCTGTTTAATTATGATTTCAGACCTATTGAGGCTGCACTTGGAATCAACTGTTTTTCACTTATATCTGATTACAAGGCAATTGTTAAGAAAGAGCTTATGTACAATAAGAATGTAAGTGAGAAGGTACAGGCTTTAAGCCTTAAGCTTGAGACAGCAAAGGACGAGAATGAGTTCTTTAATTATGTTACTGATTTCTATAAAGCATATGGTGTAGGAATGTTCGGGCTTAATAAGGCATTCAGGGTAATAGGCGGTGATAATGGTGTTACATTTACACCAATTAACAATATGGATAAGGTTATGTTAGATGACCTTATAGGTTATGAAATCCAGAAGAAGAAGCTTGTGGAGAATACAGAGGCCTTTGTTCAGGGAAGAAAAGCTAATAATGCGCTTCTTTTCGGTGACAGCGGAACAGGTAAGTCAACTTCTATCAAGGCTATTGTCAATGAATATTATGACCAGGGTCTTAGAATGATAGAGATATACAAACATCAGTTCAAGGATTTATCTAATGTTATAGCAAGCATTAAGAACAGAAATTACAAGTTCATAATATATATGGATGATTTATCTTTCGAGGAATTCGAGATTGAATACAAGTTCTTAAAGGCTGTAATTGAAGGCGGTGTTGAGACTAAGCCTGATAATATTCTTATCTATGCAACATCTAACAGAAGACATCTTATCAAGGAAACATGGAATGACAGAAATGATATGGAAAGCAATAACGGTCTTCACAGATCTGATACTATTGAGGAGAAGCTTTCATTAGTGAACAGATTTGGATGCCAGATAAGCTACTCTAAGCCATCACAGAAAGAATTCTTTGATATTGTTATTGGCCTTGCAAGGAAGAATAATGTTAAGATGACAGATGAAGAGCTTATGGCAGAGGCTAACAAGTGGGAACTTTCACATGGTGGAATATCAGGAAGAACAGCACAGCAGTTTATCAATTACTGTCTTGGGGGTAGAGAATGATTTCATACATTAAAGGTGAGCTTGCCGAAATCCTGCCAGATGTAATCGTTGTGGAAGCCAATGGAATCGGATATAATATATATGTTCCGGGTTCAGTTCCTGGTGAGCTTCCATCAGTTGGCAGTGAGGTTAAGATATATACATATATGAATGTCAAGGAAGATGAATGCAGTCTGTTCGGATTCCTTACAAGAGATGATTTAAGCATGTTTAAAATGCTTATCTGTGTCAATGGTATTGGCCCTAAGGCAGCGCTTGGTGCATTATCTAATATCACAGCAGATGATTTAAGATTTGCAGTTCTTGCTGATGATGTGGCAGCAATCAAGGCACTTCCTGGTATCGGACCTAAGACAGCACAGAAGATTATAATTGAGCTTAAGGATAAGTTAAAGCTTGATGAAGTATTTGAATCAGCACTTTCTAAGAATAAAAAGGCAGACAATAACAGTAATGTAAGTAATGTCATGATGATAAGAAATGACGCTGTTGAGGCACTTGTATCACTTGGATATTCAAGCAAAGATGCACTTGTTGCTGTCAAGGAAGTGGAAGATATAGAGAATAAGCATTCTGAGACGGTTCTTAAGGAAGCGTTAAAGAAGCTGGCTAAATTCTAGAGCAGAATAGTATTTGAGAAATGAGGGGCTATATGGAAAAGAGGATTATATCAACACAGATAACTGAAGAAGATTATGGTATTGAGAATTCCTTAAGACCATTATCTCTCGATGACTATGTTGGACAGAATAAGGTTAAGAGTAATCTTAAAGTATATATTGAGGCAGCAAAGGAAAGAGGAGAGGCACTTGACCATGTGCTTTTCTATGGACCTCCGGGACTTGGAAAGACAACTCTGGCAGGAATTATTGCTAATGAAATGGGGGTTAATATCAAGGTTACATCCGGTCCTGCAATCGAGAAGCCGGGAGATATGGCAGCTATACGTAACATCCACAGTTGGGAGACAGTTTAATACTTATATGTGCTTCACA
>OGMC01000452.1_pt1 | contig 12389 bp, 9 predicted proteins | sample 1573011 | NCBI WGS metagenome assembly OGMC01 (sample SAMEA2581888, study PRJEB24529) | metagenome | biome: Human gut stool | place: China | collected 2011
CAGATAGGAAATGGAATATTTATACTTATATCAGGATATTTTATGGCAAACAAAGGGAAAGATATAGATTTGACAAAGATGTCGAAGAAACTTTTAATACAAATGGGATTTACATCAATAACATTAACAGTTATGTCTATGATATATAGTTTTGTTTCACAGAGCCATCAAGCTAAAATACTGAATTTTAATATATTTAATGACATGGCATGGTTTATAGGATATTATTTTGCAGTCATTGTTTTGGTAAAAGTTTCCTTAACAATTGGATTTCTAAATGGAATCAAAAGAATTAAATGATGTTTATAATGGTTACATTTACTATGACTCAGATTGGATGAATTATTCCGTAGAATGGCAATTAAGACAAGCAGAGTGATAAATTATTTAGGAGCATCTACATTCATGGTTTATCTTATTCATGATAATCAATTCTTTTATGATATCTGGCGTAATTTGGATTGGCTTGCAATTTTACATAATAATCCAGGATTATATATAATCAAAAATATTTACTGGGTGATTATAATGTTTGCTTTAGGCGTGGCATCATATACTGCCTATATATTAATTGAAAAATTGTTTAAGCTAATTAAACCTATTGCGATAAAATAATTATAAAAGGTGTCAGGCAGCAATTATTGCCTGACACCTTTTTAACATTTAATTAGCTTGCTAACTCATTATAGATGTTGTAAAATTACAATAAATATGTCAAAAAATGATATATTGATTATGATACATAACTAACGGAGGTTATATATTATATATGTTTGAATACACTAATAAAACAAGAGACAATATACAGAATATGATATTGTTCTTTACGGATTCGCTATGTATGCTGCTTGCTTATTACATATCGGGTGTTTTGTGGCTTATAGCATACAGGAAATATAGTGTTCATGATACTTTGAGCATGTTGAGGGGTAGCTTTGTAACAGTATTGTTTGCAGTTATTATTACAGCTTTGTTTGTTAATGTAAGCTCAGATTTTGTAATAAGAGGGAAGTTTGAGGAATTAAAGTCTGTATTACAGAAGTCACTGGTATTTGCAGCGTGCGTGGCTGTATATGAATTGATTAGAAAGACATCGGAGATACCAAGAGGTGTATATATATTTACTATTATAGTTGGCGGGATTCTTATGTATCTCACCCGTTACATAGTAAAATGGTATCTTGTTGCACGTAATAAGAGCAAAATGCATGCATCAAGAGTTATTCTTGTTACGATGAAAGACAGGGCTCAGCTTGATGTCAAGCTTATTAATAAGGATGAAGACTGGGTAAGAACTGTCGCTGGTATTGTTATAGTTGATGACAATATGGTTGGAGAAGAATTTGAAGGTATTAATGTTGTAGCTAATACACATACCATGATGCGATATATCAAGAATGAAGTTGTTGATGAAGTATTTATTGATCTTGATTATAAACTCAGAGAACAGATAAAACCTATGGTTATGGAGCTTGAAGACATGGGCATTATGGTTCATTTAAGAGTTGAAGTGCTGGACAGCTTTAAGGATTTCGATACATCGCTTGGACATCTTGGAAGGATACCTGTTATTACATTTGCTAACAGAATCTTTGATTACAAGGAACTGCTTGTTAAGAGATGCATAGATATTTTTGGTGGGATAATCGGAATTGTTATTATGTTTATTGCTATGATTTTCGTAGCACCAGCATTAAAACTTGAGTCTAAGGGTCCTCTGTTTTTTAAACAGAAGAGAGTTGGAAAGAACGGAAGATATTTCTACATATATAAATTCAGGTCAATGTATGTTGATGCTGAGGACAGGCTTAAGGATTTGATGGAGCAGAATGAGATGTCAGGTCTTATGTTTAAGATGACTGATGACCCAAGAATTACCAAGGTTGGTAAATTTATAAGAAAAACAAGTATTGATGAATTACCGCAGTTCATTAACGTGTTAAAGGGTGACATGAGTCTTGTAGGAACAAGACCGCCTACGGTTAATGAGTTCAAGCAGTATGAAGGACACCATAAGAGAAGACTTTCAATGAAGCCGGGGCTGACAGGCATGTGGCAGGCATACGGAAGGAATACTGTTCAGGATTTTGAAGATGTTGTTAAAATGGATCTTGAATATATAGACAATTGGAACATAGGACTGGATTTCAGAATAATATTTAAGACAATACTTACAGTAATTACTGTTGGTGGCAAGTAAGGTTTGGATTATGAGTAGTAAAACAGCGAAAAAGCGTAAGAAGAAAAATAGTCAGGCATTGATGATATCAGGACTTGTATTATCAGCAGTACAGTTTATTGTGTCTGTAGTGATGATAGTATTTATACATTATATTGGATTGATTCCAACATCAATTAAGGTAGCAGCAGGAATTATTCTGATAGGATGTTCTCTTATCACAGCAATAACACAGAGGTGGAAAGTACTAGGTATAATAACTAAAGTATTATCTGTAATACTTTCTGTAATTATGGTTGTTGGATGTGCATACCTTGGATTCACAAGGGGATATCTTGGAAAGATGACTGGTAAAAAGACACAGACAGATATTGTTGGTGTATATGTTTTGTCAGGCGATGTAGCACAGAGTCTTGAAGAGATAAATGGATATACATGTGGCAGAATTCCTACGCTGGATTCAGACAATCTTGAGAAAATGCTTGATGATATCAGCAATAAAGATGTAGCACTTTCTTATAAAGATTATACATCTATTATGGATGCTGTGGATGCACTTTTGAATAAGGAAGTTAAATCCATAATAATCAATGAAAGTTATCTGGGCGTTTTTGAGGATATGGATGGTTATGAGAATCTTGAAAGCAGAATCAGATGTATATATAGTGAAAAGTATGTAACGCAGGTAGAAGACAGCAATTCTAAGTACATGAGTAATGAGAATGTAATAGGAATATATATAAGCGGAATAGATACTTCTGGACCTCCTAATACAACAAGCAGAAGTGATGTTAATATTCTGTTGTTTATGAATACTAAGACACATCAGATTCTTATGATTAATACACCAAGGGATTATTATGTTCCGTTCAGTATATCTAATGGTGTGAGAGATAAGCTTACACATGCCGGAATATATGGAATAGATTGTTCAAGAGAAACATTGGAAATGTTGTATGGAATTAACGTTGAATATTACCTTAAGGTTAATTTCACAGGATTTCTTAATGTAATAGATGCTTTAGGAGGAGTTGACATAACATTAGATTATGATGCAACGCTTTCACAGACTGGCAATCTTACGGTTCATAAAGGTGTTAATCATTTTAATGCACAGCAGGCACTTACTTTCTCAAGAGAAAGACATGCATATGCTGACGGAGACAGACAGCGTGGAAAGAATCAGATGATGGTTATTAACGCTGTAATCAAGAAGATGGCATCACCAAGTATGATAACTAATTACACATCAATCCTTAATACTGTATCGGACAATATGATTACTAATATGTCATACGATAAGATATCTGAACTGGCACAGTTACAGATTAGCAAGAATATTGACTGGGATATCCAGAGTTATAGTGTAAGTGGTGAAGGCGCATCTGCGACAACATTCTCTGCAGGAAAGCAGAAGCTGTATGTCATGGTACCTTATGAAGATCAGGTAAAGCAGGCAACGGCATATCTTGAGCAGATGTGCAGGGATGAGATTATAAATGTTAGTGAGTAGATGACGAGTAAATAAAAGAAGGTACATACATGAATTCAAGAAAAGAAAGTGGATTTACATATATAGTGAGAACTGCATTTTGTTATGCGTTATCTATACTGATTGCAATAGCATTTATTACGATTGTAAGCATGGGGCTGGATATGATGCAGATGGCGGGAAAAGCAAAGAGTCTGAAGGCTGATCTTGGAGAACTGACAGCGAGTATAAATGAGAAAGACTTTGAGAGAGCTGATGTGGCGACTGATAAGCTTGACAGTACCGTTGATGATATAGATGAACTGCTTGCTGGAAAGACATGGAGAACGGCAGCAAAGATGCCGGTTGTGGGTGAATATGTTGGTGCAGTAGACAGTCTGGTTGATATTGTGAAGATTGCTACAGGAAGAATGATAAAGCCAGCTCTGACTGTAATACAGGATTATCCGCTTGATTCTATAAAGGTTGGGGATGAGGGCTTTAATACATATACCATGGAAGCATACATAGGACTTCTGGAGGAACTGAATCCGGCAATTAATGATATTATAGGTTATCTGGATGATATTAATATTCCGGATAGTCTTGGTGGCAAGGTTACTGAGTATACAGATAAGATGACATTGATTACGGATGCATATGCAGTAGCAGAAGATTATCTGCCATTGCTTAAGGCATTTCTTGGTGGTGGAAGTGACAGGACATACCTTCTTGCAGCACAGAACTCAACAGAGATTCGTGCGGGTGGTGGTTTCCCTGGTTCAATAGGTACAATAACGATTGTAGATGGAGTTCTTACAATTGGTGATTTTAACAGTGTGTATGATGTGCTGCCTTATGGTACTCCGGCATCGGTTGGACCAAGTGAGTTAGAGAATACATTATTTGGAAACTGGATGCATTATCCAAGAGATGCAAGTTTTAATCCTGATTTTGAGAGAGTTGCTGAAATTTGGGCTAAAGCATACGGTAATAAGAGTAATACAACTGTTGATGGCGTAATATCGCTTACTCCAACTATAATCCAGAGACTTCTTAGCTATATGGGAGAAGTACAGTTATCTGACGGAACAGTCCTTAATGGTGAGAATGCAACACAGATGTTACAGCATGACTTGTATTACAAGTATTTTAATAATGCATCATATACAGACGGTACTAATGATGTGGTAGATTCACTCTTTGCTGAGACAGCCAAGACAACTATGAGCAGACTGGTAGATGATTTTGACCTTAACAAGATTGCAGGTTATTTGTCAGTGTTTAATGCCGGTGCAGAAGACAGAACAATTATGATGTGGATGGCAGATGAAACAGAACAGCAATATGTCAGGGATGTGGGCTGCTCAGGAGGACTTAATGATAATCCTGAGAATCCGGAAATTGGTGTATACATCAGTGGTTCAGACCCATGTAAGCTTGGATGGTATGTGAATGTCAACACGCAGATTGGAGAAGCACAGGTTAATGAAGATGGAACGAGAACATATGATGTAACAGTAACTGTTGAGAATACTATTGATAATAATACAATCAAGACAGCTGGCACTTATATCCTTGGAAGCTATGAGGGCGCATGGAGAGGCTATATACATCTTTTCGCACCAGCAGGCGGAACAATATCTGATGTAAAGGCAGACAGCAACGGTGGATTTAGAAAGTCCAAGTATGAAAATCTCGAAGTTGCTTATAATCTTAACGTTATGATATATCCACAGAAGTCAATGAATATAACTTATAAGGTTACGACAGCTGAGGGAGTTACTACTGTCCCTAAAGTCAGCATGACACCTACATTGCAGGGATACAGATAATGAATACCGAGCTCCTTACCTGCATATACTTCTATTATTCAACAATAATGGAGGTGTGCATTGTGAACAGAGTAATCAAAAAACTTAATATAACCATGATAATAGGGATTCTGGCAGTATGGGTGTCAGGATCCTTATTTCATTTTGTGTATGACTGGACTGGACATAACACATTGGTCGGGCTGTTCTTTCCAACCAATGAATCTACATGGGAGCATATGAAGCTGGCGTTTCTGCCAATGAATCTGTATGGAATATATACATGGTATGCCTTAAAGGATAGATTTGCAGCAAGCGGTTTTGCAATTCTTCTTGGCGCAAATGTGGCAACATGGGCAATTCCGTTTCTGTACTACACATATATGGGAGTTCTTGGATTTTCAAAAATGTGGCTTGATATTGCAACATTTTTTGTGGCAGTGCTAACCGGTTTTGCTGTGGAGTATCATGTGTTAAGACATGCCGGGCATGAGAGCTTTGTACTTGGAACATGGATTATGGCAATTGTTGATTTTGTGATGGCAGCAGCATTTGTTTCATGCTCGTATGGTGCGCCTGCACTTGGCATATTTGCAAAGCCTTAAAAATAACAGTTGACAATATCTAATTATAATAGTATGCTATAACTGTACTAATCAATATAGTACAGTTATTACGCAAGCTTGTAACCAGTTTAAATAAAACACAGAAAGGAATGGAACATGTTCACTATAGATGTCATGTCGCGAGTGCCAGTCTATGAACAGCTTATTAAGCAGGTGGAAGACCAGGTGCTTAAAGGAATTATGCAGGAAGGCGATAAGATGCCGTCGGTACGGTCGCTATCGATGGAGCTGTCTACTAATCCGAATACAATCCAGAAAGCATACATGGAGTTGGACAGAAGAGGAATTCTGGTGAGTGTACCGGGAAAGGGTTCTTTTATATCGGCAGAGGCGTTAAAGATTGTCGGTAATCAGTCTAAGGAAAAGCTGTCAGATCTTAAGGAGATTGTAAGAAAGCTTGCATACGCAGGGGTGAGTAAGAGTGAGATAACAGATATGATTGAGGAGGTTTATAAGAAAATATGATAGAGGTAAAAGGTGTTACTAAATCATTTGATGACTTTACAGCACTTGACAATGTTACCTGTAATATAGCGGAGGGCTGTATATATGGTATGGTTGGTTCTAACGGTGCAGGAAAGTCTACGCTGCTAAGAGTTCTGTCAGGTATATATAAGGCAGATAAGGGAGAAGCAATAATCGATGGAATTAATGTATATGAGAATACATACATGAAGAATAAGCTGGTGTTCGTTGCAGATGAATTATTCTTTCTTGCAGGTGCGAACATGAAGAGCATGGCTAAGTTCTATAGTTCAATATATGATAATTTTGATATGGACAGATTCGCAGAACTTACGAAAACATTTGGACTTGATCCATCTAAGAGTATATCAAACTTTTCAAAAGGAATGAAGAGACAGGCAGCTATAATACTTGCGCTTTCAACAAGAGCTAAGTATATGTTCTTTGATGAAACATTTGACGGACTTGATCCTGTTATGCGTAATCTTGTCAAGAAGTTAATATGTGGTGATGTTGCAGAAAATAACGCTACTGTTATAGTCACATCACATTCATTAAGAGAATTGGAAGACTTATGCGATCATTTGTCACTTCTTCATAAAGGCGGGCTGGTGCTTGACAGCGATGTATTTGAACTAAAGACGAGTCAGTTCAAGGTACAGGTAGCTTTTAAGGATGATTTTGATGAGAGTAAGTTTGAGGGCATTAGAATTACAAGATACCGTCAGGAGGGGTCAGTTGCCAACATGATAGTAAGTGGCGACAGGGAACAGACCATGGACATTATAAATGCCATGAATCCGGTAGTATTTGATGTCCTCCCACTTACGCTTGAAGAAGTATTTACTTATGAGATGGAAGCACTTGGTTATACATTTGATGTGAAGGGGGATAAGACGCATGAATAATAAGAAAGTATTCAGCTTTCATATGTTTTTACAGACATTGAAGCAGACAAGACTTGCGGGCTTTATAATGATGGCGGTAATTACACTTATATCAGTTGTACCGATTATTTCATCATTAAGCTATATTAAAGAATATAAACAGGTTAATAATGTAGGTGGAATTTCAGGAAATTATTTTCTGGTATTAGTATTCATAATTGTTGTACCTGTTATATCATTGATAGTATGGAGTTTTCTTAATAAGAGAAGCAGCAGTGATTTTTACCATTCAATTCCATATACAAGATTGTGCATATATCTTAGCAAGACAGCAGCAATACTTACATGGATTGCCGGAATACTCGTTGTGTCATATGTATCACAGGCTGTTTTATTCATGGCTAACAGGCAGTATTTTAACGTGGATTATGCAACAATGTTCAGGATGTATCTTTCGATATTTATATGCAGCCTTTTATGCATGGCAATTATAAATGTATCAATATCCATTACAGGAAACATATTAAGCAATATATGTGTTACAGGACTTATAATGTTTCTTCCAAGATTTATTATGTTAATGGTTACAGAACTGACCGTGTTTCATGGAGACGCTTACATGATAAGCAACAGTGGTGTGGGGTTACTGGATTCTTCCAGCAATATGATTGTTGGCTGGGTATTTTCTGTATTTAATATGTACAATAATGGTTCATCAGGAATAGCAGACATGGTTCTCAGCCTTACAAGTAACTTATATACACTCGTGCTTGCACTTATATATATAGCACTTGGCGCACTCCTCTTTGTAAAGAGAAAAAGTGAGACAGCGGGAAAAGCAGCTAATGGAAAGGTTCTGCCAATGATTATCAGAACACTTATCGGCTTTTCAATTGCGTTTATAGGTGTAATGATAGCATATACAAGTATAGATAGTGATGAGACAATAGCAGTTGTTGTGATGTTTATTGTAAGTGCATTGGTTGTGTTTGTTTATGAATGTATAGTAAGTAAGAAGATGAATGTTATAAAGCAGTGTATTCCATCAATTCTTCTTGGATATGTTCTTGCAGTGGTAATTGGAACAGGAGCTAATTCATTTGGCAAATATGAGGCATCGTACGAACCGGATGCTTCAAAACTTGCGTATGTATCAATCCAGTCAATGGATATGTACTATGCTTCAGATAACGGATATTTCAGTTCTATATCATCGAAGGTTCAGTTTACAGATGAAGAGATTCTCAAATATGTATCAGAGAAATTTGGGGCATATAAAGATAAATGTATATCAAATGGTGTTCATAATTATATTTATAACGGCAGAGGTGCGGTGACTAATTATAAGGTTGGTTTCAGACAGAACGGTGTTACACATTACAGAAGGATTCAGCTTACATACAGTGATGCCAATAAACTTGCAAGCCTGTTAAAGAAGGATGAGAATTTTGTTAAGGCATATATGGACCTTCCGGATAGTGACAAGATTTCTGTTAATAATATAACAGGTAATATGGAGGATTCTGACTGTAAAGATATATATGAAACAATTACAAGTGAAATTAAACAGATTGGTTTTGAGAAATGGTATCAGATAGTTACTTCAGATGCTGATACTTTCTTGATGTCAGTACGGTTTTCAAAAAATGGCGTTACTTATGATATGGTTCTTCCAATCAGTAAGAATATGCCACAATCTTATAATAAGTATATTAGTATACGGAATGAATATGCCATTAAGAATAATGAAAAAGAGCTTGGGACAATGAGCGACATTTTAAAGCAGTATTTAAATGACAGTTCCAGAACATGGGATAAATATACTAGTGGATATGAAACGCTTTCAGCAGTTCTTGTATATAATGATACAAGAACATATATTGATCTGGATTCGTATGTAAGAAAAGATGAAGAAAGAGCACAAAAAGTATTAAATGGACTTATAGAGTCCCTTGACAAGAAGAATTTTAATAAAAATATAAATGCAGATAATCCTTGCATTGTATTGAATTATGAAAAGTATAATCCTGACAACGGTAAATCTGTTCTGTCAGACGCTATTATACAGTTAGATGGTTATACAAGGACAGAAGATTATATATCTGATATCGATTATTATTAATTTTTTCTTTTGTTGAATTAATACAATATAATAAGTATAATTAATGGGATGGTGCGTGGGCATCATCCCATTATTTAAGATAGAAAAGGAACAGGATTATGTACGATTACATGGATGCTGTTGTGGCAGCAGCACTTGACTGTGCCGCAAATAATATATAATTGCAGGTGGTGGGGTGACCCATAATAAAGTCACCCCTGAAAATTGTCACTTGCCTTGCGGTCACATAACTGACTATATATATCAGGACCAAGTCCTGTCTGTAATTCTGTATAGGCTTTTCTTAACTGTTCGTCAGTCATATGCTCACGTTTTCTTTCGATTGCATTAATGCTGTCTAGAATCACTTTGTCCTGATTATCGTGAGTTTCCCAATTATACATAGTTTGCCCTTTTACGATAGATTTATTGTTGTTGTCTGTTGGAAGATTTTCTGAGTTATTCATATCTGTTCTCCTCAATTATTTTTTAGAATCTTCTAATATTATCTGCGTTAATTACGTGTCTATACTTGAAAAAGTCATCATAGCATTGTAATATTAATAAATGTGCAGACACGAGAGGGGAATTTCAATGGTTAATCTGGATGGGATGTTGTCAATAGTTATGCCAGCTTATAATGAGGAAAAGCTTATATATAACAGTATTAAAGAAACACTCAGAATTGTTGAAAAGTTTGTTCCAGAATTAGAGATAGTTGTGGTTAATGATGGCAGCAGGGATAATACGAAATCTGAAATTGAAAAAGCAGTTAAAGAGGACGACAGAGTGCGTATGATAAGTTCTACCAAGAACAGAGGCAAAGGTAATGCTATAATTGCCGGTGTTTCACAGGTGGAAGGAAAGTATGTTGCATTTGTTGATGCAGATTTAGAATTGAATCCATCACAGCTTGAAGGTTATCTTCAAAAAATGCTTGACGATAATAAAGATGTTGTAATTGGATGCAAGTTCCATAAGGATTCCAAGCTGGATTATCCATTTAAGAGAAAGGTTATAAGCATGGGTTATTACATAATGCTGCTTGTGATGTTTCATCTTAATGTCAGGGATACACAGACAGGGCTTAAGGTATTCCGAGTGGAGGCAATCAAGCCGGTGGCACATCTTGTCAGGACATCAGGATTTGCCTATGATATAGAGCTTCTGGTTGCTATACACAGAAGAGGTTTTACAATTGCACAGATGCCTGTTGAAGTTGTATATGTCAGGGATTCGGATAGCCGACGAATAGGTATGAAAGATATATGGCAGGCATTTATTGATACATGGGCAATATTTGGAAGAGTGTACTTTAAGCATTATTATGATTAAAATACATGTGGTTTAGGAGAATTAGGAGATACGATTAAGAATGAAAGGATTTATTGAAGGTTTAGCAGGTAAGTTAGCAGTAGTATGGAAGTCAGTATTTGTGGCACATGCCAAGATTTGTATTATTACAGGTGCAGTTGCGGTGTCGGGAACTGCGGCAACAGTTACAGGTGTTGAGTATGTTAAACATAATAACACTAAAAATGTTGTGCAGGCACAGGAAACTGAGCATGAGTCTGAGACTGAAACTGAAACTGAATCAGAAAGACTTGATAAACTTAATAAGATTCTTGCAGAAACTCAGGAAGAAACAGCTGAAGAAGAGAGCTCATCAGTAGAAGAGCTTGAAAGTCTCATGGAGGAAGCACTTTCAAGTGATGATACAACAAGTGAGGAACTTAATCAGATAATTGAAGCTGTTGCAGACAGTGGTGCTGGTCCTGTTGCAGTAAAGGATATAGAAGAGCTTGAGGTAGTTGAAGATAATTCATCAGAGCCATCAAGAGAGGATGCAGAGGTTTCAGATTCAGGAACTGAAGAAACATCAAGTTCTGATCAGATATATGAAGTTAATCAGCTTGTGTATGGTATAGATGTATCAAGATGGCAGGGAGATATAGACTGGTCAAAGGTTGCTGCCGATGGAATTACATTTGCAATGATTAAATGTGGTGGCGGAGATGATGGTTTATACGAAGATAGAAAATTCAAGCAGAATATTCAGGGAGCATTAGCTAACGGTATTCAGGTAGGAATATATTTTTATTCGGGTGCAACAGATGCAAAGACTGCATACGATGAAGCAAGCTTTTGTATTAATCTTATAAAAGACTATCAGATTACATATCCGGTTGCATTTGACTGGGAACTTAAAACAGGCGATTATGATGAAGTTACACAGGCGTGCGAGACATTCTGTAATGTTGTAAAGAGTTATGGATATCAGCCAATGGTATATTCTAACAGAAACAGATGGTATGATAATTTTGATGGAGAGAAACTTGCAGGAAAGTTTAAGGTATGGATGGCATGCTACTGGAGTGAATATTATTATACATCAACACGCTGGGCATATGGTGATGACCTTGCAAGCTTTAAATGGCATTATGATATGTGGCAGTATGGTGTAACAGATACTGTTGATGGTATTGATGGATATGTTGATATGAACATTGCATTTTTCGGATATGCCAACTATAAAGTTAATGGTGCACAGGATGCTGCATTGACAGTAACTAATACTAACATAACAAGATATCTGGGACATGATTCGGGAAAGCTCAATGAGGGTGTGGATTTCATGTCAGGAGTTAAAGGAGTTAATTCAATAGGCTATGAGATGGACGTGGATTATGATATAATTAATTCTTCAGGAAATTCAGTTGATGAAGAAGATGCATTATCACAGCCAGGCAGATATACAGTCAGATATTCATTTAAAGACCCGAAATCTGGTAACATAACAAAGGATGCAGTCCTTAATATCGTTGATGTTACAGCAAAACTTGTAA
>OGMC01000461.1_pt1 | contig 12215 bp, 9 predicted proteins | sample 1573011 | NCBI WGS metagenome assembly OGMC01 (sample SAMEA2581888, study PRJEB24529) | metagenome | biome: Human gut stool | place: China | collected 2011
GGAATAAGTATATGGAGGATATCGATGAGAGCGACGGCGGTTACTGATATTGGCAAAACTCGTGCCGTTAATCAGGATTATGTATATACATCAGTTGACAGTATTGGATGTCTGCCTAATCTTTTTATTGTTGCAGACGGAATGGGAGGACACAAGGCTGGGGATACAGCATCACGGTTTACTGTAGAGACTGTTAAAAGACTTATTTCTGAGTCAGATCAGACCGATGCAATATCGGTTATAAATCAGGCGGTAAAAGAAGTTAATACTCTGCTGATAGAAAAGGCATCTGAATCAGAAGAATATTATGGAATGGGAACAACACTGGTTATTGCAAGCATTTTTGATAATGCGTTAAGGGTTGCTAATGTAGGTGATAGCAGGTTGTATGTTATAGATGATAATATTACCCAGATAACACGAGACCATTCTTTAGTAGAAGAGATGGTGCTTGCTGGACAGTTAAGCAAGAGTGAAGCAAGAACACATGCAAAGAAGAATGTTATTACAAGGGCAATAGGAGGAGAAGAACAGGTAGAACCGGAAATGTTCTCTATAGATCTTAAAGCAGATAGTAAAATTCTTATGTGTTCGGATGGTCTTACTAATATGCTTGAGGATAATGATATCTTAAGCATTGTGAAGAAACATGCCGATATACAAGAAGCAGCGAGAGAACTGGTTGCAAGAGCTAATGAGAATGGTGGGAAAGATAATATTTCAGTTATAATTGTAGAGCTGTAGTGGAAGGAATAATATTTATGTTAAGAAAAGGAATGTTTTTAGCAGACAGATATGAAATAATTGAGCAGATTGGTACAGGCGGAATGTCTGATGTCTATAAAGCCAAGTGCCATAAGCTTAACAGATTTGTGGCTATTAAGGTTATGAAGTCAGAATTTAGTGAAGACAAGACATTTGTATCTAAATTCAGAGCAGAGGCACAGTCAGTTGCTGGATTTACACATCCTAATATCGTTAATGTATATGATGTAGGCGACGAGAATGGTATCTATTATATAGTTATGGAGCTTGTTGAGGGAATCACACTTAAGAAATATATTGAAAAGCGTGGAAGAATACCGTTTAAAGAAGCTGTAAGTATTGCAATTCAGGTTGCTAATGGTCTGGATGCAGCACATAAGCATAATATTGTTCACAGGGATATCAAGCCACAGAATATTATTATATCTAAGGAAGGCAAGGTCAAGGTAACAGATTTTGGAATTGCCAAGGTTGCTTCATCTAGTACAATTAATTCGTCATCAACTATGGGTTCTGTCCATTATATTTCACCTGAACAGGCAAGAGGTGGATATTCTGACGCAAGGAGTGATTTATACTCACTTGGTATTACTATATTTGAAATGCTTACTGGTACAGTGCCGTTTGATGGGGATTCTACAGTTGCAGTTGCAGTGCAGCATATTCAGGATGAAATACCTGCACCTTCTACAGTTACTGATGATATACCACTCAGTATAGACAGGATAGTACTTAAGCTTACGCAGAAAAAGCCTGACAGAAGATATCAGACAGCGGCAGAACTTATTACTGATTTAAAGAAATCACTTGTTATGCCAGATACAGATTTTGTTGTTATGGCCCCTTTATATGGGGCATCAGGCTCAGCTTCACAAGTAATGCCTGCTAATAATAATTCGGTTAAGGACGAAGATGATAATTTATCAGATGATGATTTTCTCGATGATTCAGAAGATGAAGAAGATGATGAACAATCTAAGAATGAACTGGAAGATGATAGTGATGATTCTGATATTGACGATGAGAATAATGATAAGCTGGATCTGATTATGAAGATAATAGGTATAGGAATTGCAGTTATTATTCTTATAGTAACTATATTCATAATTGTTAAACTTGTTGGAAGTACGAAATCTAATAAGAATAATAATGAAAGCACACAGACAACAGAAAGCTCTATAGAGCAGACAAGTACATCGGCTGATGACAAGAATAAAGTTACAGTTCCAAAGGTAGAAGGAATGACAAAGGATGATGCTATCAAGGCTCTTAATGAGGTTGGACTTGGATATCGTGCAGTGGTACAGAATTCTGATAGAGTATCTGAAGGAACAGTTATTTCACAGGGAACAGCGGCTGGCAAGAAGGTTGCTAAAAATACACAGATAATTATTACAATCAGTGGCGGTAAGGAAGTAAAGAATATTACAGTTCCATCCGTTACCGGAAAGACAGAGAGCGAAGCCAGAACCGCACTTGAGGCTGATGGTTTCGTAGTTGATGTTGATTATCAGTATAGCAGTACAGTTGAGAATGGCAAAGTAATCAAGGCATCACCTTCAGGAAGCGTTGCACAGGGCTCTACTATAACAATTACTGTAAGCCGTGGAAAAGAAATTAAGAATGTAACAATGGCTAATCTTATTGGTAAGACTGAATCAGAAGCAAAGCAGTGGATTGACAGCAACGGACTTAAGTATAGTGTGAAATATACAACAACATCCGGAACATATGGAAATGTAGTTTCATGCGATTACTCAGAAGGAACTTCAGTTCCAGAGGGAACAACAGTTACAATTACTGTAAGCCATAAGCAGGAGACAACAACAAAGGCAACTGAAGCTGATAAGAATAACAATACTAATCAGGGTGGCAGTTCGAATAATAATTCGAATGGAAACAATAATGCAAATGGAAACAATTCTGATTCGAATAATCAGCCCAAAAATGCAGAACAGAAGTCACAGAATTAATCAGGTATAATTATTTATATGCAGGGAAAGATAATTAAGGGTATCGCTGGTTTCTACTATATACATGTAGAAGCCAGCGGTATTTATGAATGTAAGGCAAAAGGAGTATTCAGAAACCGCCATATTAAACCACTGGTTGGTGATAATGTGGAGATAGAAGTTATTGATAAGGATAATTTCAAAGGAAATGTGGTGGACATCCTTCCAAGAAAGAACGAACTTATAAGACCGGCTTCTGCCAATATTGACCAGGCAATGGTTATATTTGCAGTAAAGACGCCAGAACCTAATTTTAATCTGCTTGATAAATTCATTCTTATGATGAATTATCAGGATGTTCCGACCGTTGTATGCTTCAACAAGGAAGAACTGGCGGATGATGAATATAAGAATGAATTAAAGAAGAAATACGAAGGCTGTGGCTGTGAGTGCATATTCATAAGTGCAAAGAATAATATTGGCATTGACAGGGTAATGGAAGTGCTGAAAGGAAAGACTACAGTGCTTGCAGGTCCATCAGGAGTTGGAAAGTCGACACTTACCAATCTGCTTATACCGGACATGGAAGAGCAGGGAGAAGTCAGCCAGACAGGAGAAGTAAGCAGGATAGGCCGAGGAAGGCATACTACAAGACATTCCGAGATATACAATGTATGTAAGGAAACATATATATGTGATACTCCGGGATTTACATCACTTAATCTTCCGGATGTTGAGAAAGAAGATTTAAGATTTTACTTTGAAGAGTTTGTACCATTTGAAGGACAGTGCAGATTTAATGGATGCATGCATGTAAGCGAACCGGGATGTGCGGTAAAACAGGCAGTTGAAGATGGAATTATCAATTATGACAGATATAAGTCATATACAGATATATTTGAAGAAATAAAGAACAAGAAGAAGTACTAAATGTACTCGAAAACAGAAAGGTTGTTAATTATGAGTGGTTTAAAGAAAATTTTGTCACCATCAATATTATCGGCAGACTTCAAGAAATTAGGAGAAGAGCTTGAAACAATTGATAAGGCAGGAGCTGAATATGTTCATGTAGATGTTATGGATGGACTTTTTGTAAAGAGTATTTCATTCGGAATGCCGGTTATTAAGTCAGCGAGAAGTGCAACTGACAAGGTTTTTGATGTACATCTTATGATTGAAGAGCCTATAAGATATATAGAAGACTTTGTTAAGGCAGGAGCTGATATAATTACAGTACATGTTGAAGCGTGTAAGGATGTTGTTGCTACATTAGAAAAGATTAAGGAATGTGGTGTAAAAGCAGCCATAACACTTAATCCACCGACACCGGTATCAGCAATTGAGCCTTATCTTGATAAGGTAGATATGGTTCTTGTAATGAGCGTTAATCCTGGATTTGGGGGACAGAAGTTCATACCGGAATCACTTGATAAAGTAAAAGAAATAAGAACTTTATTAGATGCTAAAGGACTTGATACAGATATTGAGATTGATGGTGGAGTGAATGCCGGAAATCTTGCATCAATTCTTGAGGCAGGTGCTAATGTAATAGTAGCAGGTTCAGCAATCTTTTCAGGAGATGTAGCTGATAATGTTAAGAAGTTTAAAGAAATAATGGGCGCGTGGTAAAACCACACGCCCATTAATATTATACATTGAATCTGAAAAGGATTACATCGCCATCTTTAACGACATATTCTTTACCTTCCATTCTTACAAGACCTTTCTCTTTGGCTCCATTATATGAACCACAGTCAAGTAAATCCTGATAGTAAACAACTTCTGCTTTAATGAAGCCTCTTTCGAAATCACTGTGAATCTTTCCGGCAGCCTGCGGAGCTTTAGTTCCCTTAGTGATTGTCCATGCTCTGGTTTCTGTCTCGCCTGCTGTTAAGTAACTGATAAGACCAAGAATACGGTAGCTTGCTGCAATAAGCTTATCAAGACCTGATGAACTTATGCCAAGGTCTTCAAGAAACATCTTCTTCTCATCATCGTCTAATTCTGAGATTTCCTGTTCAATCTGTGCACAGATAACGAATACTTCACAGTTATCCTTCTTAGAATATTCTCTTACTTTTTCAACATATTCATTGTCAGCACCATCATTGGCAAGGTCATCTTCTGATACATTAGCTGCAAAGATTACAGGCTTAGCTGTAAGAAGGTTGTATTCCTTTAAAAATGCTTCTTCATCTTCGTCCTGACATTCAAAGTTCTTAGCTAAATTACCTTCTTCAAGGAAAGCCTTAAGTCTTTCAAGAAGGTCACATTCTTTAGCAATATCTTTATTGTTGTAAGAAGCACGCTTCTGCTTTGACAGACGTCTGTCTAATACTTCAATATCAGAGAATATAAGCTCAAGGTTAATGGTTTCAATATCTCTTATAGGATCAATAGAACCATCAACATGAACGATATTAGAATCCTCAAAACATCTTACAACATGAACGATAGCATCAACCTCACGGATGTTGGCAAGGAACTGGTTTCCAAGACCTTCACCCTTAGATGCGCCTTTAACAAGACCTGCAATATCTACGAATTCAATAACAGCAGGTGTTATCTTCGCTGAATTATATAAAGCGGCAAGCTTGTCAAGTCTGTCATCCGGAACTGCAACAACACCGACATTAGGGTCAATTGTACAGAAAGGATAGTTAGCTGACTCTGCTCCTGCCTTAGTAAGTGAATTAAAAAGGGTACTTTTGCCGACATTAGGCAGTCCCACGATACCAAGCTTCATAATAGAATCTCCTCATTTATTATTCTTATGATTATTCGTTCCAGAGTTCTTAAAATGTAAAAAAGAATCCAGTACAAAATCATATTATACAAAAAATTCCCTTTAAAAACAACATATAATTTATCTATTAAAATAATTTATATAAAAGCATAAGAATATATCCATATATTGTGCTGGAAATGATAATAAAACACTATATAAGCAAACAAAATACGAAATGGAGAAAAAGACAGTTATTAACTGCCTTCTGACATTAAATAAACTAAAAAAAGGACTTGTTTTTTAAACACTTTAAGTATAAAATTGACGTTAAAGTGGTGGAAAGTGGAGCTTAATGGTAGAAAGTGGGGTGCGATAGTTATGTTGATGGGCGAATACAACCATACAATAGATGCTAAAGGCAGACTAATCGTACCAGCTAAGTTCCGTGAGGTTCTGGGAGATGAATTTGTGGTTACCAAAGGTCTTGATAACTGCCTGTTTGTCTATCCGAATGATGAATGGCAGAAATTTGAAGAAAAGTTACAGACATTACCACTTACCAATAAGAATGCAAGACAGTTTACAAGATTCTTTCTTGCAGGGGCAGCAAGCGTAGAAGTGGATAAGCAGGGCAGAATACTTCTTCCATCAGTATTACGCGAGTTTGCAGGTTTGGAAAAAGATGTAGTTTTAGTGGGCGTTGCAAGCAGAATTGAAATCTGGAGCAAAGACCGCTGGCTACAGAGTATCAGTACCTATGATGATGATATGGATGAAGTAGCAGCAAATATGGAGAGCCTTGGATTTTCTATATAATATGCGGACATGAGGTTTATTATGGAATTTAAACACAAATCAGTTCTTTTGGAAGAAACAATTGACAATCTGAATATTAAACCTGATGGAATCTATGTTGATGGAACACTTGGCGGTGCAGGACATTCATATCAGATAGCGAAAAGACTTACAGGTGGTGGCAGACTTATAGGTATAGATCAGGACGCGGACGCAATTGTGGCAGCGACAGAAAGACTTAAAGAATTTGAAGAACGGGTAACAATAGTAAGAAATAATTATTGCAATATGGACAAGGTTCTTGATGAACTTGGGATTGATAAAGTAGATGGAATACTTCTTGATATAGGAGTTTCATCGTATCAGTTAGATACAGCAAGCAGAGGATTTACTTATAATGTAGATACTGCTCTTGATATGAGAATGGATCAGAGACAGGAGATGACAGCAAAGGATCTTGTTAATACATATAGTGAGATGGAGCTTTTCAGAATCATAAGGGATTATGGAGAGGACAGATTTGCCAAGAATATTGCTAAACACATAGTTGCGGCAAGAAAAGAAAAGCCGATAGAAACAACATTTGAACTAAATGAGATTATAAAGGCTTCTATTCCGGCAAAGGTGAGGGCGACAGGAGGTCATCCATCCAAGAGAACATACCAGGCTATAAGAATTGAACTTAACAGGGAATTAGATGTCTTAGAGAATTCAATTGATATGATGATAGACAGGCTTAATCCACAGGGACGTTTATGTATCATAACATTCCATTCACTAGAGGACAGGATAGTTAAGGCAAGATTTAGAAACAATGAGAATCCATGTACATGTCCACCGGATTTCCCGGTATGTGTATGCGGAAAGAAATCGAAAGGAAAGGTTATAACAAGAAAACCTATAGTTCCCGGGGATGAAGAACTAAACGAGAATCAGCGGTCTAAAAGCTCTAAACTGAGGGTGTTTGAAAGAATATAAAACATTTTATGGAGGGGAAAGTTTTGGAGAAGAGAAGAAATGTTGTAAATCACAGGACAACTGAATATCAGTATGGAAGTGCAGTAAGAAAGCTGCAGTCTGTTCCAGAAATACATACTTATGAGCATGAAAGAAGAATTGAGGAGCAGGAGCAGGAGAGAAGACAAAGAAGAAGGGAGATAAGAAGAAATAACAGGGTTAACCTTGTATATACTACAGTGCTTGCTATCTGTGCAACAGCAGTATTTGCAATATGCTACCAGTATCTTAATCTCCAGTCAGATATTAAGACTAACAGTACTGCTGTAGTTGAGCTTCAGAATCAGCTTAATTCACTTAAGGCAGAGAATAACAGCCATGAATCAGAGATCAATGCAGGAATTGATTATAACGCAATATATGATACAGCTGTCAATGAACTTGGTATGGTATATCCAGGCAGAAGCCAGGTAATCGGTTATGATTCAAAGGAAAGTGAATATGTAAAGCAGTATAAGGATATCTCAAAATAACTAAAATGTGTGGCAGTGCGATATAAAGGATTGATAAATTTATGGACAATACCAGTGAAGCAAGAAGAAAGAAAATAATGCGCAGGAAACGCGTAATGCTTAAGAGGACACACAGAAGAATTAATGTTACATTTATAATAGTATTCGTATTATTACTTGCACTTGGTGTAAGGATATTTATGATTAACTATACGCATGGAGAGGAATATTCCCAGGCAGTGCTTAATCATCAGACATATACATCAACTACAATTCCTTATATGCGTGGTAATATTACTGCAAGTGACGGAACAGTTCTGGCATATAGTGAGAAGGTGTATAATCTGATACTTGATGTAAAGAGTGTTACATCAGAGGACGGAAAATATCTTAATAATACAATAGATGCATTAGTAAAATGTTTTGGTCTTGATAAAGATAATATTAAAAAAATAATTAACGATAATCCTACAAGCCAGTATCAGAAGCTGCTTAAGGAACTGACATCAGATGAGATAGCTGAATTTAACGAGCTTAAGGCACAGAAGAACAGCAATATATATGGTGTATGGTTTGAGGAAAGTTATGTGAGGAAATATCCGTTTAGTACTCTTGCATGTGATGTTATAGGCTTTGCTTCTAATGTAAACGGAGGAGAACTTGGACTTGAAAGCCAGTATGACGATGAGCTTTCAGGGACAGACGGAGTTACATACAGCTATGTTGACGAAGATCTTAATGCAGTAGAAACGACAAAGGCAGCAGTTAACGGTAATAATATTGTTACAACAATTGATTATAATGTGCAGTCCATAATAGAGAAATATATGGTTGCATATAATCAGGAAAAACCGTCTAAGAATACAGCGATTGTTGTTATGAATCCTAAGAATGGTGATATTCTTGGAATGGCAAGCTATCCACAGTTTGATCTTAATAATCCCAGAAATCTTGCAAATGTATATTCTGCGGAGCAGCTTGCATCAATGTCAGATACAGATGTAACCAATGCGTTGTATCAGTTATGGACTAATTATTGTGTTTCAGAGTCATATGAGCCGGGTTCAACTTATAAGCCATTTACCATTGCAGCGGGGCTTGAAGAAGGCGTTGTGCATGATGGAGATACTTATGAATGTAAGGGGTATGAGTATGTCGGTCCAGATATGATTAAATGCCACTCATATTCAACAACAGGAAGCCATGGTGTGCTTACATTGTCACAGGCACTGGAAAATTCATGTAATCCGTACATGATTAATATTGCAATAAAGCTTGGCAATGTCAGATTTGCACAGTATGAGAAAATGTTTGGATTTGGCGCAAAGACTGGTGTAGACCTTCCTGGTGAGGCTTCGGGTATTATGTATGATGAGAATAAGATAACAACGATAGATGCTGCAACCAATTCATTTGGACAGAATGTTAATGTTAATATGATACAGATGCTGTCAGCGTATAGTTCTCTTATTAATGATGGCAAGTATTATCAGCCACATATAGTTAAGAGAATAGAATCAGCGAATGGAGAAGTTGTTAAAGAAAATTCACCTGTTCTTGTAAGACAGACTGTTACGGCTTCAACATCAAAGTATCTTAGAAAATATCTGGAAAATACAGTAGATTTAGGAACAGCACATAAGGCGTATATAGAGGGGTATTCTATTGCAGGAAAGACTGGTACTGCACAGAAGATTCCAAGAGCTGACCTTAAGTGGGTTATCTCATTTATAGGGCATGCTCCGGCAGATGATCCCAAATTTGCAATATACATTGTTCTTGATGAACCTGATGGAACGACTGGTACATCGGGAAGTACATCAGATGCACTTATACTTGCAAAAGACATTATGACGGAGCTGCTGCCTTATATGAATGTGTATAAGGATACAGATGAGCCATATGTTGATCCGGGAAATGCACCGGAGGAATCAGGCGTTTCAGATGTTCCTGTTTCGGAACCGGCTGCAGCTACGACAGGCAGTAACTAAAATTATGTAATAATAAGTAGAATAACCCTGCTTTGCTTCTCATAAAATGTAGAAGACTAAAGCGGGGTTATTTGTCAATGAAGGATAATGACACATTTGGCTGGCTCAGCACCAGTCATAGAAAAAAGCTTGTGTTAATGATAGCTGCAATCCTTATGGTTTGTATTCTTGAATGCGTAAGGCTTGGCGTTATTATGACGGTAAAGTCTGAGTATTATATGCAAAAGGCTGATGAGCTGCATCAACGTGAGAGGAGAATTAAGGCAAAGAGAGGAAGGATTCTTGACAGAAATGGTGAAATACTTGCAGCCAATGAAGTGGTATGTACAGTTTCTGTAATACATAGTCAGATAGAGGACGAAGATAAGGTTATAAAAGTGCTTGCAGGTGAACTTAATATGGATGTGGAGGAAGTGACTAAGAAAGTAAAGAAAGTATCCTCTATGGAATATATTAAGACAAATGTGGAAAAGGATATCGGAGATGCAATAAGGGAATACGATCTGCCTGGTGTCAAGATTGACGAGGATTATAAGCGGGTATATCCGTATAATGAACTGGCTTCAAAAGTGCTTGGCTTTACTGGTGCTGATAATCAGGGAATACTTGGACTGGAAGCTAAATATGACACATATCTGTCAGGTACTAACGGTCAGATTCTTACACTGTCTGATGCAGGGGGGATTGAGATAAAGGGCAGCCGGGAAGATCGTATTCTACCGGTTGACGGACAGGATCTGTATACAACGCTTGATGTTAATATACAGAAATATGCAACCCAGCTTGCATGGGAGACTATGGTTAAGAAAGAGGCAAAACAGGTAAGCATAATTGTAATGCGTCCGGATAATGGAGAGATACTTGCCATGGCAAATGTTCCGGAATACAATCTTAATTCTCCGTATGAGCTTAATTATGAGCCTGATGAGGAAGAGACACAGAAGGATAAGATGGATCTTCTTAATAATATGTGGCGGAATTTCTGCATTAATGATACATACGAGCCGGGTTCAATATTTAAGACTGTTACAGCAACAGCAGCACTTGAGACGGGCGTGGTGGGGTTAAATGATTCTTTCACATGTTCAGGTGCAACTGTTGTATCAGACAGAAGAATAAGATGTCACAAAACAACAGGGCATGGGACACAGGATTTTACACATACAGTGTATAATTCATGCAATCCGGCATTTGTTGAATGGGGCAGAAGAGTCGGTACTGATAATATGTATCTGTACATGGGTAAGCTTGGACTTCTTGCAAAGACAGGAATAGATCTGTCAGGAGAGGCAGGAACGATTATTCATAAGCAGGAAAATGTAGGTGCGGTTGAGCTTGCCACAATGTCATTCGGACAGTCTTTCCAGATAACACCCATTCAGATGTTAAGGGCTGTTTCGGCAATTGTAAATGGTGGAAGACTTGTTACACCACATTTTGGCTTATACACAGGCTCATCAGATGGTTCAGCGGTAAATGAGTTTGCATATTCAACACAGGATGAGGCAATATCATCCCAAACTAGTGAAACGATGAAAAAGATTCTTGAGGGAGTGGTGTCAGAAGGTGGAGGAACGAAAGCGTATATTGATGGCTATTCAATTGGGGGGAAAACGGCAACATCACAGAAGCTGCCAAGAGGTTCAGGAAAGTATATTTCATCATTCATAGGTTTTGCTCCGGCTGATAATCCACAGGTTATAGCGATGTGCTTAATTGATGAACCGACAGGCGTATATTATGGTGGAACAATTGCTGCTCCTGTTGTTAAGACGCTGTATGAAAATATATTGCCGTATATTGGTATAGAAAGGTCAGTTCAACTTGAAAAAAACGATGATTGATAGTAATATATTTTTGTATACATTTTGTATGAAAGGAAGTAAACGACGATGGATTTAAAGAATAAGATAGTAATGGTCGTGGGAACAGGCATAAGCGGTATTGGAGCCGTTGACCTTTTGAATAAAGTTGGTGCTGACTGCATACTGTATGATAGCAATGAAAAGCTTGACAGACAGAAGGTGCAGGAGAAGCTAGGAGATAACAAGGCAGAGATTATCATCGGAGCATTTGATGAGGCACTTCTTTCTAGAATTGACCTGCTTGTAATAAGCCCGGGTGTTCCTATTGACAGTCCGATAGTGCTTACATTTAAGAATGCCGGTATCCCTGTATGGGGAGAGATTGAGCTTGCATATAATTATGATAAGGGTAAGGTTATTGCAATTACAGGAACTAACGGAAAGACAACAACTACAGCACTTGTTGGACAGATAATTGCTGCATATAATGAGAAAACATTTGTCGTTGGTAATATAGGTAATTCATATACAGGTGAAGTGTTAAAGACAAGTGAGGATTCATATACAGTTGCTGAGATAAGCAGCTTCCAGTTAGAGACAGTACATGAATTCCATCCGATTGTATCCGCAATTCTTATTCTTTCCTTGGTCCATGCATAACATTCCATTGTATGGTGTCTGTTAAGATGGTCAGGTGTAATATTAAGAAT
>OGMC01000472.1_pt1 | contig 12029 bp, 7 predicted proteins | sample 1573011 | NCBI WGS metagenome assembly OGMC01 (sample SAMEA2581888, study PRJEB24529) | metagenome | biome: Human gut stool | place: China | collected 2011
GCCAATAGCGCCTGTCAATATCCGAAAAGATATAGATGGCGCGTATGCCCCAAAGCTCATTTTCGTTATGCGATATACGGTAATTCAGCGGATCTGAAACAGTAGGATCTTTAAGCCAATGAACTTTTTCGGGATTATATGAATATGTCTTTTGATTCTTAAAAGTTATATCATATTTTTGAGTTATGCCGTTATACTTCAAATCAACGATATCATCGGTGATTATGCGCCCGTTGGCAATTATCATGTGTTTGTTGGAATTCACTTATTTCACCTCCTGCCAAAAGGCTTGTAAAACAATTATACATCAATCCCGCTCAATTTGAAACAGCATTGTAAATAAAAGGAAAACTCTTTCGCTTCAATCCGCTTTCCGCCGTTTTGAATCCGAGCCGTAATTTGAGCTGTTCGCACTGCGGTAATCTTTGGGCGTCTGTCCCGTTTCGTTTTTGAAAACGCGGTTAAAGTTTCTGATGGTTGAAAATCCGCATTTCATTGCTATTTGTGTCACGTCCTCGTCGGAGTTTTTCAGCAGCTCGCAGGCGAACTGTATGCGGTATTTGTTGACAAACGAGGCAAAATCCATGTCGAAATTCCTGTTGAAGAAAGAGGACAGGTAGCTGTAATCGTAGCCGAATTCCTTTGCTATGTCCTGAAGCTTCAGCTTTTTGGTGAAATTGTTTTGAATATACATTGAGAGGGAGTTGGTGAGTGCGAAATAGGACTCATCGATTTTTTCTATCTCGCTCTGTTCAAACACGGCGGCGCAAAGTCTGTAAAGAACAGCCTGTTTTGCAAAAATACTTCTGCTCTCGTCCGTCAAAATATCAATGTCGTCTCTGCCGTCGAACAAGAATCGCGTGTTTGAAAACGACTTCATCTTTGTTTTCTCGTAAAACAGGGAAACAAGGTCGGTTGAAAAAACGCAGAGATAATCCTCGCTCTCCTCGGGCGTGGAGTAAGAATGAATATACCCCGGCAGTATGAGCATTCCCTCGCCGTTGTGCAATTCATATTTTGTGTTGCCCACCTCGCACACAAGGCAGCCGCCCAGGCAAAACACTATTTCATAGTTGCAGTGCGTGTGCTTTTGAAAGTTCAGATTTTTGTCCACCTGATTATAAAGATACTCGCCTTTTACGCTTCTGTGCCCTTCGTAAATAACCATAAATCAATCACCGTACAAATATATTTCTTCTATTATAAAACATATTTCTGTTATTATCAAGATATATCTTGTATAATGGACATGGAATAAAACAAAAATATGTCTGAAAAGGAGCGTTAATTATGAATTACAACGAAGCGGTAAGCTTATATCAAAAATCTCCGACGAGCGAAACGCTGAAGGAGGTCTGTCGGCAGCTGTGCAACGAATTGACTCTAAGAGAAAAGCTGAAAATGCTTTCGGGCAGGCAGTTTGCTCAGCGAAACTGCTACGATTTGATAACCAAGGGCAAAAAGTACAATCACCGTCCCTGCCTTGCGGGCGGAGTCAAGCGCCTTGGAATTCCGGCGATAGCTTTTTCGGACGGGCCCCGCGGCGTTGTTATGGGCAACAGCACCTGTTTCCCCGTTTCCATGGCAAGGGGAGCCACATTCAACGACGACCTTGAATACGAGGTCGGCACCGCTATAGCAAAAGAGGCTATAGCCGGAGACGCCAACTATTTTGCCGGCATATGCATTAATCTTTTGCGCAATCCCCGTTGGGGCAGAGCGCAGGAAACATACGGCGAGGATCCGTTTTTGCTCGGAAAAATGGGCGCCGCGTTGACGCGCGCTGTGCAGGATAACGGAGTTATCGCCTGTCCGAAGCACTTTGCCTGCAACAGCATTGAAAACATCAGATTTTCGGTAGATGTTCATGCGGATGAAAAGACCTTGCAGGAGGTGTATTTCCCTCATTTCAAGAAGTGCATTGACGCGGGTGCCATGTCTATCATGGGCGCATATAATCTTTTGAGAGGCGAGCACTGCTGCGAGAGCAGGTATCTGCTCACGGATGTTCTGCGCGGCCGGTGGCATTTTGAGGGCTTTGCAATTACCGATTTTCTCTTTGCGTTGAGAAACGGAGAAAAGGCAATAAAAGCCGGCATGGACGTGGAGATGCCGATGAAGATACTTTATACCGCGCTGCCGATCTATTTAAAGAGCGGAAAAATATCGCAGCGGGATATCGACACGGCGGTTCGGAATGTCTTGGCGGGCTTAATAAAGATAACACCCAAAATCAAGCGTCAATCCAAAGATGTTATCGCGTGCAAAGCCCATGCGATGCTTGCAAAAAAGGTTGCGTGCGAGGGCACGGTTTTGCTGAAAAACAACGGCATACTTCCGCTTAAAAATATCAAAAAAATCGCCGTTGTCGGGCGGTATGCCAACAAAATCAATGTCGGCGACCACGGCTCGAGCAGCGTTGCGAGTCCGTATACCGTAACGCCGTATGAGGGTCTTTGCAATGCGTTCGGAAAAGAAAATGTCGTGCTTTGTGAGAGCCTCGATATATCTTCAAGGCTGGATGAAATAAAAGACTGCTCCTGCGTTTTGATTTGCGTGGGCAGCGACTATAAGCAAGAGGGCGAGAATCTTGCAAACTTCTCAAGCAATGACGATGCGGCGGAAAAAGTGCACGGCGGCGACAGATATTCGCTGCGTATCCCGTCGAACGAGGTGGCGCTCATTCACCGTATCTGCGCAAGCTGCGAGAATACGATAGTCGATATTGTCGGCGGAAGCGCCTATATTATCGAGGAGTGGAAGAACGAGGCATCAGCGATACTTCATTCTTTTTACAGCGGAATGGAGGGCGGAAACGCGCTTGCGGATATCCTGACAGGCAAAGCGGTTCCGAGCGGTCATCTGCCGTTTACAATTGCCGAGGACGAGAACGATTATCCGAAGTTCCTGTTCCCCGGAGATAAAACCAGGGTTATCGATTACGGCTACTATCACGGCTATACGCTGCTCGACAAGGAGGGCAAAAAGCCCTCGTTCCCGTTCGGTTTCGGTCTGTCCTACACCGAGTTTGAATACTCCGACGTACATATTGAAAACAGCGGCGACAGTTTGACGGTATCGCTGAAAATCAAAAATATCGGCAGCTTCGACGGAAAGACGGTCGTTCAGGTTTATGCGGGAGCGGACGGGGATCATCCCGTAAAGCTTCTCAAGGGATTCAGGAAAATCAATGTCCCGGCAGGGGAAGAAGTCGAGGAGACCGTAACCGTTTACAAAGACGACCTTAAATTCTATGACGAAAAGAGCGGAGAATGGTATTTAGAGGATAGATATACATTCTATGTCGGTCAGGACAGCGAGGACGCGATGCGCCGCAAGCTCGAGGTCACTGTTTGATTAATTAAGAATATATGAGAAAGGCAGACTGATATTATGGAATATTTTGATTTTGTAAAGAAAGTAAATTATGAGGGAGAGCAAAGCTCAAACCCGCTCGCGTTTAAATTTTATGACCCCGACAGAGTGATACTCGGCAAAAAAATGAGCGAGCATCTGCCGTTTGCCATGGCGTGGTGGCATAACTTGGGTGCGAGCGGCGCGGATATGTTCGGCGTCGGCACGGCGGATAAGTCGTTCGGAGCAGCTCCCGGCACTATGGAGCACGCAAGGGCAAAGGTGGACGCGGGCTTTGAGTTCATGCAAAAGCTCGGAATTAAATATTTCTGCTTCCACGATGTCGATTTAGTCCCCGAGGATAAAGACATAAATGTTACAAACGCGCGCCTTGATGAAATTTCGGATTATATCCTTGAAAAGATGAACGGCACGGACATAAAGTGCCTTTGGGGAACTGCGAATATGTTCGGCAATCCGAGATTTATGAACGGCGCAGGCAGTACCAACGATGTCAATGTCTATTGCTTTGCCGCTGCGCAAAGCAATAGACATTGACATCGTTGGTACTGCCTGCGATGCGCAAATAAAAAAAGCGCTCGATATTGCCGTCAAGCTCGGCGGCAGGGGCTATGTGTTCTGGGGCGGAAGAGAGGGCTACGAGACTCTGCTGAACACCGATGTTAAATTTGAGCAGGAAAACATAGCGTCTCTTATGCGCATGGCCGTGGAGTACGGCAGAAGCATCGGCTTTGAGGGCGATTTCTATATCGAACCCAAGCCGAAGGAGCCAATGACGCATCAGTACGATTTCGACGCGGCGACGGCGATAGGCTTTTTGAGGCAGTACGGACTCAATAAGGATTTCAAGCTGAATATCGAAGCCAATCACGCGACCCTCGCCGGTCACACCTTCCAGCATGAATTAAGAATTTCCGCCATAAACGGTATGCTCGGCTCCATAGACGCGAATCAGGGAGATCTCCTTTTGGGCTGGGACACCGATGAATTCCCGTTTGATGTTTACAGCGCGACGATGTGTATGTATGAGGTTCTCAAAAACGGCGGACTTACGGGCGGATTTAACTTTGACGCCAAAAACCGCAGGACGAGCAACACCGCGGAGGATATGTTCTACGGCTACATTCTCGGCATGGACACGTTCGCCCTCGGTTTAATAAAGGCCGCCGAAATCATAGAGAGCAAAACGGTTGACGGATTTATCGAGAAAAAATATGCTTCTTTCAACTCGGAATTAGGTCAAAAAATCAGGAGCGGAGAAGCGACGCTTTCGCAGCTGTCCGAGCTTGCCTGCGAGAAAAAGTCCTGCGAGACGCCCTGCTCCGGCAGACAGGAAAAAATTCAAGGTGAAATAAATCGAATTCTGTTTAAATGAGGTGCGGTAAATGGATTATTTCATAGGGCTCGATATAGGAACCTCGTCGGTAAAGGGAATGCTGCTGAGCGAAAACGCGATAGTCAAAACAGCGGAAAGAGAGTATCCCGTATATTATCCCAAAGACGGCTGGAGCGAGCAAAACCCGCAGGATTGGTATGACGGGAGCATATCCGTAATAAAAGAGCTTGTGTCCGATATCGATAAAAACAGCGTTGCGTCTGTCGGCTTTTCGGGGCAGATGCACGGCCTTGTCGTGCTCGACGAAAACGACAATGTGATCCGACTCGCCATTTTGTGGAATGACAGCCGAAGCTCGCGTGAAACCGAATATCTCAACAATGTTATCGGCAAAGAGACGCTCCAGCAAAACACGGGAAACATCGCATTCTCCGGCTTCACCGCGCCCAAAGTGCTTTGGCTCAAAAACAATGAGCCGGAGAATTTTCAAAAGACGGAAAAAATCATGCTCCCCAAGGATTATGTGGCATACAGGCTCAGCGGAGTGTTTGCGACCGACTGCTCCGATGCGGCGGGCACACTGTATTTTGACACGAAAAACCGCTGCTGGTCTGAGACCATGCTGTCCGTGCTCGGCATAAGCGAAAAGAATCTGCCAAAGGTGTATGAGAGCTATCAGACGGTAGGAACGCTCAAAACATCCGTTGCCGACGAGCTGGGACTGAACGAAAACGTCGTTATCGGAGCGGGCGACAATGCGGCGTCCGCCGTAGGAACGGATACAATTAAAAGCGGAGACTGCAATATTTCACTCGGCACATCGGGCACGATTTTCGTTGCAAGCGACGAGTTCAACTATGCGCCGAACGGAGCGATACACACATTTTGCTCCGCGACGGGCGAATATCATTATCTCGCCTGCATTTTGTCCGCGGCAAGCTGCCAAAAATGGTGGGTCGAAAACATAACGAAATCATCGTATGACGGAGCTTTCTCCGAATATATCGGCAAAAGTCAGGTCATGTTCCTGCCCTATCTCATGGGCGAGCGCTCGCCGATAAACGACTCGAATATTCGCGGCGCATTTTTCGGCCTGTCGCTCAATACGACAAAAGACGAGATGACTCTTGCCGTATTGGAGGGCGTCGCTTTTGCGATAAAGCAAAATCTCGATATCATCAGGGATCGCGGAATACATATCGAGACTTCAAAAATCTGCGGCGGCGGCACAAGAAACAAAGAATGGGTGAAAATCATCGCATCTGTTCTGGACATCGAGCTTTTGCTTCCCGAGGTTGAACACGGAGCCGTTTTGGGTGCCGCACTGCTGGGCGCAAGAGCCTGCCTGCCGGAGGACGGTTATGAGCGGTTAAGAAGTGCCGTCAAGTCAGGCTACACTCGCGTTCTGCCCGACGGCAAGCTCACGAAATACTACGGTGAAAAATATTCGAAATGGTCGGAGCTGTATCCCAAAATCAAAGAGTGATATGCGAGTCCGACAAAATAAAAAATCAAGGCAGAGGCGCGCCCTCTGTCTTGATTTTTTTGCTGTAAAAGTGAGGTTGCATATTTGAATGCGTAATGAGCTTCGGCCGGAGAAACGTGTCTTTGACAGAAAGCCGATGAATTGCGGCATTTCTTTGTTTAGATGGGGCAGCTCATGATTTCGAGGCTGTGAGTGACACGCCGCCGCTTGAAGTAAATCGGAACTTACCATCCTTATAATAAAAATATCAAGAATAAAAATTATACAGTTGGGTTTCACTATCAATACTGTTTGCAGCAGCAAAGCTGTCTTTAAAACTCGATCCGTTGGATAAATGATAAAACAGGTTCACAATAAACAACAGACTGCTGTTGCCTTCAATATAATCCGCAGGAGCAACAAAGATATTGTTATTTCGATTAAACGCTTTGCATAGATCTCCGGCACCTGTGGTGCATCCGGTGCATATAACGGTTTTATCCTTGATTTTTACCGAACCTTGTAATTCTTCATAACCGATATTATTCCGGCACTCATTCGGATAATAGACATTTTCCCCTAAAACCGGAACGATTATCTTTCCGCCGTCACCGTGACATCCGATAATTAAATAGTCATAGTTGTAATATAGCTTTCCGCCGAATACATCAAAGTAATCCTGCGGTCTGCCTATGTTGTACATAGTTACAATGTACCCAAAATATTCAAGAACACTTCGGATTGCAATGTTTTCTAAAGCCTCACCCTCACCGTTTAATATAAGCGCTCTTTTCATATCCGTAACCCCTGAAAAAATTCGTTTCATCAAACCGATTGTATCATATAATGAAATTTTTGACAATAATGCAAAAAGTCAAACATCTGTGTTCTTATGCGCGGACAAACACATAAAAATCGGGTTCCTTATCGCCATAGATATAGTTTCCCATTTTCCACTCCATAAATAAATACTCTGTACCGTTTATAGCTTTTATTTCATAAGCAGCAACAGTTGTGCGATGTATGTTAATAACGCAGCCTTTTGTCCATTTATCGTGCCACACCTCGTCCATAGTAGTCTGTTCCAATCTGCCGTCAGAGAAGAAGTAGATTTCTTTCAGATAAAGATCGTCGCAAGTATTGTTTGGTGAAAAGCTTTCCATTGTATCAACAAAACCAACAGACTTCCATTTTCCTGTTATACGCTCATCATAAACAAACGGAAGTTCAATGTTATCGTGCCTGCCGAGAGTCGCTTTTGTATAGTGCTTTGAATTGAACTTGACAAAAATCTCGGTTTTGTTTTTTAGTCTGAAAAACAGATATTCCTTGCCGTCAATTACTTGTATATCGTATTTGTATGTAAGAATAGGCTCGTTACCGCCGTAATGAATTAAAAGAACGCCTTTTGTCCAGCCTTCAAATATCCAGTACGGTTCACCGTTCGGCAAAAAGTATATTGTATCATATTCACCGCTTTTTTCATTTAATCCGTCAAGCGAAGTCCAATATGTATTTTCAATCCAACCGATATTATTCCATTTCCCAATGACAGCTTCGTCATTTACAAACTGCATTCCATTCGCTATTTTCATTATATCTCTCCTAAGTTCCGATTTTTCGTTTTATTTCAAAAATATTATACCATATCTTTGCGAATTTTTCTACCGAAAAGCCTTATCTCAAGCGGTTTTCGGGCATAGAAAAGTCCACCGTAATTCTATCAAAATTACGGTGGACTTATGGCGGACAGGGTGGGATTCGAACCCACGAGCCGCTTGCGCGACTACCTGATTTCGAGTCAGAGCCGTTATGACCACTTCGATACCTGTCCGTATTTTTTAACGGCTATGATATTTTAGCAAATGCGCAGGGCTTTGTCAAGCGGAATTGTGACTTGCCGCGAATTTTATTTGCGCGGCTTTTGACTGCGCGGGGGATTAAATTGCCCCGCCCGTTTTAGGGGCGGGGCTTTGGTGTGTTATCTGCGCTGTCAGAATGTGACCTTTACCGTTTTTATCTCGAAAGGCTTGAATCTAAGGGCAACGGTGCTGCCGTTCACCTCGAGCTGCTCCTCATTTTCCTCGAGCAGGTTGCAGACATATACGCTCTTCGGGACGCGGTCAAAGGTGTATACGCAGTCCGTAGTCTTGTTCCAAGTCTCGTATGCGCGGATGACTGTGTCGCTACTGTCCTCGGCCTTTTTGACAGTCTCGATTATTATGTTGTCTTTATCGGTGCTCACGAGCGAGTAGCTGCTGTGCGCCGCCTTGCCGCTGACGCAGTAGAGCGACAGGTTGAGCGAATAGCCCTGGCTGACAACGTCGGAGGTGTCGACCGAGCCCGCGTGCGGGTAGAGGGAGTATGTGAAATGATGAATCTCTCTGTCCTGCTCGCTGTTCGGGTTTACGGCGCAGCGCAGAAGGCTCGTTCTGATGTGACCGTCCTTGATGTCGTGACCGTACTTGCAGTCATTGAGGACGGAGAGACCGAAGCTGTTGTCGCTGAGATCCACCCACTTGTGACCGACGACCTCGAACTGCGCGAAATCCCAGAGCGTGTTGCGGTGGGTCGGACGCTTGTAGTTGCCGAACTGGATGTCGTAGGTGGCCTGAGTCGCATTGACATCAACGGGGAAGTCCGCCTTGAGAAGAATCTTCTTCTCTTTCCAGTCGACCGTGTAGTCTATATCTATGCGCGGCAGGTCTGCGTAGAAGATGAAACTCTGCTCAATGGTCGAGGAGAGGAATTTGCGCGTGACCTTTATGACTGTGCGGACGGGACCGCTCTCCGTCACGTCAACCGCGCTGACGTCGTTTATCTCGGTGTACTTCTGATCGAAATACGCCTTGATATCCCACTCCTCATGGTTGAACGGTCTGTCGTCAAAGGCATAAATTTTGTTGAGCACCTCGCCCTCGGGCGCAACGGCTCTGCCGGTCGCCTTGTGGATGAGAGAGGCGATGTTCATATCCCTGTCGAATCTGACGGTAAAGAACCTGTTGTCTATCGTCTTATTCTCGACCTTGACGGTGTTTTCGCCCTGCTCGCCGCCGTGAATTATGCTGAAAGTTTTGTATCCCTTTGCGGGCACGCCCTTTGCGAAGAATACGAGGCGGCCGTCGGCGGATTTCTGCCACGGCATGACGTTGCCGTCTGCATCGACTATCGAGAAATGCTCGGCAGCGGGCATATCGGTGATAACAACATCGTCGCGCTCTGCGCCGAAGGTGTTGAAAACGGTCAGCGCATTGCCGTCCGGGGTGCAGACGATTTTTCCGAGCGTCTCGGCAATCTCCGCCTTACCATCCGAGATGAGCTTTTCATACTGCTCCTTTGAGTCCTCATAGACTTCTTTTATCGAGGAGCCGGGGATTATATCGTGGAACTGGTTGAGCAGTATTATCTTCCAGCCGTCGTTGATGAACTGCTGAGGATAAGACGCTATACCGTTTGAGTCGGCAACGGCGCAAATCGTCTCCATGTCGTGATAGAGCAGCTCGCTCTTTCTGTTGTAGCGCTTGTTCCTGCCCTGTGATGTCAGGGTGCCGCGGTGGAACTCAAGATAGAGCTCACCCGCCCACTTGGGCAGTCTGCGCGAGCCCTTGACGTCCTTTTCGAGGTCGCGGTAGAAGTCTATTGCAAATTCCTGCTTGACTTTCGGGCAGCCGGGTATGCCCTTTTCCATGCGCCGACCCATTTCGAGCATATCGCGGGTCGGTCCGCCGCCGCCGTCTCCGTGACCGAAGGTGCAGAGATACTCGCGGTTCAAATCCTTCTGCGAATATCTCTGCCAGCCGCCGAGGATGTGCTCGGGGTTCAAGTATGCGTTATATGTGGTCTGCCAGGAGTCGCCCTCGTCGAAGCAGTCGGTGCTCGGCGAGAAATGGGAGAGTATCTCCGTGCCGTCTATGCCCTTCCACATGAAGGTGTCATAGGGCACTTTGTTGAACTCGTTCCAGGATATCTTTGTGGTCATGAAGTAGTTGATGCCGGCCTTCTTCATAATCTGCGGGAGCGCCGCACTGTAGCCGAAAACATCGGGGAGCCACATTATCTTATTGTCAACGCCGAATTCGTCCCTGAAGAAGCGCTTGCCGACTAAGAACTGACGGACAAGGGATTCGCCGGAGGTGACGTTGGTGTCCGACTCGACCCACATACTGCCCTCGACCTCCCAGCGGCCTGCGGCGATCATCTTCTTGATGCCCTCATAGACCTCGGGGTAGTCCTCCTTGACGAACGCATAGAGCTGCGCCTGCGAGGACATGAACTTGTATTCGGGATATTCCTCCATGAGCTTGAGGACGGTTGCAAAGGAGCGGCCGGCTTTCTCCCTCGTCTGACGGAGTCTCCAGAGCCACGCGACGTCGATGTGTGTGTGACCTATGCAGCAGGCTGTGGCGTCCATGGCGTCCTTTGAATATATCTCCCTGTCGAGCAGGTCGATGGCGGCCTCGGCGGATGCCGCAAAGGTGTCATAGTCGGAGGTGTTGAAGTCGATAAGGTTGACGGCATCGTTGAGCGCCTTGACTATATCGATGCGCGGAAGATCGTCCGCGTTATAGAGGGACGCCACCTTGAGCGGAGTTCTGAGGTCGAAGATGAGGCGGTTCACAAGGTCGTCAACGACCTTGAGGCGCGCACCCATTCTGAGCTTGCCCTTGAATTCCCAGGCGTCCGAATAAGCGTTGAGGCAGCAGTCGAATTCTTCGCCGCCCTTGGCGCAGTCGAGCAGGCGTATCTCGCTGTGGTTCGAGTCGCCGCCCTGACGGAGCTCGCCGTTAAAATACATGATGAACTGCGGGTTGCTGCGATTCCACGGGCCGCTTGCGGAGGGGGTCAGCTGATAGACAACCGGTCTGCCCGCGAAGCGCTCGGGCACGGTGAAGCTGTGACGGAACCACGCATAGTCCTCTCTGTAGCCCCAGTAATCGTTCTCCGAGTCGAAATCAGTCCATTCGCCCTCGTCAATCTGTGAAAATCTATACTGTCCGTCGCGGAACTTGAAGCCGCCGAGCGTCTCGCTGTCGGGATAGAGGTATTCGTTCTCAAGATCCTCTATTACTTTATATATCCTTCTTGCGAGCATATAGCGCTCGGAGTTTTTGTCCGCGAAGCGGATATCTACATGGCTCATTTAATTGCTCCTTTCAAAATGTTGTCTATGTTATTTTTCAAAAATGACCCGAGTTTAATTTTCTGCCGCGTGTCTTCTCTCGTTGAGCTCGTCGAGGATACGCTTATGCTCCTTGTCGGACAGGGCGTATTTTATCGTCGGCAGGACGGAGAGAATGCAGCCGATGACGGGCGGGACGGAGACGATGAAGAACAGGACGGTCATGAACGGCTGATATTCGGGATTGAGACGCGGAATGCCGCCTGCGGCGATATAGTCGTTGACCTCCTGAACCTTGGCGTCGGAGAAGCCGACGACCGAATAGGCGATACCGTTTATAACTGTCGCAATAGCAGCGGTTATCTTGGCTATAAAGGTCTGCCCCGAGAAGAACACGCCGTCCGGGCGTATGCCGGAGCAGTATTCCTCGTAGTCGACGGCGTCGGCTATCATAAGCGACTGCAGGGCGTTTGTAATACCCATGGAGAAGCCGCTGCCGAAGAACAGTACGGCGCAGATTATGAGGCAGGCAACGGTGGTCAGATCGTGGTTCGGCGCTATCATATAGACTAAGAACAGTCCGCCGTAGGGTATCGCGCCTATAAGGTTCGACCAGTTGTAGAGCGACTTTTTCTCATACTTCTTGACGAGCATGGGCGCAAGTCCCATCGAGAGGAACTGACCTATAAACAGCGCGCCGCCGAGAAGCAGGATGTAGAGCATGGCGAGCAGAG
>OGMC01000474.1_pt1 | contig 12011 bp, 11 predicted proteins | sample 1573011 | NCBI WGS metagenome assembly OGMC01 (sample SAMEA2581888, study PRJEB24529) | metagenome | biome: Human gut stool | place: China | collected 2011
GCGTACCAGCTTCTGATGCAGACGCTGTATCTCAAGCATCCCCGCCGCTGGCCCGTGCTGGGAGAGCGCGCCGCCTTTGACTGCCTGACGCGGCAGGACGTGCTGGATTATCATGCCAGCCGCTATGTTCCGAATAACGTGGTTCTTTCCATTGCGGGAGACGTGGATGCCGCGGAGATTCTTTCCCATCTGGAATTGCTGGTGGAAGACTTGAAGTCCCGTCCCCTGAACCGGGAGCCCATTCCCCATGAGCCTCACCAGTTCGGTTCCCGCAGGGTGCGGAAGGAGTTTGCCGTGCCTTACTCCAAGCTGCACCTTGCCTGGCGCCTGCCCTGTTCCGCCCATCCGGATACGCCGGCTCTTTCCGCGCTGTCCAGCATTCTGGGAGGCGGGCGTTCCGCGCGTTTTTATGAAAAGTTTCATGACCGCCTGGGCCTGGTGTACGGCATTGAAGTGCATTCCAACCAGTCTGAGACGGATGAGGGGGCGTTTACCATCAGCATGGACGTGGACCGCGCCCAGCGCGACAAAGTGCGGGATCTGGTGCTTCAGGAGCTTCGCAATCTGGCGGAAGAGGATTTTACGGAGGACTTGAAGAGAGTTTGCAAACAGACCCGGGTCAGTCGCCTGCGCCGCAGGAGTTCCGCTTCCGGGATGGCCTCGGAAATGGGAGCGGACTGGTTCGGCGCGCGCAATTTGAACCTGTCTTCCGAATGGCAGGAGGCTATTGAACGGGTGACTACGGAAGATTTGCACCGCGTTTGTTCCACCTGGCTGTCTTCCCCAAATGTGACGGAAGTCAGCCTGGACCCCTCCGGCAGCAACTCCGGGGAAGAAGAAGGGGCAGCCTCCGCTGCGGGAACGTCCCTGAGCGAGCATGTTCTTGGCAACGGCATGAAGGTGGTGATCCGTGAAGACCATCGCCTGCCGCTGGCTTATGCCTGCATGGCGTTCAAGGCCGGATGCCGTGCGGAAAATGAGCATGACGCCGGCGTGACGGACCTGATGGCCGAGTGCCTGCTGAAAGGAACCTCCACCCGTTCCGCAGCGGATATAGCCCGTTTTCTGGAGGACATAGGGGGCGCCGTCAACACATCCGCCGGAAACAATTCCCTGAGCGTGGGGTGTCAGGTCCTGGCGGAAGACCTGGACGCCGGACTGGAGCTGATGGCGGACGTAGTCATGAATCCATCTTTCCCGGAAGACGCCTTTCTGAAGGAACAGGAGTCTTTTGTGGCGGATGCGGAGGAGGATATGGAAGACCCTCTTTCCGTGGCGTTCCGGCAGGAGAGGAAGGTGGCTTACGGACATGTTTCCTATGGAAATTCCCCTTCCGGCACGCCGGAAAGCCTGTCTTCATTGACGGTTCAGGATATCAAAAGACAATATGAACGCATTATCTGCGCCTCCAATGCCGTGATTTGCATTTCCGGGGATGTCAGGAAGGAGGAGGTCCTGCCTCTTCTGGAAAAACATTTGGGAAGCATGAGGACGGGGACGCCTCCGATCCTGACTCCCACTCCAGCGCTGCGGGCCGGCCGGGAAGTGGCCGTGCTGGACAAACAGCAGGCCGTGCTGGTAGTGGGGGTGCCGGGCGTGGATGTGGCTTCCCCGGAGATGGCCCAGGCTCTGCTGTTCCAGTCCTGGTGCAGTGATATGGCCGGTCCCGTTTTCACCAGTATCCGGGAGGAGGCCGGACTGGCCTATTATGCCAGTTCTTCCCTGTTCATCGGCATGGATGCCGGAGGCATCTGCTTCTATCTGGGAACCTCCCCGGCACAATTGGAGGAAGCCGGGCGGAGGCTGGAGAAAACCCTGGAGATGATTTATGAACAGGGTATGACGGAAGATGAGCTGGAACGCACCAGGGCTGCCGCCCTGTCTTCCCGTCTGCTGGCCATGCAGTCCAATGGAACTTTGTGCCAGATGCTGGCGCTGGATATCCTGTTCGGTCTGCCTCTGGAAGCGTTTGAACAGCAAACGAACGCAATCAGGAAGATGGATCTGGCACGGATGAACGCCTTTATCAGGAAGGTGCTGGACCCCGCCCAGCCGCGTTCCTGGTCCGTTGTGCGCCCGTCTGCCGGGGAATGATTACACGGAAAATCATTCCCTCTTTCCCGGACAAGGGAAAAAGCAAGAAACGGGATGATGAAATAAAGCAAATGATGGCATATGCCCGAAAACATGATTTCCCCGGAAAAAATTCCGTTCCGGAACGGTGCCGGCCGCTTTTTTTAGCAAAAGAAAATATTTTTGCGTCACATCATCTGAATACCGGGGGACGTGGAGGAATCGTGATGTTTATTTTAGTAATGGTGCTCTATAGTGATAGCCATGACAGAGATGGAGCCGGATAGAAAAACTGCGGAACAGGCAATCAGGGAAGCATATGAATCCAACCCGGGAGGCTGGGCGGAACATTCCCGCTATGTAGCGCAGGCCTGTGAAAATATAGCGTCACATTGTAAAGGGCTGTCCGGTGAAAAAGCTTATGTCCTGGGGTTATTGCATGATATTGGACGATATGCCGGAGTAAGTTCCGAAAAGCATTTAATAGAAGGGTACCGCTATTGTTCGGCAAGAGGCTGGAGCAAGGCTGCGCAGATTTGTATTTCCCATGCGTTTATGATACAGGATATCAATACTTCTATCGGTACGTTTGACGTGAGTGAAGAGGATTTCCTGTTCATGAAAAATTTTGTGGCGAACGCAGTCTATGACGACTATGACCTCCTGGTTCAGTTATGTGATTCTTTGGCCTTGCCTACAGGCTTCTGCCTTTTGGAAAAACGGTTTGTGGATGTAACAATCCGGTATGGGGCGCATCCGTTTACAGTGGACCGGTGGAAAAAAATTCTGCAAATCAAGGCGTTCTTTGAAGAGAAAGCAGGCTGTTCCATTTATGATCTGCTGCCGGGCGTCGTTGAAAACAGTCTCCGTCAGGAGGGGGCTTATGCGTGATGATGCGGAAGATTTTTTAGAAACGGCACATCCCGATACGCTAGGGTAAATCGCCCGGGAGGGGGAATTTCTGTGCCGGCCGACTGCGTTGCTGTTGGGAGTCCATGCAGGGTTATCAGGCGTTTTTGACATCAACGGCTGGAGGCCGCCGCGGGAGGCGGCGGATTCGGAAGCGCCCCTCTTTTCATGCCGGAACGTTTGATCTGCTCATGGTAAAAGTAATTCACGATAACCGGCGGTTCGTTGAACGGCCGGTGCATGGAATCGTCATTGCGCAGGTACGGCAACCCCCGTTTTTCCGCCAGCTGCCGTATTGCTGCGTCCAGTCCTTCCCAGTAGCCGCGGCTGCCTTTCTGGTAAATTTCCCGATAGAGGGGCACCAGGTGCGGATAGCGTTTGTTGATGTACTCCAGAATTACGGATTTGTAGCTGCCCCGCAGATTCAGGTTTTCCAGCCAGATCAGGTTGCATTTGTCTTCAGCCTGCTCCACAATCGCCGGAATATCCGTAATGCCCGGAAAAATGGGGGAGATGAAGCAGGTGGTGCGGATTCCTGCCTCATGGAAGGCCTTCATGGCGGCCAGCCTCCGCGAGATGCTCACCGCCATGTCCATATCTGCCTGAAAGCGCTCGTCAAGCGTGTTGACGGACCAGGAAACGCGGGCATGGGGAAATGTTTTTATCAAATCCAGGTCCCGCAGCACCAAATCGGATTTTGTAGCTATACTGATTTCCGCGCCGCTGCCTTGAAGCTGTTCCAGGAGCGCCCTTGTTCTTTTGTAGATTTCTTCCTGAGGTCCGTAAGGGTCGGTCACGGAACCGATAAACAGCTGTTTTCCCGCGTATTTCCCGGGGTTGCGTATTTCCGGCCAGTATTTGACGTCCAGAAAGGTTCCCCATGGTTCCGGATGACCGGTGAACCGTTTCATGAACGAGGCGTAGCAGTATTTACAGGCGTGGGGGCAGCCCACGTAAGGATTGACCGAGTAATCGGCCACAGGCAGATTTGACGTTGACAGGATGCTCTTTACCTGAATTTCCCTTACTTTGATTGCATCAGCGTTCATGGTTTTAAAAAGCTCCTTTGCATTCCCTGCTGCACGGTATCGGAAGGGCGCAGATGCCCCAGCAGCAACGGAGAGTCCGGGTCATGGAGTTTGTAATTTTCACGGGCCTTTTGCTGGTTCGTCTTTGCATAGCAGTATTTGCAGCCGTTAAGGCAGGTGTCATACGCTCCTATGTCCCGGCTCTCAATGCAATGGCAGCCCTGCCGCATTCCTTGATGTTTCAGGTTGCGGAATTGAACGCCGTTGGCCTGTCCCAGAATGTTCAGGGTCATGCAGCCGGAGGATGAAATGCCGTAACGCGTGTAATCGCCATTGGTTCCGCAGGTTTGAATGGGGATTTTATATTTGGCCGCGATTGCTCCCAGCCCGGCCGCCAGCTCCTCCTTGTCTTTTTCCGTGAGGGGGATTAGTTCCGGCATGTTGGTTTGCAGCTTCCTGTACATTTCCACAAAGCTGAAAATGCAGCGGTCGATGTGGCCGGATAAGAAGGACGCCATGTGTTCAAAGGTCTCCAGATGCCTTCTGACGGTATATTCACTTGTCAGCAATACCGGGTCATACCGCCATGCGATGCGGTTTGCTCCGACAATTTCCGAAAGTTTTGTCAGCGTGGCCATGCTTTCATCAATGCCGGGAACACCCGGTTCAATTTCCTTTCCGTAGGCCGTAATCGTATAGTGGAAGTAGGTATGGAAGCGCTCGGTGATGCTGTTGATATGCGGAAGAATGGGGGCATAATTTTTAGAGCAGAACACAACACAGTCCACCTGGTCCGGCGTCAGTTCATAACGGGTCACCTTATGCTGGAACAGGGGATTGCGGGAAAGGACATAGCCTTCTTCAAACCTCTTCAGCAGCCAGCGGGTGTAATACTGGACGGTGTCTGTCCGTCCTCCTGTATTGATAATCATAGCGTGTTTTTATTGATGGATTGAAATTTCAGACGCATTTGTTCCGAAAAAAGGTTGGTTAAACGGACCAGTTCCGCTTGCTGTTCTCCGCTCAATTCCGCCATGGCGTCGTTTTCCGCCTGCGCGGCAGGGGGGATGATGCGTTCCTTTCCGGCTGCGGTGAAGCGTACCAGCCTGATTCTCCGGTCAGTTTTGGATTCTTCAAAAGAAAGGTACCCCAGCTTCCAGAATTTTTTGATGGCGGCGCTGACGGTTTGCTTCGTGGCGGAGAGGCGTTCGCAAATCCCAGCCTGCGTGCAGCCGCTTTGAGCGAAATAGATGATATCCAGAATAAACAGCTCTTTGGTGGTTAACCCGTATTTTTTGGCGTATTCCGTATAGACGGCATATTGTTTGTCCCGTAGCCGGCAGTAGTTGTTTACGTGGATATTGACGCTCTCTTTGCTCATAGGCGGAGATGGATAAAGTATGATATTTGATAGTCTGATATTTGACAAAAAGAATGTAGCTATTCGCGCGTTTTTTGTAAAGCCCCAAATATAAAGCTCCAGATAAAGAGGCGGGGGATAGGGACGGCTTTTTGCGTGACCAGGCAAATTTCCGGAAACAGTACTGGAGCGGCAATGGATGCCGACCTTTCAAGAATCCGGTACATTTTCCGTTTTTATTCCCGTATCTTCTGTTTCGCGGCAGAAGAGTTTTGTTGCCGCATGGCTTCGGAAGACAGGCGCCTGTGGCTACCGGGGAAACGTTTTTCCATGTTTACGGGAGTTGGAGAGCTTGCCCGATGGGGCTTTTCTGCACCAGAGCAAGTTCCGCCTGCTCCGGTGACTGATGTTTCGCCGGAGGCGGGGAGAGAGCGTGGAGACTCAATAAAAAACGCAGGCGGCGATGCGCCTGCGCGGTATCCGGCGATGGTTCGGACAGAAGAAAGAAGCAGTTTTTCTGCCGTAGGGTATTTGCGTAAATACGGCATCCATCCGCTTCCTGAAGAACGGGAGATGATCCGGGCGCTCCCAGCAATTCCGCTTCCGGAGCGGGAACGGTATTTGGAAAAAAGGGCGGTACCTTTTTCCGTTCTTCATTTTCGCCGCCCCCTGAGAAACCCCGGCGTGCTTTTACGCTTTTGGAGAAGCGGCCCGTATCAAAAGGCACGCCAGGGAAGAACAGGGCGGTTGTGTTTTTAGCCGATTTCCGTGCGGCCCAGCAGGTGGGCGCCTTCCTCCATGGCGAGGCTGCGCGTTTTCATGTCTCCGACGACGCGGGCCTGTTGCTTGAGTTCGCAGCGGTCAGAGGTGACCTTGCCTTCCACGTTGCCGTAGATGCGGACGTCTCCGGCAGTAATGTCACCCTTGATTTGGGCGGTTTCCCCGATGGTGACTTTTCCCTTGTCGGAGATGATTTCACCCTCGATCTTGCCGTCGATGTGCATGTCATTCTGGAAACGGATGGTTCCCTTGATCTCGATGCCGGAGGCGAGGAAGTTGGTTACGTTGTCTGTCATTGTCGTCAAATGGTTGGGGATGGGGGTGTTTCTGGTTTAAATGGTCATGATATCCTTTTCCTTGACGGCCACCAGCTCGTCAATTTCCTTCACGTATTTGTCCGTCAGCTTCTGGATCTGCGTTTCCAGGTCGCGCTGGCCGTCTTCCGTGACAATGTTTTCCGCCTTGAGCTTTTTGGCGGAATCCATGGCGGCCTTCCGGGCGCCGCGCACGCGCACGCGGGCTTCTTCCGCCTGGGATTTGACAAGCTTCACAAGGTCTTTGCGGCGTTCTTCCGTGAGGGCGGGAATGGGCAGGCGGATGGAACGGCCTTCCACCAGGGGATTGAGGTTCAGCTTGCTTTCATTGATGGCGCGGCCGATGTCGTGAACGGTGCTCGGATCAAAGGGCTGGATGAGGATGAGACGGGGTTCCGGCGTGCTGATGACGGCCAGGCCCTTCAGTTTCATGACGGAGCCGTAGCTGGAGACATGTACGTCCAGGTTTTCCACGAGGCCGGGGGAGGCTTTGCCCGTGCGTACGCCGGAGAATTCCTGTTTGGCGAAGTCCACGGCCTTGAGCATGGATTCCTCCGTTTCCAATAATAATGTTTCTGCGTCCATGATGATGGTGGGTGCTAAGTGTTTTTGGCGGGTTGAAAAGGAATGCGGGGTTCAGCTGATGGTGGTGCCGATCGGTTCCCCGAGAAGGGCGCGCGTGATGTTGCCCGGAGTATGCATGTCGAATACGATGATGGGCTTCTTGTTGTCCATGCACAGGGTGAAGGCCGTGGAGTCCATCACTTTGAGCTGGCGTTCCAGGCATTCCTGATAGGAGATGGTGTCGAATCGCTTGGCTCCGGAGACTTTTTTGGGGTCCGCATCATACACCCCGTCCACGGAGGTAGCCTTCATGACCACTTCCGCATTGATTTCGCTGGCGCGCAGGGCAGCCGTGGTGTCCGTGGAAAAGAACGGGTTGCCGGTGCCGGCGGCGAAGATGACGATTTTATTGTTGTCCAGATACGAGCGGGCCTTCAGGCGGATGAAGGATTCCGCGACATTTTTCATTTCAATGGCGGACTGCACCACGCAGGGGACTCCCGCGCGTTCCAGCGCGCTTTGAAGGGCCAGGGCGTTCATTACGGTGGCGAGCATGCCCACGTAATCCGCCGTGGCGCGGTCCATGCCGCGCACGCTGGCTTTCGCCCCGCGCCAGAAATTGCCGCCGCCCACGACCAGGCCTATTTGGACGCCGGCGCGGTGCGCCTGGGCGATTTCTTCAGCAATGCGGGCGACGATTTCCGGGGAAATGTTGTCCATGCTGCCGGGGCTGCGCAAGGCTTCCCCACTGAGTTTCAGGAGGATTCTTCGATAGGCGGGTGCGGATGTGTCAGACATAGATGCGGATTTTACGCAGACAAGATTGAAATTTCACGGGGCAAAAAGAAAGCAAAAAGAGATTCTTTATTGATTTTTCTCCGGAGGTCCGGAGATTTCCACCTTGATGGGGCTTCTGCTCTCCAGGCTGCGGGTGGGGAAGGGGAAGGAAATGCCTTCTTCCTCAAAGCGGCGTTTGATGTCATGTGCGAGCGTTTTCTGGCAGTCCAGGAAATTGTCTTTCTGGCACCAGGCCCCTACGCTAAAGCCCAGGGAAGAGTCCTGAAACCCTGAAAACGAGATGAGGGGCGCGGGGTCGTCCAGGCAGAATTTGTTTTGTTTGACCACTTCCCGGAGGACGTTTACGACATGCTCAATGTCGCAGTTATAGTCCACGCCCAGGCTCAGGTCGCACCGGCGCGTGGAAAAACGGGTAATATTGCTGACCGGGTTTTTGATGATTATTTCATTGGGGATGCGCACCATGGTATTGTTCGGCAGCCGGAGCTGGACGGACATCAGGTTGATGGAGTCCACGTTCCCGGTGATTCCATTCACTTCAATCATATCCCCCAGGTTGATCTGCTTTTCCCCTACCAGGAAGAGGCCGCTGATGATGTTGGACAGGGAAGTCTGGGAGGCGAAGCCTACGGCGACGCCGATGATGCTGGCCGCGCCCAGCAGGGTCAGGATATCGAACCCCATCAGGGCAAAGGCTTCCACGCCTATAATAATGTAGCCGACGTTTTTGACGATTTTTACCGTCAGGCGGGAGGCCTGGGGCGACATTTTCAATACAGTGATTTTCCGGAGCACCTGGCAGAACAGTTTCAGAAGTATCCAGCTGAACACCAGCCAAACCGCCACATGCAGAATTTTAACTCCCACGGACTGCACCATTTCCAGTTTGAGCCAGTCCGGCATGTTCAGGAAGTCCATGGTTTTTGTCCAGATGTCTTCCCTGGAGGATGCGTCTGCCATGAGATTCATATGAAGGATGTAGCAAACGCTACTGCCCGGCTCAAGGGGCGCGCGCGTATTCCCCCCGGTTTATGACAGTTCCTCCGGCAGCGGAGAGGACAGGACTTTCAGGCGCTGCGGACGCAGCATTTATCCCGCAGGAAAGGGGGGCGGATGTATGGCCGGATATGGCATCTGGTTGGGAAACAGGAAAAAGCGGGGATGAAAAAAGGCCGTTCCCCGGAGAGGGGAGCGGCCTTGAAATATTGCCGGAGGGCTGCTTACTTGCTGAGGTAGGAGGCCACGCCTTCGTGGGACGGGGTCATGGCCGCATCTCCCTTGTGCCAGCCGAGGGGGCAGACTTCCCCGTACAGTTCGAAGTGCTGGAGGGCGTCAACCACGCGGATGGCTTCATCAATGGAGCGACCCAGCGGGAAGTCGTTGATGAGCTGGTGGCGGACGATGCCGTCCTTGTCAATCAGGAAGAGGCCGCGGTAGGCGATCAGCTCCCCATTGACTTCCACATTGCCGTCTTCGTCAATTTCCTCATCTCCGGCCAGCCCGCCGTAGTCGGCGGAAATGGTCTTGTTGATGTCGGAGACGATGGGGTAGGTCACGCCCTGAATGCCTCCCTGGCTGCGGGGGGTGTTGACCCAGGCCCAGTGGGAGAATTCGCTGTCCGTGGAGCAGCCGACGACGGCTACGTCACGCTTGTCGAATTCGCCCAGGGCTTCCTGGAAGCCGATCAGCTCGGTAGGGCACACGAAGGTAAAATCCTTCGGGTAGAAGAACAGGATTACGTACTTTTTGCCCTTAAACTGGTCAAGGCTGAAATCCGGTACGATGGTACCGTTTACAACTGCGTTTGCACTAAAATGAGGTGCCGGTTTTCCTATGAGAAGCATGGTCGTTTTTTTGGTTTGGTTCTAAAAGAATGATTCCAAAAAACGGACGAAAGTCAAGAGGCAATGATACCGCATTCGTTCCAAAAGAGCCTGTTTTCTCTTGAAAATGAAGCTTTTTTTGTCAGTATTCCCTCCATGTCATCCTCAAAGGCGCAACAAGATGAGTGGTCCGGAAAAATAGGCGTGATTCTCGCAGTGGCCGGCAGTGCCGTCGGGTTGGGAAATTTTCTGCGCTTTCCGGGGCTGGCTGCCCAATATGGAGGGGGTGCCTTCATGGTGGCTTCCGGCCTCATGCTTGTTTTGGTGGGCGTGCCCGTGGCGTGGGCGGAGTGGTCCATCGGGCGGCGCGGCGGCCAGATGGGCGCCCATTGCGCCCCCGGCGTGTTCTGGTACCTGACCAAAGGGTCCAGGCTGTGGAAGTTCCTGGGCGTGCTGGCGGTTCTGGGGCCTTCTTCCGTGGCCTTTTATTACATGGTGGTGGAAGCGTGGTGCTGCGGCTATTTCTGGAAGATGCTCACCTGCCCGGAGGTTTTTGCCACGGCGGAGGGGACGGCGCAGACTTTTTTCAGTTTCACGGGCATGTACGGCGACGGGAGCGCCCTGTTGTCGGACAACGGGCTGCTCTGGATCGTCAGCGGGGTCATCCTTCTGAACCTGGGGATTATTTACCGGGGCATCAGCAGGGGCATCGAAATGTTTTCGCGCTGGTTCATGCCGTTGCTGCTTCTGATTTCCCTGGTGCTGCTGGTGCGCATTTTGTGCATCGGCACGCCGGATCCTTCTTATCCGGACCGCAGCATCGAACAGGGGCTGGGGTATATGTGGAATCCCGGCAAGGTGCTGGTGGAGGAGCTGGACCGGAACAGCGGGGACTGGAAGACGGTTTCCATGGTCTCGGCCTCCCAGGCGGGAGCCATGGATGAAGCCGTGCGGCAGGTGGAAATGTCCGGAGGAACCCGGAGGCTGACTGAGGTGACCCTGTGGGACGGCCTGAAAAACATTGAGCTTTGGATTGCGGCTGCCGGACAGGTTTTCCTGAGCCTTTCCGTAGGAACGGGGCTGATTCTGACGTATGCCAGCTATGTAAAAAAGAAGGAGGATATCGCGCTGAGCGGCTTTTCGGCCGCCGCCTCTAATGAAGTGTGCGAGGTGGGCATTGCCGGCATGATGACGGTTCCCGCCGCCGTGGCGTTCCTGGGAGTGGCCGGAGCCGCCGGGCAGGGGACCTTCGCGCTGGGTTTCATGGTGCTTCCGCAGGCTTTTGCAAAAATGGGGTCCAGCGTGGTATTCGGCAGCCTGTTTTTCCTGCTTCTGACGGTGGCGGCGGTGACCAGCTCCATTTCCATGATGCAGGTGGGCCTGTCCTTTATTGAGGAATTCATGGGGCTGAAACGCAAAATGGCTGTGGTGGTGCAGGGCTTTTTTACGGCTACGGGTACGTTTGTCGTTGCCTGGTACAGCGGCAACCTGCTGGCGATGGATACTTATGATTTCTTTCTGGGCACGCTGTGCTTCTTTGTGAGCGCCATGGTGATGATGATTCTGTTTTCCTGGAAACTGGGGGTGGACCGGGGGTTGAAGGATCTGGAGGACGGTTCCGTCATCCGCATTCCCAGAATTTACCGTTTCATCATGAAGTTTGTGACGCCTACGCTGCTGCTGGCGATTTTCCTGGCCTGGCTGGCGCAGAATATCTGGGTGAAGCAGGCCGCGCCCATTGAAGCGCTGGGGCGTGGGGAACATGGAGCGGTCATTCCCATGGGGTTTCTGGCGGCTTATGCCCTGTTCCTGATTTTCATCACCTGGCTTCCGGAAGGCATAAGGTGTACCACGGTCCGCGATAGGCGGGGAAGGCCTGCTGCGCGGATGCCCGTTCCCCGCAGTTTGCGGCAATCCGGAGGCTTGACCGGAGCCGGATTTGATATAGGCTGGCGTCATGCCCAGAATAAGGAGGATACGCAGGAAAAAGCCCCGTGCCGGCAGCGTCTGGAAAAAGCTGCTGCTGTGGGGCGTGCTGGGGATGCTTGTTCTGGCGGCGGCTGTGGTGGCGGGGTCTTATCTGTATGTCAGGGCCTACTTGAAGAGCGATGGTTTTTTAGCCATGCTGGAACAGTCCGCCGTTGATGATATGAATGTGGAGACCGCCAGGATAGACCCTCTTGACTGGGACGGTTCCGGCATCCGGTGCGGCGGCGTAACGATGGAGGGGCATGAGTTTTTGACTTCCCTTCAGGCCAGGAACATTGAGACGGAATTCAGCCGTTGGGAGCTGCTGAAGCGCGCGTTCGTCATTACCTCCGTCAATATTGCGGAGCTGAAGCTTCTGCTCGCTCCCGTGCCT
>OGMC01000475.1_pt1 | contig 12005 bp, 10 predicted proteins | sample 1573011 | NCBI WGS metagenome assembly OGMC01 (sample SAMEA2581888, study PRJEB24529) | metagenome | biome: Human gut stool | place: China | collected 2011
TGGATAGGTCGTATTTTTTGCGAGCTGGCGAAACATCGCTTCATTGCCCCCGGTATATTTGGGTGGGGTCTCGGCAGAATCTTCCTTGAGCGGCCGGAGTACGCCGTCCCTGCCTTTGCGCAGGAGTGAAAACGAATAATCTCCGGACGGCTCCGCATGGAAAACGAATATTCGGGACGCTAAAATATCGTCGAACGATGTCGGTTTGCGGATCGATAGATGTACCTGTTCGGCGTCGCAACCGGTTTGGAACAACAACACCGATTGGTCCCGTCCTTCGGACGAAAGCGACCAGGAAGCTTTTGCCTTTTCGAATTTCTGATATTTCAGTCCTGGATGTCGGCGATACCAGTCGTATTTACTCCGGGCGATCGCCTGCGAGGAACGATGGGTGCTGCGGAGTAACATCCCGCCCCGGATGCAGGTCAGTTCGGCATTCATTGCTTGCTCTTGCTGAAGAAAAGGACATTGCAGGTGAAGTACCCCCGGAGCGAATGCCAGGACCTGCAACGGGACAGCACCCAGATAAACCGTTTTCCCGACCGAATCGGAGGTAATGCAAACGTGATCGTAACCGGAGGGAGGGAGCAGGTTGACCTCTAAATAGCCGAATCTGATCGCCCGAAAAGGGGCGGTTTCGAGTTGGAGTTGTAGGATTTCTTTCCGTTCGCCGCCGGTAAGGTCGCTCCGGTAGCTAAGACCTGAGTCGGTATTCAGGAGCAGTTCACTGCCGTTTTCATCCTGAAATGCATAAAGTATCTGCACTCGTGCATTGCCCAGCCCTTCGATCGGATCACTGACGGCGCCCGATATTTTGGGATTGGCGGGGCGGATGGGAGTGAGGTGTACTCCCTGCATCGTCAGCGATGAACTGCCCGGCTTGGTATGGCACGAGAAATGACTTTCGAGGGAGAAATATTGGGTCGAGTCTCCGGGTATCGGTTCTTTTATGTAGAGGCTGTCGATGAACGGCCGGAGGTGTGTGCCGGAGGCAACCGGGTCGAATATTATCGGGTTTTCCCACGGAAACAGGCGTAGTGCGTCGCCCGAGCGTTGCAAATCTTGTTCGCGGTATGTCGTCGCTTGCAGGTACGTGTAGTAATCGGAAGGAATCGCTTTGTTGGGGCAACCTGCTGCGATGGCGGCATAGTCGGTTTTGTCTCTTTTCAGGGCACTGTAACGATAAACGGACGGTTCCGCGCTTACGGCTGCAAAGAACGAGGCGAGGCTCAAGGCCGCCGTACCCAGCAGGAGTGGCAGGTTTTTCATGATATGGTGCAATGTCGATGGATTTATAGGTTGTAGATGTCTGAAACCTGGATTTCCGACTTGCGGTTTCCGAGCGGTTTTCCTTTTTTGGAAAGGTTTTCACTCACGGCGACATGTGTTGCGGATGACATCCACTCCTCTTTTGGGATGGTGCAGGAGTAACACAGCAGGATGGGGCGCTTTTTACCGTATTTCGAACAGACTTCCGGGGCTTTGGGCTCAATTCCCTGACGGCGCAGTCGGCGCGTTTCACGGTTGCTTTCCCGGCCTGTCTGCAACAGCAGGCTGCCTAGCGAAACCGAGCTGTTTTGCGGCCCGTTGGCCAGTTCCAGTGCGATATACATCGTCTCGTTCCGTTTTATGGCCCCGTAAGGGATGTCGATTACCATTCCCACCTCGCAACTGTCCGGGCCGCTGCCGCGGAGCTCTGCATGATATTCGATCTTGTCGAGCCGTTGTTCGACAGGAAGGTCTTCGGCCCGGAGCGATCCGGCGAAGGCGAGTATGCCGCCGGCCAGGATCAGTGTGCGGTGATTTGGTGTTTTCATCGAAAGTTTTGCGTATTGTAAATGTCGTTTTATTTATAAATACAAAGGTATATAAGAAAGGTATTTGTAAAGGCCGATCGATTGTATTTAGGGTGTGAAAACGCAAAATGAGGATTTTATTTCGGAATTTGAGTATGATTTGAGGTGGGAAATGGTTACCTTGACCACAATTCCGTAAGGACTTCGACCAAACCAAAACTACATACCTGAAATGAGTACGAGACGTGAATTTCTGAAACAGGCCCTTACCGGTACGGCGGCCCTCTCTTTGGGCGGCCTGATGCCCGGCCTCAGCAACAAGAGTTATGGAAGCGTATTGGGCGCTAACGACAAAATCCGCGTAGGCGCTATCGGTGTTAATTCGCGCGGTATGGCGCTGGCGACCAATTTCGCGATGCAGCCCGGCTGCGAAGTGGTGCATATTTGCGATGTCGATTCGCGGGCACTGGCCAAATGCGCCGATGCGGTCGAAAAAATCCAGAATAACAAGGTGCGGCGTGACCGGGATTTACGCAAAATGCTCGAATCTCCCGAGATGGACCTCGTGCTGATCGCTACTCCCGACCATTGGCATGCTCCGGCTGCGCTGATGGCCATGCAGGCGGGGAAGGATGTCTACCTCGAAAAACCTTGCAGTTATGCGCCGCATGAAGGAGAAATGCTGATTCAGGGAGCTGCGAAATACCGCCGCTTGCTCCAGATGGGAAACCAGCGCCGTTCGTGGCCGAATGTAATAAAAGGTATCGAAGAGGTCAAAAAGGGCACGATCGGCCGTGTCTATTTCGGCAAGGCGTGGTATTGCAGCAATCGCGGCCCGATCGGTACCGGCAAGGAGGTGGACGTGCCCGAATGGCTCGATTGGGACATTTGGCAGGGTCCGGCTACGCGGGTGCCGTTCCACGACAATTATGTACATTATAATTGGCACTGGTTCTGGCATTGGGGTACGGGCGAGGCGCTCAACAACGGGACGCACATGGTCGATATCCTGCGTTGGGGTATGGAAGAGGACTATCCTGTCTCGGTGAACTCCGTCGGCGGCCGTTTCCGTTACCAGGACGACTGGGAGACTCCCGACACGCAGGTGATCAGTATGAATTTCGCCGACGGCAAGTCGATGACCTGGGAGGGCCGCAGTTGCAACGGCCGTACGGTCGAGGGTGCCGAAGTGGGTGCGATGTTCTACGGCGAAAAAGGCAGTCTGCTGATTACCGGCAGCAACGGTTATACGATTTACGACCTGAAAAACAATTTGGTTAAGGAGGAGATGAGCGGTACGACGTTCGACCAGAACAATCTGGTTAATCCGACCCAGTCACTCGATGTTTATCACATTGACAACCTGTGCGATGCAATCCGTAAGGGTACGCCGCTCAATGCCGACATCGTGTCGGGGCACAAGAGCACACTGCTCGTGCAGTTGGGCAACATCGCCCAACGGGTCGGACGTACGCTGAATATCGATCCGCTCAGCGGTCATATCCGGGGCGACAAGCAGGCCCAGAAGCTTTGGAGCCGCGAGTACGAGAAGGGCTGGGAGATGAAAGTCTGATCGTCGGCCTGCGAAAACTTCGTTCTTTGGAGAAATGTTCCGGCGGAATGCGGCATGGGCCCGTTCCGGCGGAACTAAACCGGAATTCACTAACCTAAACGGATAATCATGTCAACCGGCAATCCTCCGGCGGCCGCTCCGGCGCGGAAAACCTCCGTCGCCGCGATGGCGATCCTCGGGCTGATATTTTTCATCTTCGGGTTTACCTCGTGGGTGAACTCGATTCTCGTACCCTATTTCAAGATCGGCTGCGAACTGAACCATTTCCAGTCCTACCTGATTGTTTTCGCGCTTTACAGCGCTTACCTGATTATGGCGATTCCGTCGTCGGCAATTCTCAAGCGGGTAGGTTTCAAGCGCGGTATCATGTACGGCTTTTTCTGCACGGCGCTCGGTGCGCTGATTTTCATCCCTGCAGCGTGGTGGCGCTCCTATCCGGTGTTTCTGGCCGGGTCGTTTGTGATCGGCGCCGGTTCGGCGATGCTGCAGGCGGCCGCCAATCCTTATGTAACGATGATCGGCCCGATCAACACCACAGTGAAGCGCATGGCGATCATGGGCATATGCAACAAATTCGCCGGCCTGGTGGCGCCGCTGATTTTCGCGGCCGTGGTGCTCAAGGTGACCGACAGCGACCTGTTCGTGCAGTTGGAATCGGCTACGCTCGATCCTGCGGCCCGTTCGGGGATGCTCGACAGTTTGGTACACCGGGTGATGGTGCCCTATGCCATTTTTGCCGCTTTTCTGATCGTGATCGGGGTCTTCATCCGTTTTTCGATGCTGCCCGAATTGAACCTCGAAGATAAGAACAAGCAGGAGGTGGCGCCGGGCGGCGAGGGTAAAACGTCTGTTTTCCAGTTTCCTTACCTGATCCTGGGCGTCGTGGCGATGTTCCTGCATATCGGTACGCAGGTGGTGACGATCGATACGATCATCAGTTATGCACAGACGATGGGAATGGACCTGCTCGAGGCCAAAACCTTTCCCTCTTACACGTTGTCACTGGTGATTCTGGGGAATGTGCTGGGCGTGTTGTTAATACCGAAGATTATCTCGCAGACCCGTGTATTCCAGATCTGCTGTACGCTGGGCTTCCTGCTCTCGTTGGGCGTGGTATGGGGCAACACCCAGGTCGATTTCCTCGGCCACCACGCGAATATTTCGATCTGGTTTCTGGTCGGTATAGGGTTGGCTAACTCGCTTGTTTACGGTGGGATATGGCCGTTGGCGATCCGCGGGCTCGGCCGTTTCACGAAAACCGGTTCGTCGATGCTGATCATGGCGCTTTTCGGTAATGCCGTCGTGCCGCTGATCTACGGATATATCGCCGATACGGCATCGTTGCGCATCGCCTATTTCTGGATACTGCTGCCCGGTTTTGCGTATTTGATGTTCTATGCTTTTTGCGGCTACCGGATTACTTCGTGGAGCGGCCGCAAATCCTAAACAGTATTGAAACATGAAGAAAACGATCATTATAAACGGCCGGATCGTACTGCCTGAGGGTGTGCTTGCCGACGGTTGCGTCGAGTTTGCCGACGGAAAGATTACTGCGGTGAAGGAGGGGCCTTACAACGGCCAGGCGACCGGTACGATTATCAATGCGCAGGGCAATTATGTTTCGCCGGGCTTTATCGACATCCATACCCACGGAGCCGGCGGTCACGATTTTATGGACGGTACGTTGATTATTCTTCAGTTGCTTCTGTTTCTTCTGATTTTTCTGGTTCGTCCGGTCGAAGCGTACCTGGGGGCTGCGCAGATGCATGCCAGGCACGGGACGACGGCGCTGCTGCCGACGACGCTGACCAGCACCAACGAAGAGTTGTTGAATACTTTCGCCACGTACAAAGAGGCCAAAGCGCAGAACCGCAGCGGGGCCGCCTTTCTGGGGCTCCATCTCGAGGGCCCCTATTTTTCCTACAACCAGCGCGGTGCGCAGGATCCGAAATATCTGCGCAATCCCCGGCCGGAGGAGTACGAAACGATCCTTGCGGCATCGGACGATATCGTACGCTGGAGCGTTGCCCCCGAACTGGACGGTGCGCTGGAGTTCGGGCGGAGGCTTGCCGAGCGGGGTATCCTGCCTTCGATCGGGCATACCGATGCGATTTACGAACAGGTTGAAGAGGCTTACCGGCATGCCGGTTATACGCATGTCACGCATCTCTATTCGTGTATGTCCACCATTACGCGCCGCAATGCCTACCGTTATGCGGGAGCGTTGGAGGCGGCCTATATGATGGACGATATGACCGTCGAAATCATTGCCGACGGAGTGCCCCTTCCCGCCAGCCTGCTGAAATACGTATGCAAGTTCAAGGGGCCCGATAAGATCGCTTTGGTGACCGATTCGATGCGCGGTGCCGGCATGCCCGAAGGCGAGACCATTCTCGGCAGCCTGAAGGATGGCCAGCGCGTAATCATCGAGGACGGGGTGGCCAAGCTCCCCGACCGGTCGGCATTTGCCGGCAGCGTGGCGACGGCCGACCGTTTGGTGCGGACGATCGTTTCACTGGCCGGGGTGCAGCTTGCGGATGCGGTGAAGATGATGACGCTGACGCCCGCACGGATTATGAAGGTTGACGATTGTAAAGGTTCGCTCGCCGTGGGCAAGGATGCCGATATCGTGATTTTCGACGAGGGAATCAATGTCAAAACCACTATTATCGGCGGTAAATGTCTGACGATTCATTAGGATTGATTATGGATATGTTTTTGAAACAGGATGAACTTGCCGTCGAGCAGTACGCTTCGCGCAAGGCTATGGGCGAGGCGGCAGCAAAAGAGGTGGCCGCGAAAATCGCCGGACTGCAACGGGAGAAAGAGTCGGTCAATATCATTTTTGCTGCCGCACCGTCGCAGAATGAGTTCCTCGAAGCGTTGATCGCTGCGCCGGGCATCGATTGGCGCCGTGTCAACGGGTTCCATATGGACGAATACATCGGGTTGGCAGCCGATGCACCGCAGGGATTCGGCAATTTCCTGCGTGGGCGGCTGTTTGGCCGTTTGCCGTTCGGGCAGGTTTTCTACCTCGACGGACAGGCGGCTGATCCCCAGGCGGAGTGTGCACGATATTCGGCGTTGTTGGCCGAATATCCGGTCGATATCGTCTGTCTGGGCATCGGCGAGAACGGGCATATCGCCTTTAACGACCCGCATGTGGCCCGGTTCGACGATCCGGTGCGCGTCAAAGTAGTCGACCTGGACGACAAGTGCCGCCGCCAGCAGGTGCACGACGGTTGTTTCGCTTCGTTGGGGCAGGTGCCTACGCACGCGTTGACACTCACGATTCCTGCACTGACTGCTGCGCCCGGTATGTATTGTATCGTTCCGGCGCAGACGAAGGCGCGCGCCGTGCACGATACGGTCTATGGCGAAATTACCACGGCCTGTCCGGCTTCGATTCTGCGAACGAAAACCGGTGCGAAGCTTTACCTCGATCCCGACAGCGGGGCTTTGCTGTAATTTTACCGGCTCTGTGCTCCAGAGGCCTGCGTGTTTGCCGCGAGCTGTGTGTTGTCACCGCTGAGACGGATATTTGTAAATAAAGGCTTGTAAGGACCGGCTCATGGGCCGATCTTTTAACCCGAACGGTCGGCCTGATTTGGATAGGATCTACTAAAACTGTTAAAACCGGAAAGGATATGAAAACGAAGAGTTTGTTTTTGACGCTGTTGGCGCTGGTGGCAGCTACCGGCCTGACCGCAAAGGTCAAGAAAATCGGGATGCTTTTGTCAAATCGTTCAATGATAAGTCGGGGCCCCACGCCGGACTGGGAGAATACCGGGTCGTAGCCGCCTACCCGCACGGATCGTACATGATTCCGTCGAGCTATGAACGGATTCCCGCTTACACCGACAGCGTAAAGAAATACGGCGTCGAGATCGTCGGTTCGATCGACGACTTGCTTAAGCAGGTGGATTATGTGCTGCTCGAGACCAACGACGGCAACATGCACCTCGAACAGGCGGCACAGGTGATGAAAGCCGGCAAGCCGATGTTTATCGACAAACCGATCGCCGGGCACCTGAATGAAGCTATCGCGATTTTCGAACTGTCTAAAAAATACAACGTACCGCTGTTCAGTTCCTCTTCGTTGCGTTATACGGCCGCTACGCAGGAGATTCATAACGGCAAGTACGGCGAAGTGATCGGTGCCGACAGCTATGGTCCCGATAATTCGGAACCTTCGCACGGTGACTTTACCTGGTACGGTATCCATGCGGTCGAAGCGCTTTATGCGGTGATGGGTACCGGTTGTAAAGAGGTTAGCTGCGCTTCCGTTCCGGGAACCGAAGTAGCTACCGGTATCTGGGAAGGCGACCGGATCGGTACGTTCCGGGCGAACGTGAAGGCCAAATATGTCTTCGGCGGCACGGTGTTTACCAAGGAAGGTGCGTTTCAGATGGGTTCTGAAATCCCTTATGAAGCGTTGTTGCAGCGGATTATCGGATTTTTCGATACGGGTGTCGTGCCGGTAACCCCGCAGGAGACGATCGAAATCTTCACCTTTATGGAAGCTGCTTCGGTGAGCAAGGCACGCGGCGGCGTGCCGGTGATGATGAGCGAGGTTTACGAGAAAGCCAGCCGCGAAGCACAGGAAATATTGAAGAAGTATTAGAATTTTCGTACCTTGATTTCGCTTCCGGCCGGTTCCGGCCCGTTATGTGTCTTGGGTTGACACGATTGTATGATTCCCGGGGCGGTATGTTCCGGGAATCGGTTGAGGACAACGGTCGTATATTTGAAAACAGGGAAGCACCTGAGCCGAATAGCCGATGCGAACCGGCAGGGAATCCGGGTTTGTGTGAAGTGCCGGGTATACGATTCCGAACCGATTGATGATTTTATAGTGATGAAAAACCGTCTGTTGATACCGTTACTTTTGGCCGCATCGGTCGTGGGATGCCGCACACCGTATCTGGCCGCCTCTTTCACGGGAGCCGACGGCGAGGTGCGCCTGATCTGTCTCGATCCGGGCCATTTCCATGCCGCTTTGGTGCAGAAATATCCGAATCCGCGTATTGACAGCACGGTCTGGGTGTATGCGCCTGCCGGCGATGAAGTGCAGGGTTATCTCGATCTGATCGAAACGTTCAACGCTCGGGAGAAAGATCCGACTCATTGGCAGGAGAAGACCTATATCGGGGCAGATTACCTTGAAAAGATGCTGGCCGAGCAGCGCGGTAACGTCGTTCTGTTGGCCGGTAACAATGGCCGCAAGATCGATTATATCGAACGATCGGTCGGAGCCGGACTGAATGTATTCGCAGATAAACAGCTGGTGATCGACAGCGCCGGATTTGCACGGCTCGAGCGGGTGTTCTCCGAAGCAGGCGGGAAAGGCGTGCTCGTTTACGATATTATGACCGAACGGTACGATTTGCTCAATATCCTGCAGCGGGAACTGATGCGGGACTCGGCGCTGTTCGGAACCATAGTGAAAGGGACGCCGCAGCAACCGGCCGTCGAGGTGACCAGTATACACTCTTTCTATAAGGAGGTGGCCGGCAAGCCGCTGACGCGTCCGGCCTGGTATTACGATGTCACGCAGCAGGGAGAGGGGATTGCCGATGTGACGACACATTTGATCGACCTGGCGGCATGGAAATGTTTTCCCGGGGAGCCGGTCGATTACCGCAACGATGTGGAGGTACTCTCCGCAACGCACTATCCCACGCCGGTGACGCGGAGTCAATATGCCCGCTCGACGGGTTGTGCGGAGTTTCCCGCTTATTTGTCGGGTGCCGTACATGATTCGATACTCGACGTCGAAGCCAACGGTACGATTCTCTATACGCTCAAAGGCGTGCATGTGGCGATCGATGTACAATGGAAGTTCGAGAATCCGCCCGGCAGCGGGGATATTGCCCGTTCGGTAATCCGGGGAACCAAGGCGACGCTTTCGATTCTGCAGGACACGGAACAGGGTTACAAGCCCATGCTTTATGCCGAACCTGCTCCGGGCGTGGATGCTGCCGTGTTCGAACGAAGCCTGGCCGCGGCGGTGGCGCGGCTCGCGCAGCAATACCCGGGATTGACGGCAGTACTCGAACCTGTATCCGCAACTGTGTCGAGTAAAGAGGCGAAAACGGCCGGGAAAGCGGCTTTGCGACCTGTCCGGGTCCTGGCAGGGCAACCTTCCGCAGCCCGGATGCGGATTGTCGTGCCTGCGGGAAGCGATCCGGGACATGAGGCCCATTTTGCCTCGGTATTCCGTTGTTATACCGATTATCTGGTTCAGGGAATGCCCCAATGGGAACGGGATGCCATATTGGCAAAATATTACATCACTACCAAAGCGCATGCGATGGCGCAACAAAAAAGATGAACGATACGGTTATTACGGCAGCTTTCAAGCGCCGGGAGTTGAAAATATGGGCGGTGTGCTTTGTCGCCGCGATACTGGTCAATGCCGGAGCGATTCTTTGGTTCGGGACCCATTGGGTCGAATTGTTCACACAGATCGGCTATGTCGTTGTTTTATCGGTCCTGCTTTATGTCGTTGTCGCCGGAGTGCGGTTGGTCGTGTGGGGCGTGAAGAGGTTGGCTTGCCGCAAGTGCAGGTCGGCTAAAATAACAGGTAGTCATAACAGGTAACAGCGTAAACAGGGAAGCGGCAGGGTGCTGACATTCGAATATAGTACGGCCAATCGCGATATGCCTGTGGCGTACGGATCGTTCCGGGCCATGCATACGCTCTGTGAAGTTTTAATCGCTGGAATCGCACGTCCTGCGGCCGAGGAGCTGATCCGAAGGATTTATGAGCGGGCCGGTGTGCTGGAGTCGAAATTTAACCGTTTCGATCCGCAGAGCGGGGTGAGCAGGATGAATCGAAGTGCTGCCTGCGGGGAAACGACTGTCGATGACGAACTTTACGGGGCTTTGGAGATGTGTCGTGTGTTCAACCGTTCTACCTGCGGCAGCTTCGATATCGCCGTGCAGTCGGAGGAACGTCCCTTCGGCGAAGCGTATCTGTTACAGCCTTCGCGTCATGCTGTGCGATTTACCGGAACAGGCGTGACGTTGGATTTCGGCGGTTTTGCGAAAGGGTATGCGTTGGAACGGATCAAACAATTGTTGGTCAAAGAGACGGTCGGATCGGCTTTGGTCAATTTTGGGAACAGTTCGGTCCTGGCCCTGGGGGTGCATCCGTTCGGAGACCATTGGCCGGTCGGGTTGGCAAATCCGTTCCGGGATGGTGAAGAGGCGTATGGCTTTAAGTTGCGGGACGGGGCGCTTTCCATATCGGGACATACGCCCGAGCATCCGCGGCACATTATTGACCCGGGAAGCGGGGGGTATGTAGCGCGGGATGGTTTCGTCGCTGTGCAGGGGCGTTCGCCGTTGGTGGCCGAGGTGCTTTCGACAGCCCTGTTCGCGGCTCCCGAAACGAAATGGAGCGGTATTATGGAGAATTACACGGATTACCGTGCCGTGCGGATCGGGTGCGATCGTGACGGTACGGTTACCGTAACGGAAATTACATGATAAGCGAACCGTTCGGAGTATAGACGGCCGTGACCGCACAGTGCGGGAGGCGGCCTGTAACAGATTTTCAGTCAGAAAAATTTATGGACAGAAGAGGGTTTCTCAAAGAGTTGGGGCTGGTCGGCGGTAGCGGCGTGCTGCTGGCGATGTTTCCGTGGTTGCAGTCGTGCAGCGACGAAGCGCGCCGCGAGGTGGCGGGTGAAAAGGCGCGGTTGGCCATTGTCGGTACCGGTTCGCGCGGCCAATACCATATACAGAACCTGCTGAACACGCCGGAAGCCGAGATCGTCGCGCTGTGCGATATCTATCCGCCCCACCTGGCTGAAGCCGCGGCGCTCTGCCCCGGTGCCAAATGCTATTCCGATTTCGACGAACTGCTCAAAGATACGAATGTACAGGGCCTCGTGATCGCGGTGCCGTTGTCGTCGCATGCTCCGCTGTCGATTGCGGGACTGCGCGCCGGCAAGCATGTTTTCTGCGAAAAGGCGATGGCCTATACGGTCGACGAATGCAAGCAGATGTACGATGTTTGGAAGGAGACCGGTAAGGTGCTCTATATCGGCCAGCAGCGCCTGTTCGATAAAAAATATATCCGGGCCGTGGAGTTGATCAATTCGGGCGAGATCGGCCAGATCGTCGCGCTGCGTAACTTCTGGTTCCGCAATAACGACTGGCGGCGTCCGGTTCCGTCTCCTGAGTTCGAGCGGCTGATCAACTGGCGGCTCTACCGCGACACGTCGTGCGGATTGATGACCGAGTTGGGATGCCACCACTTGCAGAACGGTACATGGATTCTGCGTTCGCTGCCCGATTACATTACCGGCAGCGGCGATATCGTCTATTGGAAGGACGGCCGCGACGTATACGACAGCGTGTCGACCATTTACCATTATCCCAACGGGGTGAAGATGAGTTTCGATTCGGTGATTGCGAACAAACGTTACGGGATGGACGAGCAGGTGCTCGGCTCGAAAGGAACGCTCGAACTCTCCCGTGACCGCCTCTATCACGAGGAGCCCCGTCCGAAAACAGGGATCCGCCAACTGATCGGTCAGATCGAGCAGGGAGTGTTCGACAATTCTGTTTTTGCGGGGACGAGTTGGGCACCCGAACTCGTCCCCGCAAAAACAGAATTGTCGAAC
>OGMC01000486.1_pt1 | contig 11843 bp, 9 predicted proteins | sample 1573011 | NCBI WGS metagenome assembly OGMC01 (sample SAMEA2581888, study PRJEB24529) | metagenome | biome: Human gut stool | place: China | collected 2011
TGCTACCGTGGGCTGTGGCTGCTCTGCGGCAGGATCGCGGAACACCCTCGTGCCGTCTGCGCCAAACTCGGCTTCGTATGCGTCAATGGCGGCTTCTGCTTCATGGTCGATAGAGCGCAGCGTGTAAATGTGACGCTCACCTCTAAAGTCTGGCGCTTCGGCAATCGTCACATCATACTTATCGCGCAATTTCTCTACATACATCTCTAAATTGTGCGACGGAACACCGCACATGGCAACACGGCCAGCGCCGGGGATGTTGCGGGTAGTAAGGTTCATATCAAGCAGCTCCGCCGCCTGTTTTGCGTCCTCGCCGTACATCTCAAAGAAATCGCCCACCTGAAACAGCACGATGTCGTCCGGGTGGGCTTCCTTGATGGCGTTATATTCATTCTGTGCCTGCACAGGCAATTCGCGTTCCGCGTCCTTTTCCCGCTGAAGCTGGGCGTAGCGCTCCTTTTCCCTTGGGGAGAGGAAGCGGTCCTTCTGAATGAGGCTGTCAATCCTTGCGGCCACCTTCGTCCAGCTTAGCTCCACATTGGCGCAGTCTGCCTTTTTCAGCGTAATTCCGCGGCTGTCGTGATTCTCGCCGCTGTGGGATGCACCGGAAACGGCATGGGAGCGCCCTCCTATGCCGTACTCATCTTTGAGGAAAGCTGCCTTTTCCTTGCCGGTGTGGTCGGCGGTGAAGTATTCGTAGATTCTACCCTTGCCGCCCTCCACGCCGCTGCCGCGATCCAGCGCGTGGTCGATCTCGTCCTCCGTGATGAAGCGTGCCAGCTCCGGCACGGCGGTCATTTCAGAAGAAAAATCCCTGCGGGGCAAAGGCAACTCCCGCAGGCTCTGCCAAATCTGATCGAGCTTGTGATAGTGGAAGCGCAGCAGGCTTCTGTCCTGCTCATGGGCGGCGTAAAACTGCGCGAACTCGCCGGAGAGCGTGTCGCGGAAGGAAGAATCCGTCAGGCGTTCGGCAAGGCGCTCCGTTTCATCAGGGAATCCGCCGCCCCGCAGCGTATCCATACAGGAGAGATAGCCCTGTTCCCGCGCCTCGTCGCTGAGATCGTGTTTCAGATACCAGAGGGCTTGGGCAAGCTGCATCCGCTCATGCTGCCCTGCTTCGGCAAGCTCCACATTGGAGGCGTATGCGCCGCTGTCCATAAGCTGGGATATGCGCACGGCGGCGTCCTGCCATGCGATCACCTGCGCGCTGCGTACATATTCCGCGCTTCTGCCGGGGGCGATGTGGATGCCGTCTACGGCGTACCATGCGGAAAGCTCGCCCTCCGGCGTTTTGAAGCCGTTGCCGCCGTGGAAGGTGCTTTGCAGCAGCGCGGCAACGTCCTCCACAGGCTTCTGCTTCTGGAACGCGGCGGCAATGACCATGCGGGTATCGTCCTCGTTGCCGCCCAGCCGCAGCACATGGTCAAGCTGCGCCTGAGAAACGGAAAAAGCGAAGGGCGTCTGTGCGCTCTCCGCTTCTTCTATGGCTGTAATCTGTTCCGCTTCGGTGGGGAAAAAGGATAGCTGACCGCCCCGTGCGGGGTGTTCTGTTATGCGTAGATCAGCTCGCTGAGGATGATCTCCTCGGCCTGCGCCTTGCAGGTGTTCATCATGCCCACCCATTTCATGGGATCGCTGGCTTTCAGCGCCTCCGTCGCTCCGGCCTCCGCCGCCAGCTCCGGCATCATCTGCTCCAGACGGCTCTGCGCCGCCTGCTCGATCTCCAGCAGGTGCGGGAACAGGGTCTCCTCCAAGATCATCTGGTTCCAGAGGATGGGGCGATGCTCCTTCAGGTACTTCTGGCGCATCCGTCCGTACTTTCCGAGGGGCTGCTCCGGCACCTCGATCTTCAGGTCGGGAATCAGGAAATCTCCGTTCTTCGTGTAAGTCAGGTTGTTCTCCATGCTCTGCCGTCCTTTCCGCGCTGTGTTCGCGCTCATAATTTCGTATGCTGACTTCGATCTGCTGCAAAACCTGTTCGTTGATCTCGCTGGCCGCCGTGCCGAGTGCCGCTACCGTGCGGGGGGTGTTGAAATCAAAGATGCTGAAAAAATCCTCGTGTTCAAAGTGATCCTCCGGTCGCATCCCGCAGCGGGACATGAGGGAGTAGGTGATGCTGACCACCGCGGCGTTTTTGAACGCCACCTCGATGTTGTAATCATCATACTCCTCCAGATAGGAATCCGCAACGATGCCGAGGATGTCGCGGGAATGGTCGCGCCAGTATTCCGCAGCAAGCTGAGAAGCGACGCTCTCGAACTGCTCCGCAAGGCCGTTTTTGCCGGAAACGCCGTAATTACGCTCCAGCATGGCGCTCACGCTGTCCGTGTGCGCGTCTTTCAGCTCCCACAAGTTGACGCGGCGGGCGTTTTCCTTGCCGCCGGTGTCGGAAACGTCAAAGACGTATTTGAGCCTTGGCTTGTAGCCGGTAGCGTCAATGAGGGCGATGCCCGTGCTGCCGCGCCGGACATAGCGCCCCATTTTCTCGTTCCAGAAGTCATACTCCGCGCAGGCGGTGGCCTCCGGGCGCTGCATATAGATCATGAGCTGCTCGTTGTAGGGGTATTTATACAGCCTTGCGGCGGTGGTCAGGAACGCCGTCCACGCCAGATGGCTGCCGGTGATCTGCCGCGCGGTGCGCTCCGCCTGCTCCGCGTAGGCTTGCAGTTTGTTGGGCATAAGCAAAATCCTCCTCTCATGGTTTTCTGGTGAAGCCGTTTCTTTTTGCCGCCTCCCTCGCCGCCTGTTTCCGCTTCTCACTGTACGGCGCGGTCAGGCGGAAGGACAAGCGCCCCTTGCGGATGGTGAACTCCATGCCGCCTGTGTCGGGGTCTGCGTCCAGTTGGCGGCACTCTGTGGGGTGCTGTGCGGCGTAGGCGGCAAGGCGGTTCTTGAGGTCAGTATTGTGGGTGCGGATATGGATAAGGGGTTCTTTCTCGTCAAAGGTGATTTCCGTGATTTTCTGCGCTTTTGTCAGTCCTGTTCTCATAAATGGCCTTTCTGCGCCTCCTGCGCGAAGCAGGCGCGATTTTGGGGTATTTTCTCCGGCTCATGACTTGGGAAAAACGGCGATTTTCAAACTGAAACGCGCCGGATGATACATTCCTCATCCGGCGCGCTCCCAGCGGCGAATCTGCGATTTTTCCGGCTCTTGACCGTAAAACAGTCAGCTTTGCTCAGAGGTCAAAATCCGGCGTCAGGTCAAGGGCGGCGTACTCCGCGTCGGTAATGCCGCGCAGCTTTGCAAGGGCGCTGTCCGTCAGCTCCCGCAGCTCGGCCTCCTCTGCATCCAGATACCCCCGCATTTCTGTGAGGGCTGCGATCAGGCCCTCGCGGGTGCCTGCCGCGTTGTAGATGCTCATGAGGTTGATTTCTTCATGGGTAAATGGGTTGTTTTTCATATCAAAGCTCTCTTTCCGCGCTCCGTTTGGGCGCTGTTTTGTTTTTCGTCTGCTCCGGCGTCCTTTCCCTGAGCTTTTCCAGAACGGAGGGCTTCTTCTGCTCGCGGTGGGAGGCCGCAGCCAGCTCCGTCAGGGAAATGGAAAAGCCCGCCTTGACCTGCGCCTCCAAATCGGCCACGGTGGACTGCTTGGGGCCGTTGTTGATGATGCCGTCGATCATGCCGTAGTCGTCCTCCATGGCCATCTCCGCATTTTTGAGGTAGTTCTCCGGCTTGAGGAAATTGGGAAGCTCCCGGAAGCCGATGCTGTCAACGTAATGACAGGATACTACGCCGTTTTGCTTTAGGGCAACGATGTCGCTGACCGACAGGCTATGTCCCTTGAAATCCGCAGGATGATCCACATTGAACCGCTGATAAATCATATCCAGATTGGTTCTGGCATTCCCATAATCCATAAGCCCGCCGGTGTAGATCGCGTCGTAGCCGCCGCGCTCCGGCGTGACGCCCTTGCTCTGCAAGTAGTCATAGTTCATGAAGCGGTAAGCGTCCAATTCACCGCCGCGCCGAATCTGATAGATGAGGAAAGCGTCCTGCGGGTTTTCCAGAAACAGCTTTTCCGTGTCCGCCTGTTCGCTCAGCGTCACAACGCCGCGCACCGCGTCCCATTCCTCGCGCTCCACGCCGAACACGCCGGTGTGGGAGGAAATGTCCTCTGCGTCCAGCGCCATGGCCTCGGTGTTGTCGCCGTAGAGCAGGAACACGGGAACGTCCTGCATGAACAGCTCCATGGCGCGCTCTTTGGTCAGCGGCAGCATGGCGTTGCCGTCCGTGTAGCCGTACTGATACATTTCCAAAAAGCCGATGCCGGTATCCGGCATGGGATAGCCCTGCTCCAGCTCCGGCAGGGGCGGCAGCTCATCCTCAACATTCGGTGTTTCTGTTTCAATCTCCGGCTGCGGTTCCTCCTTTGCCCGCCATTCCCTGCGGAACAGGCCGTTGAAGCGTTCCAGAAGCCCATGAGAGCCGTCGTCAATGCCGATCTCGTCTGCCAGCTTGACGAAATCCTCCAGCTCCTTCCGCAGCTCTGCGTCCTCACCGGCAAGCAGCCTGTCCGCCACCGCCTCCGCTGTGGGTCTGTCCGCGCTGTCGGGAACGTTCAGATCCCGGCGCAGGAACGCCGCGTAGTCGGCGGCGAAGGCCAGCGCGTCGGCGCGGGAGGGCGGGATGGTGACAAGCTCGTATTCCGTGTCCTTGGGAAGCTCGATGCCGCGCTCCTTGCAGACCTCCGCGAAATGCTTTTCCACGTCGGTGATGATGCCGTTTGCGGTCTTGCCGATGGTATCCAGACTGGCACGGAACTCCGGCAGCTCGGCGTTTTTCGACCATGTTGCCACATAGCCGAAGCTGTTCGCGCCGGTTTCGATGCCGAAATAGGCGCAGACCATGAAGGAGATGCTTTCGGCCTCCACCTCCTCGGTATTGCGGCTCTTATGCCTGCGCTCCTCTGGTTGCTGCAAGCCGTAATTGTGGAGCTTGGCGTGGGCGATCTCATGGACGGCGGCGGATACCGTCTGCACCTCGCTCATGCCCTCCCGCAGCGCAATACGCTGGGTCTTGGGGCTGAAATAGCCGTCCATATCCGCAGACAGCGGCTTGAACTCCACCGGCACGGGCGAGGAGCGGCGCAGCGCCTCCATGAACGCCTCATAATTCTCCACGCTGCCGGTCAGGTTGGCGACGGGGCTGGCTACGCGCTCCGGCAGGGGTTTTCCGTCCGTCTGGGCGTAGTCGAACACCTTCACCGGGCGAAACATGGGGATTTCAATTTCCTTTTCCTCGGTGACGATTTTGCCGTCCGCGTCCAGAATGGGCAGCTTGGTGTCCGGGTCGAGCTTTTCCTGCTCGATTTTCTTCTTATACGGCGTGGGCGCGATGATGGTGATGCCCTTCTCGCCCCGCAGCACATGGCGGGAGAACTTGTCCCGCCAGCGGTTGTAGCCCGCCACAAGTGTGGCGTCCGGGCGCTGCAAGTGGATGAGCGCCTGATTGTTGAGGGAATAGTTGTGAAACCGGCTCATGGTGCGCAGGTAATTGCGGTACTTATCCATATCGCCGGATTCAAAGATGTCGCGGATACCCGCCTCGATGCGGTCGGTGATCTCCTTGAGCTGTTCTCTGTTTTTACCGGGCTTCTCTGGCATTTTTGCCTCCTTTCATCAGGTCGATACGCAGGAGCTGAATCCCCCGCGAAAGATATTCCCGTAAATCCGTTTTTCCGCAGAGATAGCGGATGTCGCCTGCCTTGTCCTGCTCATGCAGCGTCCACAGGTCCGCCGCCCACCGGACAAATACCGCGTCCGGCACGTTGAAGGGCTTTTTGCGGCGAAGATAGAGGCTGTGCCGCCCCAGCACCATGATCGTGCAGACGGTATTGACCACATCGAGAGAACATTCGTTGAGAACGGCGATCCTCCGTTCATACGAGGCCGCTTCCAGCAGCTTGCTCAGCGCAGGCTTGGCGTTTTCAATCAATGCCGGATAATCCGCTCTTGTCGGATACGGAGATTTTTGTGTCATAGGCACTTCCTTTCATTTCATGGGCTGTTTACCCCTAAAATGGCAGCGCCCGCGCAGGGGTAGGCTTTCCTGTGCGGGCGCTCGGTTCTTATTCGTTTTCGGAGTATATACTCCTTGCGGGCGGCGTATATCCGGCGTTTTTGGCGCGTTCGCTGGCGGCCCTGCGCCGCTCGTCGCTGAACGGCTCCCGGACGCTGACGCAGCTTTTCGGCACGGCGTAGCTGACCGCTCCGGCATGGACGGCCTTATCCGGGTACACCTTGTCCGGGTATTTCTCCGCAAGGCGCTTGAGCTTGCGCTTCAGCTTGGGGTCGTGGGTGTAGATGCTGGCGGTGGATTCTTCCTCGTTGTAGAGGATGATACTTTCCTGCTCCAGCTTGGAGAGCTTCATGTCCTCGCCCCCTTGTCAAATTCCAAACGGAAGCGGACGCTCTCGCCGGTATCCTCCAGCACGGCGGTGGCATCGTAGGTGCCGCCTGTCTTTTCGGAGTAAAGGCCGGTGAGCTTCACCCGCCCGTCTGCAAGCAGCGCGGCGGCGACCTTTTTTGTCAGCGCGGCACGCTTGGCGGCAAAGAACTTGTTGTCCCGCCACAGCCCGAAGCGGCAGTCGTTTTTCTCGCAGAAGAAGCCCTTTTTGCTCTCGGTCACGTCGCTGCCGCAGCGGGGGCATTTGCCAATGACCTCACGGCCGGAGGGGAACAGCACCTCCGCGCCGGAGATGACCTTGTAGGTTTTTACCAGCTCCGTGAGCATATCCGCAATGCCGGTCATGAACTCGTCCGGGGACAGCTCGCCGCGCTCCACCTGCTGCAAGCGGTATTCCCATTCGGCGGTGAGAAGCGGGGACTGGAGCTGCTCCGGCAGCACAGTGATGAGGGAAACGCCGGTATGGGCAGGCACAAGGCTGACGGCCTTCTTCGCCCGCTTGCGCTCCACAAAGCCCGTGGCTACCAGCTTTTCGATGATGGCGGCGCGGGTGGCGGGCGTTCCCAGCCCCTTTCGTTCCGCTTCTTCCGGCATATCTTCCTTTCCGGCAGTCTCCATGGCGGAGAGCAGCGTATCCTCCGTATAACGCTTGGGCGGCGCAGTCTTGCCCTCCTTTACAGCGGCTTCGGCGCAATCCAATCCCTGCCCCTCCGACAGCTCCGGCAGTGCGGCGTCCCGCTTTTCCTGCGCGAGATACCGCTTCCAGCCGGTATCAAGGACGGTTCTGCCCTTGGCGGTGAACTCGATACCGCCGCACTCCAGCGTAACTGTGGTTTCCGCATAGCGGTGTGCATCGCTGACCGCACGGAGAAGCTGCCCCGCCACAAGGCGCAAAATCTCGCGCTCGCCCAACGGCAGGACGGAGGTATCCGCCTTGCCCGCGCCTGCGGTGGGGAGGATGGCGTGGTGGTCGCTGACCTTGCGGCTGTCGCAGACCTGCCTTGCGTTTACGCCCTCCGGTGCGGTGGTTTCGCAGATGGCGGCGGCAACGGCTGCAAGCTCCGGCACAGAGGGTTCCAGATCGTCGGTGAGAAAGCGGCTGTCCGTGCGGGGATAGGTGCAGAGCTTCTTTTCATAGAGCGCCTGCAAGTAGTCGAGCGTCTGCTGTGCGGTATAGCCCAACGTGCGGTTGGCCTCCCGCTGGAGCGCGGTCAGGTCGTAGAGCAGCGGCGCTTTCTCCGTTTTCTCCGTGCGCTTCACCGCCTTGACCGTGACCGGCTGACCGGCGCAGGCGGCGGCAAGGGCGTCCGCCTCCGCTTTCTCTTTGAACTTTTCGGACACGGCGGCAAAATCGCCGCAGCGAAGGTTCACTGCGTAAAAGACTTCCGGGCGGAACGCCCCGATCTCCGCCTCCCGCTGGACGATGAGCGCCAGCGTGGGCGTCATGACGCGCCCCACGTTGAGGGTGCGGTGGTACAGCACCGAAAAGAGCCTTGTGGCGTTGATGCCCACCAGCCAGTCCGCGCGGGCGCGGCAGAGGGCGGACTGATACAACCCGTCATATTCACGCCCCGGACGAAGGTCCGCAAAGCCCTTTCGGATGGCCTCGTCCTCCATGGAGGAGATCCAAAGCCGCTTCATGGTTTTCGTGCAGCCCGCCATGTAGTAGACGGTGCGGAAGATAAGCTCGCCCTCGCGCCCCGCGTCGCAGGCGTTGATGACCTCGGTCACGTCCTCCCGGCGCATGAGGTCCCGCAGCAGCTCGAACTGTTTGGCTTTGTCCGCTTTCAGCGTGAAGCGCCAGTTTGCGGGCAGGATGGGCAGATCGTCATAGCGCCACTTGGCGTACTTTTCATCGTACACATCCGCGCCCGCCAGCTCCGCCAGATGCCCGAAGCACCAGCTTACAAGGTAGCCGTTTCCCGAAAGATAGCCGTCGTTGCGTTTGGTCGCGCCCAGCACGGCGGCGATGGACTGGGCGACGGAGGGCTTTTCCGCGATCACTAATTTATGGTGTGTCATATTCATTTTTCTCCTTTTCTGCATAGCAAAAAGCAGCCCCGAAGGACTGCTTTTCGTGTCTGTTTTTCTAATCGTATATGAGTCAGGGCCGTTCAAGGCACCGCTTCCGGTATCGCTCGGCAGCCTCGGCAAAGGCTTTGCGCTCGGCGTCGGTTGGGTCTCGTGTTCCATCCAAAAGGCGGCACTGTTCATAGCTTTCCACCGCGCCGGTCAGCCTGTCCAGCAGCGCCTCCGGCGTGAGGCAAATCTCAGCGGTGTCCCAATTTTCACGCCTGTCATCCCATGTGAGGTAGGTATAGCCGTGCCGGGTCGGTACCACCTCCACGCCGGTATCTTCTGTAAGGTGCTCCCTGAATGCCTCCAGCACCCGTTCAAAGCTCAGCATCCGTATCACATCCTTTTCCGCTGCATTTGATCTTTCATGGGTACATTGTAGCATCGGTGGGAGAAGGCGGCAAGGGTCGGGGTCCTAACGCTCCGGCTTTTTCCGCACAGCCTTTTCCCGCAGATCGGTGTCACGGTAGCAGGGACGGAGGCAGACGGTGCCGTAGCGGGAACAGCCGCAGCAGAAATGCCCCTCCGGGGCGGGGGTGCGCGGCGTTTCCTCTTTTCCCGGATAGGGGCGCTGCATCATCAGCCGCTCCAGCGGGTTTTGGGTGAAAAGGGTCATGCATCCGCGCCCTCCATTTCCTCCGGCTCGTCCGTATCGTCCTCGTTTTCATATTCCTCATCTTCATCCTCATCGCCATAGTCGTAATCGTCCAAGTCCACAGGTCCCTTTGTGTCGGGCTTTTTCTTGCGGAGCTTGAACCAATACAGCGCGCCGCCGCCCGCCATCAGGAGCACCAACACAATCACAACAAGACCGCTGCCGGACTTCTTTTCGCCGCCGTCCTTGTCGGGGCTGTCGGTCGTGTCCGGCGTCGGGTCGGGTTCCGGCGTCTTTTCCGCGGCCTTTTCCTTGCCCATGCACTCCGTCATATTGGTCTTGCAGACTGCGCAGGCGGTGTTGACGGCTCCCGCCTCGCACTTGTCCTTGCAGGAGCAGACGGGGGCGGAATCCTCGTCGATGAGTGCAAGCAGGTCACTTTCGTCCACAAGGTTCAAAAAGTAGGTTTCATACTGATCTCCGTCCTCGTCCAGCGGCTTATCGTAGTCGATCACCAGATAGAGGGTATGGCCGTTGCGGGTTTCCACCGCGATGAACTGCTTGTTGGTGTGCTTGTCATAGAGCAGGTCGCGGGTGACGGCGCTGCCGTTTTGGGAAAAGCCCGTCCCTTTCTCAATGGCGACAGGCGCGGCGGTACCGGCTGGCTCCTGTGCTTTCTCCGGCTCTGTGGCTGCGGGCGTCTGTGCCGCAGCGGGCTTTCCCATGCTGCCGGAGGCGTTGGAGGGCTTTCCTGCACCGGTATTGCTGCCGGTATTGCCGTTGCTGCCGGTATTGCCGGAGGGCTGCTTCCTGCAATCGCAGTCTGCGGGACAATGGGTGCTGTGCTGCTCCGGCGTGGGGCTGGGCGCAGGCGTTTCCTTTTCATAGAAGGGGTTGGCGATCACCAGATAGCCCGTGCGGTTGCCTGCGTTGTCCACGCCCATGATGTAAAAGTGGGAATCCCGCGTGTTTTTGTCAATGCGGACGCTGAACTCCCCGTTTTGCAGGGTGGTATAAAGCTCATCGTTCACATAGACCCCGGCTATGCCAGAGAGGGTGTCGGCGGCCTCCACGCGCAGCAGCGTACCGCTGACGCCCGCGCGAAGGACCGGCGCTTCAAGGTCTATGTAGCGCAGCTCCAGCGTCAGCGTATGCTCCGTGCCGTAGGGGTCGTTGACAAAGAAAAACACGATACCGTTGTCCGGCACCGTGTAGCGGGCGAGGCCGTCGTGGGCAAACTGCTCCGTCAGGTCTGTCCTTTCGGCGGTTTCCCGCAGCGCCGCCTCTACCTTCTGCCAGCCCGCGTTGTTTTTGTCCCTGATACGGACCGTGACCGTCACCGGCGCGTTGTGCCAGCCTGCCGGAATATCTGCGTCCAGCGCGTATTCCGCCTCCGGCTGCGGCGTTTCCGTCGTTTCAGGCGGTGCGGGAGCCGGTTCCTGTGTGTCCGGCCCTTGCTCTGCCGGAGGGGGCTCCGGCGTTTCTTCGGGCGTGGCGGGAAGCTCGGCCTCCATGATCTCCGGCGTGCTTTCCGGCGCGCCGCCTGCCGGGGCGTCCTCCATATCCGTCGCCATGGCCATGCCGGACATGGTGAGGAACATCAGGGCAAGGCAAAGGGCGGCGGCAACGCCGCGCAGCAGCCGGTTGTTATTCTTCTTCATGCACATAGTCCGTATCCTCCTTGGTATTAGGTGTGATAAAGGGCGTGCCGCCCCTTTTAAGCTGTGTGAGGAACTGCGCCAGCTCCTCCATGCTCATGCCGGTGGCGCGGGCAAGGCCGACGATGTCGGTGTTCTCAAGTTCCATGATCTGGCTGTCGATTTCTCTGTTGCGGGTCTGGAGCGCGGCGATTTTGCCGTTGTTCTTCTCGCGCTCCGCCCGCAGCCTGCTGATTTTCGGGTTCATATTCGGCTCCTTTCTGAGAGATCAGGGCGCAGGTACGCGCCCGTAGGCAAGGAAGTGAGATTGCCAATAGCTTGAATTGAGGCTTGCGTACTGGATGGGGTCGCCGCAGTGGAGCATCATGTCATTGCCGACGTAAATGCCCACATGGGACGCGCCCGCCGTGTCGTAGGTGCCTTGGAAGAACACCAGATCGCCGGGGCGCAGGTTGGCGGCGGATACCCGCGTACAGATGCCCAGCAGCCCGGACGCGCCCAGCCTGCCGAAGCTCCAGCCCACGCCGCAGTTGTTGTAGACATAGCTGACAAAGCCGGAGCAGTCGAAGGAGGTGGCGGGCGTGCTGCCGCCCCAGATGTAGGGGTAGCCGAGATACTTCTCCGCCTCCTTGATGATGGCGGCGAACTGCGCGTCCTCCAGCGCTTCCGGGGGTATCTCGTACTTTTCATAGTCGGCGGTGTAGTATTTCCCGATGTACTCCGAGCCGCCGAAGAGATCCGGGCGGTTGCCCAGAGTAGCCATATACATGGCGTAAAGGGAGAGCTGATCCTGCGACATGATATAGACCGGCACATGGGAGAGGTTAAAATTTTCCAGCCGGACTGTGCAGATGTAGTATGTGTACGGCACCTGCACGGTGTATTCATAGCTGTGCAGATTGCCCTCCGCATCGGTATAGTAGCCGGTGCGCGTTTCGGTGCGGTATTTCGTTTCTGTGGTGACGGTTTCCGTCAGGATGTACTGCTTTTCAAACAGCATATCGAGTATGCCGCCGACCTCGGAGATCGTCCACTCCTTGCCTTTCAGGGCGGTAACGGCGGAAATCAGCACATAGGGGTCATGCTCAATATCGTCCAGATCGAAGTG
>OGMC01000488.1_pt1 | contig 11837 bp, 11 predicted proteins | sample 1573011 | NCBI WGS metagenome assembly OGMC01 (sample SAMEA2581888, study PRJEB24529) | metagenome | biome: Human gut stool | place: China | collected 2011
CCTTTAATCGATAATGTATTTTTTAGAGTTCAAACCCATAATACCACAAAAACACCCTTGTCGCATTTGAAAAATAAGTTTATACTAACAATAGTATTGTAATTTTAAACCAAAGGAGACAAAACAATGAATGTATTAGTAATTAATTGCGGTAGTTCATCACTGAAATACCAGCTCATCAATTCAGATTCAGAGGAGGTACTTGCAAAAGGACTCTGCGAGAGAATCGGAATCGATGGCAGACTCGTATATCAGAAAGAGGGTCTTGATAAGGAAATCACAGAGGCACCTATGCCAACACATAAAGAGGCCATCCAGATGGTACTCGATGCACTTGTAAATCCAAAGACAGGCGCAGTAAAGTCCCTTGAACAGATCGATGCGGTAGGACATCGTGTAGTGCACGGTGGCGAGAAGTTCTCAGACTCAGTAGTTATCACAGAGGAAGTAATCGCACAGGTAGAGGAGTGCAACGACCTCGCACCTCTTCACAACCCTGCAAATATTATCGGAATCAGAGCATGCCAGGCACTTATGCCAAATGTACCAATGGTAGGAGTGTTTGATACAGCCTTCCATCAGACAATGCCTGAGAAAGCATATCTCTACGGCCTTCCATATGAGTACTATGAGAAATATAAAGTAAGAAGATACGGCTTCCACGGAACAAGCCACAGCTTTGTTTCTAAAGAGACAATCAAGTTTGCTAACCTTGATCCTAAGACAGCTAAGGTTATCGTATGCCACCTTGGTAACGGTGCTTCAATCTCAGCTTCTATTGGTGGTAAGTGTGTAGATACTTCTATGGGTCTTACTCCACTTGAAGGACTTATTATGGGAACACGTTCGGGTGACCTTGATCCGGCTATCTTAGAGTTCTTATGCAACCATGAGAACCTTACAATAAGCGAGATGCTCAATATCCTTAACAAGAAGTCTGGTGTACTTGGTATGTCAGGCGGAATCTCAAGTGATTTCAGAGATCTTAATGCTGCAGCTAACGACGGTAACGAAATTGCTAAGGTTACACTTGAAGCTTATGCTTACAGAGTAGCTAAGTATATTGGTGCTTACACAGCAGCTATGAACGGTGTTGATGCCATTACATTTACAGCTGGTGTTGGTGAGAATGCTGCATGGCTTCGTCCAATGGTAGCTAAATATCTTGGATACCTTGGTGTTGAACTTGATGAAGCTGCAAGCGAGAAGGCTTGTGGAGTAGAAGGAATTATCTCTACACCAGAATCTAAGGTTAAGCTTTGCGTAATTCCTACTAATGAAGAGCTTGCAATCGCAAGAGAAACATTAGCATTAGTAAAATAATTGACATATTCGCGAAAAATATTGAATTTAAGTGAATTTGTTGTTGACAAAGACAGGGAGCATGCGTATAATTGACAAGGTGTGGATTAGCGCATGCTTTTCCTGTGCATAATAGTATGAATTGGAGACAATTATGCTAATTGATTTAAGAGAGCTTTTATCCGGTTCACAGGATGAAAGAATAGAAAAGGTTTCAATTGAATCAGAAAGCTTTGACACTGGAATCGCTAAGTATAGTATACTTGAGAAGCCAGAGTTTGAATTAAGCATTACCAGAATTGGTAAGAATAAGCTTGAGATTAAAGCTGAGAGCTTTGTTGTTCTTGATATTCCATGTGACAGATGTTTAGAGTCTGTTCCTACGAAAGTAGAGTACAGTGTTGATGAAATCGTTGATTTCTCAGACAATGCTGCCGGGGAAGAAGCAAAGGAAGAAAAAGACTATATTGGTGGATACGAACTCGACGTGGACAGATTAGTTTTCGGCGAAATACTGATATCCATGCCGGGTAAGACATTATGTACCCCTGATTGCAAGGGGCTATGTTCTATATGCGGACACAACCTGAATGTTTCAGAGTGTGGCTGTGACCGAGAGTCCCTGGATCCAAGAATGTCTGTTTTCAAAGATATTTTAAAGAATTTTAAGGAGGTGTAACATATGTCAATTTGTCCAAAGAATAAATCTTCAAAGGCAAGAAGAGATAAGAGAAGAGCAAACTGGAAGATGGCTGCTCCAAATCTTGTAAAGTGCTCAAAGTGTGGCGCTTTAATGATGCCTCATAGAGTATGCAAGTCTTGTGGTTCTTATAACAAGAAAGAAATCATCTCTGTTGACTAATTGTTTATTAAAATGTATTTTAACAGGCTGTCCCATTGGGGCAGCTTGTTTTGTTTTATAAAGAAATGTGTTATAATATGTGGGATTTTGATAAAGGGAAGGCTTTTGATTATGAAAGTGAATAAAATACTCGCATTTATGTTTATATTAGAATTATGTATTATCCCATTACAGGGGTGCGGTGCAAAAAGTACAACTGTAGATTCAACAGAAACTCAGGAGACTCAGGCACAGATAGATGATGCTTATGGCAAAGGTCTTAGTTTTACATACAATGATTATGCTGATAATGTGTTATCTTTAAGTTATAATCTTAAGCAGAATGCGGATGGAAGCTGGCAACTGTCTGTCAGCGGACAGAATGCCCATGTAAATGGAACAAAAGTGATATCTGATAATAATGCCAATGGATTTTTCTATTATCTTTTGCATGAAACTAATATAGCCACTTATAAAGATTATAATAAAACAGATGATTCAATAACTTCTGATGTTGCGTGGTGGTTTAATCTTAATATATATTATGACAAGGATTCTATCGTTGCATATGGTTATATGATGCATCCGTCTGATTATGATGATATCAGAGTTCAGATTACTGAATATCTTAATGATTTATTTAAAAATGCTTAAGGTTGCGTTAATTTGATATTCGTAGTATATTTTACAATAGTATTTTAATGATTAATATGAAATGGAGTTTAATTTATGGTAAAAATCGCACTTGACGCTATGGGTGGAGATAATGCACCAGCAGAGATTGTCAAAGGAGCAGTACAGGCTGTTGCTGTTGATAAGGACTGCTTTGTATATCTTGTAGGTAAGGAAGATAAGATTAAAGAATGTCTTAACGGACAGCAGTATGATTCATCAAGAATAGAGATTGTTAATGCTGATGATGTAATTGAAACAGGTGAACCTCCTGTTATGGCTATAAGAAGAAAGAAAGAGTCATCTCTTGTTAAAGCAATGTATATGGTTAAGAATAAAGAAGCTGATGCATTCGTATCTGCCGGAAGCTCAGGAGCAATCCTTGTTGGTGGTCAGACTATAGTTGGAAGACTCCGCGGAGTTGACAGACCACCAATGGCAGCACTTATCCCTACTAAGGATGGTGTTTCACTGCTTGTTGACAGTGGTGCTAATGTAGATGCAAGAGCAACTATGCTTGTACAGTGGGCTGTTATGGGTTCTATATACATGGAGAATGTTGTTGGAATTAAGAATCCAAGAGTTGCAATTGTCAATGTCGGACTTGAGGAAGAAAAGGGTAATTCACTTGTCAAAGAAACATATCCAATGCTTAAAGAGTGTCCTAACATTAATTTTATAGGAAGTATTGAAGCAAGAGAGATTCCTAACAGCTATGCAGATATCATTGTATGCGATGCATTTGTTGGAAACTGTATCTTAAAGCTTTACGAAGGAGAAGCCAAGATGATACTTGGAAAGATTAAGGGCGTTATGATGTCATCATTAAAGACTAAGATTGGCGCACTTCTTATCAAGAAGTCATTAAAGACACAGCTTAAGTCAATGGATGCTTCAGAACACGGTGGCGCTCCTCTTATCGGTCTTAACGGTCTTGTTGTCAAGACTCATGGAAATGCTAAAGCTAAAGAGGTTAAGAATTCATTAATTCAGTGTGTAACATTTACAAAAATGAATATAAATGATAAAATTATTGAGGCGCTCGGTCAGATTCCAGAGCAGCATAATTAAAGATTGAAAGGATAGATATTATGGAATTCGAGAAGTTACAGAATATTATTGCAGATGTACTTAACATTGATAAATCAAAGATTACTCCAGAGACAACATTTGTTGATGATCTTGGAGCAGATTCATTAGATGTATTTCAGATTATCATGGGAATTGAAGATGAATTCGATATCCAGATTCCTGATGATGCAGCTGAATCAATAGTAACAGTTAATGATGCGGTTGTTCAGATTCAGAACGCAACTAATAAATAAACCATACAGATTGTGATGAAAACTAAGAGCATAAGGAGCAAATATTCTTGCATAATTTGTTCCTTATGCTCTTGTTTTCAAAAGTTCGCAGAAAGGTGTATTATGCATAATAAAAATTTATCTGTGTTTATGCAGACTATTGGTTATGATTTCAAAGATATAAGTCTACTTGAAGTTGCTCTTACTCACAGTTCTTATGCCAATGAGCAGAAAAAAGGAAATTGCTGTGATAATGAAAGAATGGAATTTTTAGGTGATGCTGTTCTTGAACTTTCATCAAGTGATTATATATATAAGAATCACGCTGAGATGGCTGAAGGAAAGATGACAAGACTTCGTGCCAGTATTGTATGTGAGCCTACACTTGCTTTATGTGCAAGAGCTATTAAGCTTGATACATTTATAAGACTCGGTAAAGGAGAAGAGCTTACCGGAGGAAGAAGCAGGGATTCTATCGTATCAGATGCCTGTGAAGCTGTTATAGGAGCCATCTATCTTGATGGTGGTTTTGCTAATGCAAAAGAATTTGTTAATAAGTTCATTCTTAATGACCTTGACAATAAGAAACTCTTTTTTGATAGCAAGACTATATTACAGGAAGTTATTCAGGGACTTGGAAAAGAAGTTGATTATGAATTCATCGGTGAAGAAGGTCCTGAACATAACAAACAATTCGTTGTAGCTGCTGTAGTTGACGGGCTTTTTAATATTAAAGGAACAGGCCATACTAAGAAATCAGCATCTCAGAATGCGGCATATGCTGCACTTATCGAGCTTAAGAATAAAGGCTACGATATCAACTCTGATAAGAAATAATAAGTGAGGGGTTATGTATTTAAAAAGTATAGAAGTACAGGGATTTAAGTCATTTGCTAATAAGATAGTATTTGACTTTCATAATGGTATTACAGGTATTGTAGGACCTAATGGTTCAGGTAAAAGTAATGTCGCCGATGCTGTGCGCTGGGTTTTAGGCGAACAGAGTGCCAAGCAGCTTCGTGGTTCTAAGATGGAAGATGTTATATTTGCAGGAACTGAGAACAGAAAGCCGGTTGGTTTCGCATTTGTATCTATAACACTTGATAACAGCGACCATGCACTTCCGGTTGATTACGATGAAGTTACAGTATCAAGAAGAGTATACCGTTCAGGTGAGAGTGAATATCTTATCAATGGTAACTCATGCCGATTAAAAGATGTAACAGAAATGTTTTATGATACCGGTATTGGTAAGGAAGGATATTCTATTATCGGACAGGGACAGATTGATAAGATTCTTTCTGGAAAGCCTGATGAAAGGCGGGAGCTTTTTGATGAAGCCGCTGGAATTGTTAAATTTAAAAGAAGAAAAGCTACTGCAATTAAGAAACTTGAAAATGAGCGGGCTAATCTTGTCCGTGTTAATGATATTTTATCAGAGCTTGAAAAACAGGTCGAACCATTACAGGTCCAGTCTGAAAAGGCCAAGGAATATCTTGACTATAAAGCTGATTTAAAGAAATATGATGTAAATGCATTTCTTTTGGAATCAGACAGGATAAGCAAAGAACTTGAAGAACTGACAGGAAAGATTGGCATTGCTGATAACGACCTTGCTAATTCAAGAGCTGAGTATGAGAGTACCAAGGCTGAATATGAAGAGGCAGAGGAACAGTTATCTAAGGTTAATTCTGACATTGAGAATGTTAATTCACTTTTATCAAACACTGAGCTTGAAAGTCAGAGGCTTAACGGTGAGATTAATGTTATCACAGAGCAGATTAACAGATTCACTGATAATGAAAAACATTACAGTGACAGAATTGCAGCTATTGATAAAGATAAAGCTGCAAAGCAGACCAATGTAGCTGATTTTAAGAAACAGCTCAATGAGCTTTCAACATCTGTAGAAGAGTTCGAGAATAATCTTAAAGCTAAACAGGATACTGCTGATGTTATAAAGCAGGATATTGACGGAGTGTCAGATCAGATTGAGAGCCGTCAGAACGATATATACGACAGACTTAATGCCAAGTCATCTATTAATGCTGAGAATCAGAAGTTCGCAACTATGCTTGAACAGCTTAATATAAGAAAAGCTGAGCTTAACAGCCGTCTTATTAAAGACAAGAGTGATGAAGCTGAACAGAATATTAAGATTAATGATATCAGTGCAAGATTAGAAACTGCACAGAAAAATGCTTTGGATATAGCTGAAAGAATTGCAACCAATAATGATAAGGTAACAGCAATTAAGAATGAAAATGCTGACCTTAATGCACAGCACGATAAGATTGTACAGAATTATCACAGAGAAAAATCAAGGCTTGAATCTCTCATTAACATTACTGAAAGATATGACGGTTATGGCAACAGTATCCGTAAGATTATGGAATTAAAGGACAGCAATTCCGGAATTCTTGGTGTTATTGCAGATATTGTAAAGGTTGAAAGAAAGTATGAAACAGCTATTGAGACAGCATTAGGCGGAACAATACAGAATATTGTTACTGATAAGGAATCTACTGCTAAGGAGCTGATTGCATATCTTAAGCAGAATAAGCTTGGACGAGCTACATTTTTACCTCTTAATGCAATATCAGGAAGAAATACTCTTGAGAAAGAGCCATGTATTAAAGAAAATGGTGTTATAGGAATTGCAAGCAATCTTGTAAGAGTTTCTTTTGAATATGAGAACTTAGCTAAGTATCTTCTTGGCAGAATTCTTGTTGTTGATAATATTGATAATGCGCTCCTTATTGCCAAGAAATACAAGTATAGCTTAAGAATTGTAACTCTTGAGGGTGAACAGCTCAATCCGGGCGGTTCAATGACCGGTGGTGCATTTAAGAATTCAAGTAATCTTCTTGGCAGAAGAAGAGAGATTGAAGAACTTAAGAAATCTGTGTCAGAACTCAGTAAATCATCAACTGAGCTTAAAACTAAGATTGCAGATAACAGAGCTAAGATAGCGTCTATAAGAGAGCTTATTGACGCAGATAACAAAGCTAACAGAGAGGTGTCTTTAGCTGTTAACACAGAGCAGATGAATCTTAATCAGGCAAAGCAGAAGTTATCTGAAATCAGAATTATATATGATAAAGATAAGGCTGAAACTACTGAGATTGACAGACAGATTAAGGAGATTGATGAGAATAAGAATCAGGTAAGCGGCAGTCTTAGTGCGCTTGATATACAGAATGAAAGCTCAAGAAAAGAAATTGAGAATCTTAACAAACAGCTTGAAGCAAAGAAGGCTGAACTTGATAAGGCTAATGATGATATTGAGAATCTTAAGATAAGATTCAGTTCGGTAGAGCAGAAGACAGCATTTATTCAGGAAAATATTATAAGAATCAATTCTGAAATTGCTGCTCTTGAATCAGAAGAAGCTGATATAAGACAGAGAAAAGAATCTTTATCATCAGAAGTTGAAGATAAGAATGCACAGATTGAAAAGTTAAGAAGTGATATTCATAAAGCGAAGAATCAGATAGAAGACTGCAATACTAAGATTACAGCTCTCCGCAAGGATAGAGATATTATTAATGCAAGCCATAAGACATTCTTTGATAAACGTGAAAAGATTAATGAACAGATTGTTCTTCTTGAAAAAGAAAGTATGCGTCTGCATAACCAGCAGGAAAAGTTAGAAGAAGAGAATGACTCTATAGTAGATTACATGTGGAATGAATATGAGCTTACATACAGCTATGCTGCTGAATTAAGAAGTGAAGAGCTTACTGATATATCTGATATTAAGAAGCAGATTAACATTCTGAAAGCCAATATTAAAAAGCTTGGTGTTGTTAATGTCAATGCTATTGAAGAATATAAGGAAGTAAGCGAACGATACAACTTCTTAAAGACACAGCATGATGATATGATTAAGGCTGAAGAGGCTCTTGTACTGGTTATTGATGAGCTTGATAATGGTATGAGAATTCAGTTTAAAGAGAAGTTTGAGGAAATTAAGGTTGAATTCGATAAGGTATTCAAGGAATTGTTCGGTGGTGGACGAGGCACAATAGAGCTTGTTGAAGGTGAAGATATTCTTGAGGCAGGAATTGTTATTATTTCACAGCCGCCAGGAAAGAAGCTTCAGAACATGATGCAGTTATCCGGTGGTGAAAAGGCACTTACTGCAATCGCACTTCTTTTTGCTATTCAGAACCTTAAACCTTCACCATTCTGTCTGCTTGATGAAATTGAGGCCGCACTTGATGATTCTAATGTAGGAAGATATGCTAATTATCTTCACAAGCTTACAAAGCATACACAGTTTATTGTTATCACTCACAGACGAGGAACAATGGCTGCAGCTGACAGACTCTATGGTATAACTATGCAGGAGAAGGGTGTATCTGCACTTGTTTCTGTAGACCTTATAGCTAATGACCTTGACAAGAAGAAGGAGTAAATATGGGATTTTTCAGTAAATTAAAAGAAGGTTTAACCAAGACAAGAGATAATATTGTTTCCGGAATTGATTCTGTTTTCTCAGGATTTTCGTCAATTGATGACGATTTCTATGATGAGCTTGAAGAAACCCTTATTATGGGTGATATAGGTGTTGTTGCAACTGAAGAGATTCTTGACGACCTTAAGAATAAGGTTAAAGAAAATAAGATTAAGAATCCTGCTGACTGCAAGCAGCTTCTTATTGACAGCATTAAGGAAAAGATGAATCTCGGCGAAAATGCATATGAATTTGAGAATCGCAAATCCATTGTTATGCTTATCGGCGTTAATGGTGTAGGAAAAACTACATCTGTAGGCAAACTTGCCGGTCTTCTTAAAGCACAAAACAAGAAGGTTATTATGGCTGCAGCCGATACTTTCAGAGCTGCGGCTATAGAGCAGCTTACAGAATGGTCTAACAGAACTGGTGCTGATATTATTGCACAGAGTGAGGGTTCTGATCCAGCTGCCGTTATATATGATTCAATCGCTGCATGTAAAGCAAGAAAGGCAGATGTTCTTTTATGTGATACAGCTGGACGTCTTCAGAATAAGAAGAATCTTATGGAAGAGCTTCGTAAGATTGACAGAGTTATAGAAAGAGAGTATTCTGATGCATACAGGGAAAATCTTATCGTTCTTGACGCAACAACTGGTCAGAACGCCCTTTCTCAGCTTAGAGAGTTTAATGATGTAACTAATATCACAGGTATTATTCTTACTAAGATGGATGGAACTGCCAAAGGGGGAATTGCCGTTGCTATACAGGCAGAATTTGGTATTCCTGTTAAATATATTGGAGTTGGTGAGAAAGTCGAAGATTTACAGAAGTTTGATTCAGACACATTTGTTAATGCATTATTCGATGTAGATAACGGCTCTGATGAAGATAGATAAGTTAATAAATTAAGATGGGAGATTAAGTGTAATGGAAGAATTAACATTGAAAAGTTTCGAGGAAGCTGCCGAGAAGGTTAAGGAAGCAACACTTCCTACTAATCTGGTATATAGTGAGTATTTCAGCAGCCAGACTGGTAACAGAGTATACCTTAAGCCAGAGAATATGCAGTACACAGGTGCTTATAAGGTAAGAGGTGCATATTACAAGATTAGTACGATGTCAGAGGAAGCAAGACAGAAGGGACTTATTACAGCTTCTGCCGGAAATCATGCACAGGGTGTTGCATTTGCAGCTAAGAAATATGGGGTTAAGGCAACAGTAGTTATGCCTACAACAACACCACTTATCAAGGTAAACAGAACTAAGGGATACGGTGCAGAGGTTATTCTTTACGGTAATGTTTATGATGAAGCATGCGAATATGCAATGAAGCTTGCCAAGGAGAAAGGACTTACATTTGTTCACCCATTTGATGATTTAGATGTTGCAACAGGTCAGGGTTCTATCGCAATGGAGATTATTAAAGAGCTTCCAACTGTTGATTATATTCTTGTTCCTATTGGTGGTGGCGGACTTGCAACAGGTGTATCTACACTTGCAAAACTTCTTAATCCTAATATCAAGGTTATTGGTGTTGAGCCTGCCGGTGCTAACTGTCTTCAGGAATCTCTTAAGGCTGGAAAGGTTGTTACTCTTCCTACTGTAAGTACAATTGCAGACGGTACAGCTGTTAAGACTCCAGGAAGCAAGTTATTCCCATACCTTCAGAAAAATCTTGATGATATTATTACAGTTCCTGATGAAGATTTAATAGTTGCATTCCTTGATATGGTAGAGAATCATAAGATGATTGTTGAAAATTCAGGTCTTCTTACAGTTGCAGCATTAAAGCAGCTTGATGTTAAGGATAAGAAGATTGTTTCAATTCTTTCTGGTGGTAATATGGATGTTATTACAATGTCATCTGTTGTTCAGCAGGGACTTGTACAGAGAAGCAGAATCTTCACTGTTTCTGTACTTCTTCCAGATAAGCCGGGTGAACTTGTAAGAGTTGCTTCTATTATTGCAGAAGCTAACGGTAATGTAATCAAGCTTGAACATAACCAGTTCGTAAGCATTAACAGAAAAGCAACTGTTGAGCTTAGAATTACAATTGAAGCTTTCGGACATGAACACAAGGATGAGATTGTTGACAAGCTTGAAGCAGCAGGTTTAAGACCTAGAATTGTTAAAGTAAACATTTAATCACTATCTGCAGCAGAGGGAAATCTATGAAGAAATATTCTTTCAAAAGATATGCAGGAGTTACAATGGCATTATTTGGGGCAGCTGCGCTGTCCCTATTGCTTTTTTTTGCATTGTTCAGAATTGATGCTATCCACAAAGCATTTTCACATATATGCAAAACTCTTATGCCTTTTATAATTGGCGGGATATTATATATAATAAGGTATTTAAGTTTATTAAGAATGAGAAAAAAAAGAAAAGCCTGTCCAATAATCTTAGTGTGTTTACAGGGCTTCTTATAGCAATTCTGTTCATATATTTTATGATTATTGTTATTATTCCTAATCTTGTAAACAGTGTTGTACGTCTTATCCAGATTATTCCTGATAATGTCAATAAAGTTATTGATTTTGTACAGAAGTTTCTTAACGAAAATGAAACTCTTATGAAATATTCAGAGAATATTATCGATAAAACATATACATTTATTAACGACTGGCTCGGTAACGAGTTTCTTGGATATGCACAGGGAATTGCTTCCGGTGTTTCAACCGGTGTAGTTAATATCATTGTTGTACTTTTTAATGTTCTTATTGGATTCATTGTTGCAGCGTATCTTCTTACAGCAAGAAAAAAGCTTGCAAAGCAGGGAGAGATGGTTGTCTATAGTATATTCAAGAAAGAACGTGCTGCCAGCGTTATGGAAGAGATTAAGTATACTGATAAGGTGTTCAGCGGCTTTGTTAATGGCAAAATCCTTGATGCCTTTGTAATAGCACTTATATGTTTTATATCACTTAAGATATTTACAATATGTAATCCTGGCAAAGAGATGATGAGTGAGATTCTTATTGCATTCATTGTTGGAATATTTAATGTTATTCCTTTCTTTGGCTGGTACATAGCATGGTTTATTGGAGCTTTATTATGTCTTATTGTCAATCCTGCACAGTGCCTGTTCTTTGTAATATTTAATTTTATATTACAGCAGATTGACGGTAATATTATCGGACCTAAAATTCTTGGTAATACTACAGGAATCTCAAGTTTCTGGGTATTGTTTGCAATACTCCTCTTTGGTGATATATGGGGATTTGCAGGGATGCTTTTAGGTGTTCCTATATTTGCA
>OGMC01000489.1_pt1 | contig 11821 bp, 13 predicted proteins | sample 1573011 | NCBI WGS metagenome assembly OGMC01 (sample SAMEA2581888, study PRJEB24529) | metagenome | biome: Human gut stool | place: China | collected 2011
AAAGTATAACGTGTCGGAAACGATAAATGTAGTCAGACTTTTTTATTATAATGACTAAATAATTAATTATGAATAAGCAATAAAGTGCTGCCGAAATCTTATTCATATTATGTTCATAATTTGTTCATAATTTGTTAACAATTAAAAACTTGACAAAATATAAAAAATGTGCTTTAAATATAACTGTAAACAATAAATAAAGCCATAGAAAGGAGCAAAGAATTATGGCAAATGAAAGAATAACTTTTGTAAAGCAGTTAATTTGTGACGTTATTGGACAGTCTCTTGGTCAGGACTATTATCCTGCCAGTGGTACAGACCCAAACAAAAATCTTAAAGCAGTAGACACATGGAAACTTGTTGACGTAGGTAAGGACGTTGAGGAACTTTCTAAAAAAGATGTATTTACTAAAACGCTGATGATTCAGTTAGGTAAGTACTACTTTGATAGTCGTTTATATTCAAGCGACCTTCCACCTATCTTTAGGGATACAATGGAATATGGTGGATACATACTTAGAACAAGACTTGGACTTTATGAAGTTGAGGACGACCCTAAGTGGAACTTAACAAATGGTAAGGACTATAGTGCAGATGAACATACGCCAGTAATGCCAAAGACATATGCTAAATTATTCGAGGAGCTCAAGGCTCTTAGAATAAAATACACAATGTATAACGATACATTGATGGAAGCTATGACTAATTGGCAGATGATGGATAAGTTTATAGCACAGATTGAAGTTGCATATCAGAATACAGTAACAGTTATGTTAGAAGCTATCTCAATGCAGTTAGTATGTAGTGCTATTGCAATTTCAGACAAGGCTACTGGTACAGCAAGACATCTATTAACAGAAGCAAAGGCAATTGGTTTACTTGGTTCAAATGCCACTGCAGATGATTTCTTAAAATCAGAAGAGTGTATTAAATATGCACTTATAGAAATTAAGAAAACTAAGTCTTATATGAAGAAGTTCACTGTTGCATTTAATAATAAGACTACACCATCATTTACTCCGCTGGAAGATAATGAGCTTATGATGCTTACATCATTCACGGCACAGGCAAGTAATATCCTTGCTAGTGTATATCATAACAATGAGTTTGACCTTGGTAACTTCTATGAAACACCTTGGTGGCAAGCGACAGCGACAGAAGTTTCGTCCGTACAGAAATTTAATGATATTACCACTAACAGTGCTGTTAAGATAACAGCCGACGACACAAATAAGCTGGGAATTGGTGCAACAGAATATGAAGGGCAGTATATTATTGGACTAATGTATGATAGACTTGCACTTGGTATTGCTGAAAGGGCTGGTAATAAGGTTACTTCTTCTTATACAGCATGCGCCGACTTTTGGAACATGTTTGACCATCATGCTTTAAATGCGTGGGTTGATAGCTCATACAACATTGTGGCATTTATTATTGATTAATTAATATTATAGGCATATCTTAGGATATGCCTATTTTAATAGAAAGGAGTATAAATGAATAACTACATGTTTTGGAATAGCTACGGCTGTTCATGTAAAGACGAACTAGAACTATGGTATTATATAACATTGGAACAGATACTTGCATCAATGTTTGATTATAATAATCTGCCTAAAGGGTTGGATAGAAAGTATATTGAGCATTGTTTAATTCGCTTTGGGTGTGCTGGAATTGTAAAAATTAATGATGAATACTTTGTAGGAATCCCAGCAATTAAGCCACCATTGAATAATTATGGAATAGGCACTAAAATAGTAGTAACAACATTTAACGGACAACATCAAATCACTGGAACAATTGGAAAAGATTGCGTTTTGATATGGAATAATTCAGAATTTGTTAATGATTACATAATTAGTTGGTTTGCTAAAATGTTTAAAGAAATAGATAAATCAATGGAATCTAACGTCTATAATAGTAGATTGCACCCAATTCCCATTGCAAAAAACAGTAAGATTAAATCGGCTATAGATAACATTTTTAAGACTATAAAAGGTGAAAATGTAAAGAATGAAACATACAGTGTTTTGTCTGAACAGGCATTTGAAGATGTGATAAGTGGTAAGAGTACACCAGTAGACGTAATTAACTTAACAGACGTTAATAATGTAGATAAAATCCAGTATTTATCAAAATTCCATGACGATTTACTTAGACGATTTTGTACATTGTACGGGCACGCAATGCAGACAAGTGGAAAAATGGCACAGCAGACAACAGAAGAATTACAAGGTTACAATAGTTTTAGTATGATAATACCTAGTAATCGTCTTGAAGAACGTACAAAAGGAATTGAGGATTTTAATAGGATTTTTAATGAAAATGTTACAGTAAATTACAGTGAAGCATGGGACTATGGTTTATACAGTAACAATGAGGGGGTGGAAGAGAATGACATTAGCGAGAATAATTGATATTAAGGCTTACAATAAAAAGATAACTACTGATATTAATTTGTTACGCAAGGAAAAATTACAAGAAAAATTAGCTGATGTTCCATGGGCTGTTATGTATGTTAATAATGCTAATATAATAGATAGTATTGCATATAGAATGTTTGGTTATAATGTTTTAAATGATGTATCAAATCCATTAGATACAAATAATAGTTCTTTGTTATTAGAAGAATTAGACATTAGTACAGATGTTTTTTTGCAAACTTGCACAGCTTCTATTAATAGATTATGGGAGTTAGAATCTGTTAATTTTTCTCCAATCGAAAACTATGATAGATATGAAGATATTAAAGACGTAAGAAGCGGAGATGAAGTATCAACATTAATTAAAACTGGCAATGCAATAGAAACTAATACAACTAACGGAAATGTTTCTAATTCTGCTAAAAATAATCAGAAAGAAATTAATAAAAGTGAGCCAACATCATACAATACTAATCTCATAGACACAACAACAACTGAATACACTGGAGAAGCTGATACAGCCACAACAACATATAATAACCTTACAAATGAAAAAAATACAACATATAACAATGTAAAAGATGATAATACGCATGTCTATAATGATGTAACAGATACACACAACGCACACATACACGGCAATATAGGCGTAACAACAGCAACAGCAATGATGAAAGAATATGTTGATTTTTATAGTACTTATAAATTTTGGGTAAAATTTTGGGAACTATATATATATATTAATTGTCGTGCAGATTTTTGCACAGAAAGCGAGTAAATATGGAAGTTGTTTTTTATAATTATACAGGTGCTAACAATGTAATTAATAAAAACCTTGGAAACGGCACTACATTAAATTGTAACATGCAAGTAGCAACAGAACAGCTAAATCCGCATGTTAGGGTTACATTTACAGACACAAACGCACCTGAAACATTAACATACAATTATTGTACTCTTACGCTAGGGGATAAAGATTATCCGTATTTTATTGATACAGACAATGTTATTAATATTGGTAGGGGTGTTTTTGATGTGCCTATGCAATTAGATTTATTAGAATTATACAAGTCTGATATATTAAATAGTACTGCAATAATAGACAGAAGTTCTAGCAACTTTAACATGTATTTAAGAGATGATATATACCAAGCCTTTGGATATCCTATTATTGGTTGTAAAGAATTTCCAAGTGGATTCGATAATAATTATACTTACTTATTAAATGTTTTTAATACGTTAGGAGGCGTCTAAATGAAAAAATATTTTGATAATTTTGGAAATGAACTGTATCCGTGTGTTGCTGATGGTAATAATATTAGATTTTATGTTATGTCTAATCAAGAAGCTTTTCCAGTCGCTGGGTTATCATTTGAGACCAACACTTTGAAACGTGACTTTTTAAAGAAAGTTGTTGAAAATACAAACCCATTATTTAAACAATCTTTTTTAAAAAATGACAATACTAATAGTTATTATTTAAGTGCGCGCTTACCAGTGGGAGTTGATACAGATAATAATTTATTAATTGTTAACTTTCAATGCAATTTTAAGCATATTAAGGGCAATTATTATGTAAATCCCAATTCTGAAACTCCAGAATTAAACACAATAACTAATAGTTTTAATACAAATAGTTTTAATTTACCTGATTATTATGCTTGTCAGGCATCTACAATTTCAAGAGTTTTATATATTGTACTAGAACTGCATGGAATAATTATCTTTAACAATGCTGGTGAACAACTTGGTGTAGCATATTGTCCAATAATTTATAACATTGATAATAAAGGTGAACAAATAGGACATGAATTGGCATTTGACGGCTATCCACCAGTATCTTATGGAACAGGTATTAACATGAGTTGGCAAGGACACGTTTTAAATCCAACCACAACAGAAAGAGAAGCAGATAATACCAACAATACAGAAACTGGTGGCGGTTATGGTAGCGGTAACAACCCTAAGGACAATATAAGTATACCATCTTTGCCAAACGTAACAATAACTAACACAGGAGTATGCTTGTATGGACTAACAAGCTCGCAAGTACAGGCTTTCACAGGCTGGTTATGGACTTCGGACTGGCAAGACAATATTAAAAAGATACGAACCGACCCCATGCAAAACATAATTGGTATTAGTTTAATTGACTATGCTGTTAGTGGTACGGCTTCAACAATTCAAGTTGGAAATCTTAACACTGGTGTTAACGCAAAAATTGTTAATAACTGGATAAGTATAGATTGTGGCTCTATAACATTAGAAGAATACTATGGGTCGTTCGCTGATTATGAACCTTTTATAGCAACAACGCTATTTTTGCCGAAAGTTGGGTTTGTACAAATTCCAGCAGATGTAGTTATTAATAATTCTATTAAAGTTGTTTATAATATAGAATTAATAAGTGGTGAGGGGCTATGCTTTGTATATATAACAGATACAAGAAACGGCTTTAGTTATGTTTATAACACATATACTTGTCATGCCACAGCTTCAATACCTACATCTGCCAGCGACCATACGCAACAATTAACAGCTTTAATTAACGCTGGTATTAATTCTACTGTTGCAATTGGTGGCGCAATTGCAACAGGTGGGGCAACAGCTGGAAGTGCTGTATCTACTGTCGCAAGTAGTGCCTTAAATGTAGCAACTACAAAGAATCCAACAGTTACGCGTGGAAATTTCGGTAATTTTGGAAGCATTCTTTGTTATAAAAAGCCGTACATAATAATTAATCGTACTAATTTAACCAAACCATCAAGTTTTCAAGAAAATAACGGATACTTAATTAATTATACTGCTAAAATACAGGGGCATACAGGATTCCTAAAAACGCGAGATTATCACTGTGAATTTAATGCCCCATATAATCATAGGGCAGAAATAGAAAGACTTTTAGATATGGGGGTAATTATCAATGATTAATAGATGGCGAAAAATAGAAAAGGAAGTTGTCAAGGCTGGGGTTATCCCAGCCGACATCAATACACCACTGGGGTTGAATGCAACGTGGAATGCGTACATTTCTGATAGAAGTAATGGAAAGACTACAAGCTGGCTACTTTATGCAATAAAGGCATATGACATGTATGGAATTGTAGCACATTATATAAGAAGTAGTCGAACAATGATAACACAATCAGCAGTTATGACAATATTTAATGTAATATTATCGAATAACTATATTACTAAACTAACAAAGGATAAATGGAACAGCGTTTGTTATATGCGTCTTGAGCATAAATTTTATTTATGTAAGCGTGATGATTCTGGTAAGATTATTGAACAGGACATTGCTGGCTTTTTAATGTGTATGAGTATAGACAAGGCAGATGAATATAAGAGTGGTTATCAGTGCGACACTGGCGACTTAATATTATTTGATGAATTTATTAATTCTTATTATAAAAGGGGGGAATTTGTAAAGTTTTGTGATTTGATTAGTACTATAATTAGAAAGCGTCCAGATTGTAAAATTGTCATGTTAGCAAATACTATACTACGTACATCAGAATATTTTGATGAACTTGAGTGTAGGGAGTTTATTGACAAAGCGGAGGGCGGTGACTTTATTGACTATGAAATCCCTTGCGAGACTGGTGGAACTACTGCTGTTCATGTTGAAATTCTTAGTCCACGACTTAATGACGAACGTAAGCTGTTCAATGCAAAATATTTCTCTTTCCACAATCCACTATTGTATTCAATTACAGGCAGTGGCTGGGCTGTTAAGAATTACAGACACCCAACAGAAGATTTTAAGACAATATACAGAAATATTTTTCTTGAATACAAGGGAAAAATGTACGGCTTAAATGTTGTGCAATTGGAATGTGGCAGATTCACAGTATTTATGCGTCCCCATACACATGAACCTAAGAAAGACGCATATATTTATTCAGATTCATACAACCCATTTGACAGCCGACATCATTCACTTACACATGATAGAAATTCATTTGACACATGGCTTTTTAATAGATATTATTCTGATGATATCATATATGCTAATAATACATGTGGCTCTATCTTACATGATTTTATGACTAATTTAAGATAATGTTTTATGTAAAACATAAAGGCGGTATTTAATACCGCCTTTTAAATATCTCTTTCATACATGTCTATTACTTGCTTAATATAGTCATTGTATTCTTTGCTTACCTTTATAGTAAAATCAATGTTATTAATTGCTACACTTGATTTAGATACCATTAACTCACCGTTAATTATGTCCGAATGCTCATTATCGTTATAAGTTGCCCCAGTTTTACAATTAATGAATGACTGTCCGTCTTTTAATAAGTCCATAACTTCTAAGGCTTTTTGACTATTTGTGTAGTACTTTTTATCTTTGTCAGGGTTAATTCCTACAATCTTTTCAAGCGTACCTTTAGGTACTCCAGCAATAGTTACAGATAATTTGTTATTTTCGTCAAAGCCTATATACCGCTTACACCCTATCGTTTTAAATAATTTGTATGTTGGTTCAGAATCCCAACAACCTAATTCCTTAATCAAATCAAAGTTCTTATTATATTTTTCACATATCTTTTTATTCTTTTCAATCTGTTCTGCATTATAATTATTAAAGTAGTCGTCTGGCATGTTATGACCCTTAACACTGTCGGTATCTCCGTATACAACACAATCTGCATTAGCATAAACGGCAGATAATTCTTGGTATCTCGCCCAGCTAGTACACCATATCCCCCAAAAAGGTGATAGAACACTACTTCTAATTTGTTTATAATAATCGTTTAATTCCTTTGTTATTTGTCCATCAATTTTTACTACATAATTAAATTTGTGTATCTTTGTTACGAAACACCCATAAAACATATTAACAAAGCACTTTTCATTAAAGTAATCTTTGCCCTGTAATTTAAGTTCTTCTTTTCGTTCGTATGCGTCCAACATTGTAGATACAACATAAGACGGCAGTTTTCCACGAACTGCAATTTTAAAGCTGTTAATTATAATTTTAAACTTATCATAATCATAGAATTTATTAAATATATTCCAGTCCAATTCTGTCATTAAAAGCCTAACCTTTTCAACTTCTGCAATTCTTCCATTATCTACAAGAATCCTACCAGTATCAGTGTTTACTATTTTAGACGTAGAAATTATGCTATGAATAGTTGTCTTTTTAACATTAAATAAAATAACGTCTAATATACAACAATACCTATTAAGCATATTATTAAACATTTGTTTACTGTCTATTTTAATAGACTTAAATTTTGATACAGGATAATATCTGTGTGCTATTTGTGCTGGATATGAAGAAGTAATATCTTTACATTTAATGTTAGATAAAATTTTACCGAATGCGTCTACTGAACTTTTTACCCAACCGCCAGCAAAAAGATATTCCATATACATCAAATATTCATTAAATGATTTTGGATACATTTCAAATATATCTTGCTTTGTTATTTGTTTCTGTTCTTTAAATGCTTTTTTAAGGCTATGTCTAACAATACTTGTTTCTGTATATATTAATTCATTATTACTTATATATTTATTGAAATAATATTCTGCAAACTCGCACAATATTAGTACGTCATTTTCACAATATTTTTTTTCTTTGTCTGTGAGATTCTTTCCGTCTGTTGCATTTCTTAAAATTGTATAATCTATATCCCCAACCATTTTTTGAGTAGTACAATACCGCTTTGCTAGTTTTGCAAGTGACATATGCGTTATTTGAAAACTATCTAAAAACTTAATATTATCACTTTCAAAATATAGTGGTTCTCTCAAAGACTTTAAGAATACATCTGTAACAGGAATTTCTTTTCTTACGAACTGCCATTCAAACGCAATATTATGTATAAAGCATATTGCCTGTGCTTTAAATTCTTTCTTATGTTTTTCTTTTGCTTTCTGTCTATTTAAGTAATCAATATAACAATTAATAATATTTAAGCAATCGTTAAATTCTTCCCAAGTGTTTCCATAGAATGCCTTATTGTTAATTCCTATCTGCCATATATACATATAAGCCCTATCTATGTATGTAGTTGTTTCGATATCAAAACCGCATTTTAAATCCCAGTAATTATTAGAAAACTTTCCTTGTTTAATAGTATACAATTTAACTTCTTGACTATATAACCATCCTTTTAATTTTAAGTAATGCTCCATGCTTTACTCCCTTGCCAGTGATATTATGCTTACTCCCCCTAAGTCCAAATCTGTTGAATAGTCGTCTACAATTTGTTTATTCCTTTTATATATTTCATCTAATTTATTTTTTAACGTACCTTTGTCAATTTTTCTTATACCACTGTCTAACATATTAATCATTTCTTGGCTATCTGCATTTGATTGTTCCTTATATGCAAAATAACGTAATTTATTAATTAATGATTCTAACTCTAATTTTTCAAAGTCTTCGTCACCTATTTTTGTATGCTTTGCATACTGTAAAAGTTGTTTATCTGTTGCCAGCGGATTTTGTAACAATCTTTCTGCTTGCTGATAAGTACTTGTATATTGTAACTCATGCCGTTCTCTGAATCTTTGTTCTTTCTCTAAGCGTTCTCTTGCTGTCAATTTCCGTTTAGGTGTATTATATTTTTTTAACTTAGTAGGCAATTCATTCTTTTTAGCCTTTGTGAAAGATTTAATTGTTTGTGTATGCACTATAGCCCTAGTAGAAAGATTTCCACTTGCTGTCATTCCCGATTGCTTAACAAATTCTAATAGAGTTTCTTTTTCTATTCCAGTCGCTTTTTTTAGTTGTCTATTGAAAGCCTTTACCGCTTTTTTTCTTGCTTCACTAATCATATATTAACTCCTTTATATAAAATAAAGGGCGGATATACCGCCCCTATTGTTGCACGTGAACATTAATTAAATGGAAGCCCTTCATCATCAGATTCTGCATTGTCAAGCTGTTCTGTTTCTAAAGCTGTAATTACTGGTACGCACTTATAGCATGTTCCAAGCTTAGCCTTAACCCCAACAATACGCATGCTGTCACATTCTCCCCTGTAATCTGCAAAGCCATCTGCAAAAACATCAGAAGATGTATGAATAACACCATACTCCTTTGTATCAATTAACTGTCTGTCAAATTCTTTGTCTTTTGTCTTAATGTGTACATAAGCACTGCCTGTTGGTGTAAACACCTTGCCAACTAAATCTTTTACAGGTGTAGATGTAACATCAGCTTTGTCAATCATTTTCTTAAATAATGCTGTGTCGCATGTTCCTTCTGCACTGTGTAATGTTATTTCAAAATTCTTTTCTACTTTCTTCATAATTAAAAATCTCCTTATTCTTAAATCATTTTTAAAATCTGCCCAGCGTAAATTAAACTAGGGTCTTCAATATTGTTATATTGTGCAAGTGCTACAACCTTGGCTGTAATATCAGTATCATCAGATAAATTATAGTATTCTCTAACAATATTCCATAAATTATCTCCACTCTGAACAGTATATAACTCTTCCTGTTCTTCTGTTGTTTCTTTCTGTTCTTCTATGTTATTAAACATAGTGAGTTGATATGCATTAATAATACTTATTAACTTATTAGCATATTCAGGGTCGGTAGCATATCCGCAAGCCTGTACCATTCTACACTCTTCTTCATAGTCAATACAAGAAGTTGCTCTGTCGTAATGCTCCCACTGCATTAAATCATACAATCCCTGTACACTTGCAGTTAAGCTAGGGTAGCATTTAAAGCTATCCTTAATATTAATGTACTCGCCGTTAATGTATTCTGTTGTATCAAGAACAACTCCATCACCCTTGATTCCAAACAATGTTGTTGCGTTAAGATTATATCCGCTTTCAAGTGATGCCATTGCCAACACTGTTGATGGAAAAAGACGTTTCTGCCCTTTTCGTCTTATGTATTCATTTACTACAATTGGTGCTAACTGATTAAAGAAAACATTAACGTAATCATGCCTACTTGCTACTATCGGAAAAGTCATCTTTCACACTCCTTTCTAAAACGTCCAGTGCCTTAGTAATTATTGCTGGTACTTTTAACCCTGTAAGCGTTATTGTTTCGATAATAGACAATATCTCTTCAATAATTAAAGTAATAATTACTATATATCGAATTACATTAATTCCAAGTAAGATATCAAGTTGATATGCTATAACTACGATAACAAGAGTTAATATCTTTTTGACTATACCTTTAAACATTACCCTACTTGATAATTTACCGCTCTTTGTCTTGCTGGATTTATGCCAAACTGCACTTACAAGAGTACCTGTTATTAAGTCAATTATCATTAGTAATAATAATATCATTAGTTCGTCTGTTGGGGTGCCTATTATATTAATAATAAGCGTGCCAAGTGACGATATTATTAGTTCAATTATATATTTAAGTTTCATTGATTCTCCTTTCTTTCATGAATATTGTATTGCCGTGTTTGGTGACCTTATTTTATTCATTGTTTTATTCCTTTCTTTCATTCTTGACTTGCCAATGTGGTCTACTGCTCTATTATCTCACTATATCAGTGCCACTCATCAGATACAAGGTTGTCGTCCTTGTATGACGCTGGAATGCTCCAGCGTTTCGGCTATTATTGTTCATGTTCCTTTCTCATTGCCTTAATTTTTTCAAAAAGTTTTTTATAAGTACGAAAACAACCACCATCTAATTGTTCAAAGCCATCTCTACTCCAAATTGTATATACATATGTATGTATTATCGTGTTATAAGACCATAAAACAATGCAATCTTTTAATATAACAATCTTTTTTATATGCCTACATTCCTTTGTTGTTGCTGGTATACTTTTCATAATCATTCACCTTTCTTACATTACATTAATAAAAATTGAATTCGGCTCACTTGCAAAAGTAATTACTTCATTACCAATTAAATCTCCTTCAATACAAGAAATTGCAAATTCATTAAACGACTTAAATTTTTGCGTATCATATTTATTACATTTTTGCTTCTGTAATATAATATTGCATTCTCCATTAACATCTATATTGTTACATCTTCTTACTAATTCTTCTATTGTCATACTATCACCTTTACCTTTCTTTAATCGCACTGTTTCCATTCTTTACCTTAATATTGAATATGTGCTGTGTCATCTCGCTTACCCTTTAACCCTTTGTATAACTTCACATCATACTCCGTTTCACTGGGGATTTCAATGGGGCAATTTGAAATTATCACTTATCCCATTTTCCTGCTTACATATTCAATTGCCTTTCGACACTATTATAATAACATATATTACGCTTTAAGTCTTGAATAAAGTGTAAACAATTTATGAACACATTATGAATGAAATTTCGGCAGCACTTGAGTATCGTTTGTTAATAACTAATTATTTAGTCATTATAATAAAAAGTGTGACTGGTTATATCGTTTCCGACACGTCTTACTTT
>OGMC01000494.1_pt1 | contig 11780 bp, 8 predicted proteins | sample 1573011 | NCBI WGS metagenome assembly OGMC01 (sample SAMEA2581888, study PRJEB24529) | metagenome | biome: Human gut stool | place: China | collected 2011
GCGTGTCGACTATCCCGGCCGTTCGGTTATCGTCGTCGGTCCCGAGCTGAAGATTTATCAGTGCGGTCTGCCGACCGAGATGGCTCTTGAGCTGTTCAAGCCCTTCGTTATGAAGAGACTTGTTCAGACGGGCAAGGCGAACAACGTCAAGTCCGCAAGAAAGATGGTCGAGCGTCAGAATCCCGTCGTTTGGGATGCACTCGAAGTGGTTATCAAGGATCACCCCGTGCTCCTCAACCGCGCTCCCACGCTTCACAGACTCGGCATCCAGGCTTTCGAGCCTATACTTGTCGAGGGCAGAGCCATTAAGCTTCATCCCCTCGTTTGTACCGCGTTCAACGCCGACTTCGACGGCGACCAGATGGCGGTTCACGTTCCGCTTTCCGCAGAGGCTCAGGCCGAGGCGCGCTTCCTTATGCTCGCCGCCAACAACCTCTTGAAGCCCTCCGACGGACGCCCCGTCACCGTTCCCACGCAGGATATGGTTCTCGGCTCCTACTACCTCACCCTTGAAAAGCCCGGCGAGCCCGGCGAGGGCAAGGTGTTCAGAGATGTCGATGAGGCCACCATGGCTTATGAGGACGGCACTGTCGGTCTCCATGCGAGAATCAAAATCCGCATGACCAAGGAGATAGACGGCAAGCCCGTCAGAAAGATAGTCTCCACCACCATGGGACGCGTTATCTTCAACGGGCCTATCCCGCAGGATCTCGGCTTTGTTGACAGAAATGACCCGGAGAACGACTTCAAGCTTGAGGTCGACTTCCTCGTCAATAAAAAGAAGCTCGGCGAAATTATCGACAGGTGCATAAAGATTCACGGCACCTCGATAGCTGCCGAAATGCTTGATAAAATCAAGGCTCAGGGCTATAAATATTCGACCCGAAGCGGTATCACTGTCGCCGTCTGCGACGCCACCATACCGCCGCGCAAGGGCGAGCTCATCGCCGACGCCGAGAAGGATGTCGCCGAAATCATGGATAACTATGAGAACGGTCTTCTCTCCGACGAGGAGCGCACGAATATGGTCATAGAGACTTGGGAGGACTGCACAAAGAGAGTTGCCGCAGAGCTCAAGGCGAACTTTGACCCCTATAACCCGATCAACATGATGCTTGACTCCGGTGCCCGAGGCAACGACAGCCAGCTGCGTCAGCTTGCCGGTATGCGCGGACTTATCGCGAATACGGCAGGTAAGACGATAGAGATTCCCATTAGAGCCAACTACCGTGAAGGTCTTAATATACTCGAATACTTCATCTCGTCGCGCGGTGCGCGTAAAGGTCTTGCCGATACCGCACTTCGTACCGCGGACTCCGGTTACCTCACCAGAAGACTTGTCGATGTCTCCCAGGATGTTATCATCCGCGAGGAGGACTGCGGCTGCACAGAGGGCTCGGATGTCTACGATATCTTCGACGGAAAGCGCCGCATAGTCAGCCTCACAGAGCGTCTTACCGGCCGCTATCTTCTCAACGACTTTGTCGATGAGGAGACGGGCGAACTTATCATGAGCAAGGATAAGATGATGAGCGAGGACGACGCAAAGCGCGTTGCCGACAAGGTATACGAGTACCACGACAAGAAGGTAGCCGCGGGCGAAGAGCCCGAGGGCAGCCTTGCAAAGATAAAGATTCGTTCGCTGCTTTCCTGCCAGTCCGAGCACGGCGTGTGCATCAAGTGCTACGGCGCCAACCTTGCGACGGGCGAGCCTGTTACGGTCGGCGAAGCGGTCGGTATTATCGCGGCTCAGTCCATAGGCGAGCCCGGTACCCAGCTGACCATGAGAACGTTCCACACAGGCGGTGAGAAGGATAAGTCCGATATCACGGAAGGTCTTCCCAGAGTCGAGGAGCTGTTCGAGGCGAGAAAGCCCAAGAGCCTCGCTCTTATCAGCGAGATTTCCGGTACCGTCTCCGAGCGCGAGATAAAGAAGGTCAGGAACATCATCGTCACCGACCCCGAGACTCTCGAGGAGAAGGCATATCCCATCCACTACGGTATGCGCGTCAAGGTTGAGCCCGGCGATCACATCAACAAGGGTGACACCATCACCGAGGGTGCTCTCAACCCGCACGATATCCTTTCGGTCCTCGGCGTCGAGGCCGTTCACGATTACCTCATCCGCGAGGTTCAGAGAACCTACCGTATGCAGGGTGTTGACGTCAACGATAAGCACATCGAGGTCATCGTCCGTCAGATGATGAAGAAGGTCAAGATAACCGATCCCGGTGCTACTTCCTTCCTGCCCGGCGCCGTTGTTGACAAGCTCGAGTTCAAGGCGGAGAACGCGCGCGTTGCCGCCAAGGCCGAGGCAACAGGCGAGGAGCTCGCAGAAGCTCAGTGTATGCCCGTGCTCATGGGTATCACAAAGGCCTCCCTCGCAACCGAGTCCTTCCTTTCGGCAGCGTCCTTCCAGGAGACCACAAGAGTCCTCACCGACGCCGCCATCAAGGGCAAGAGCGATCCGCTGCTCGGCCTCAAGGAGAATGTCATTATCGGCAAGCTCCTGCCGTCGGGTACCGGCATGAAGTGCTACAGCGATGTTCAGGTGCTTCCCACCACGGGCATCTTCAGCGATCTTGCCGAGAAGCTCGAAGAGGCGGAGAACAGAGAAGAAGCAGAATAATAAGCAATCACGAGCCGGAGTTTGCCGCTTTTGCGGCGGGCTCCGGCAGCGGTGACTCTGTGCACTGCGTTTATTGGACAAAAATCATATATAATTCACCGATAAACGCCTAATATTTTGTCATTTGACGAACCGAAAAGGTTGACAAATAAGGCGCTCGGAGTTATAATTTTTAATTGTGATGTCTTGTGCTTTGGGACAATTATGCCCCCGAGCGCGGATTTCATATATAAATTTCAGAAAGGAGATGTACTGCTTGCCAACGTTTAATCAGCTTGTGAGAAACGGAAGAGAAACTCTTGATAAGAAACCCAAAGCCCCCGCGCTTTTGAAGGGTCTCAACTCCAAGAAGAACATCATGACCGACACTGCTTCTCCGCAGAAGCGCGGTGTTTGCACAGCGGTTAAGACCACCACCCCCAAGAAGCCCAACTCGGCACTGAGAAAGATCGCCAGAGTTCGTCTTTCCAACGGTATAGAGGTTTCTGCCTATATCCCGGGCGTCGGTCATAACCTCCAGGAGCACTCGGTTGTTCTCATCCGCGGCGGCCGTGTTAAGGACCTTCCCGGTGTACGTTACCATATCGTACGCGGAACGCTCGATACACAGGGCGTCAACGGCAGAATGCAGGCCCGTTCAAAGTACGGCGCCAAGCGTCCGAAGGCTGCCAAAAAGTAATTCCGCGCAGTGCGGAAAGCTTAAGAGACAGAATCTTCTTGCAGGTGATTACTCCAATGCGAGAGTGCATTGAAACATATGCCTCCCATTGACACCACGAGAGTTTTGTCACTCGAGTACCTATGATATCATTACTATGAAGGAGGGAAGCGAAGTGCCAAGAAGAGGCAAGATAGCAAAACGTGACGTTTTGCCCGATCCGCTTTACAACTCAAAGCTCGTAACACGCCTTATCAACAACGTCATGATAGACGGTAAGAAGGGCGTCGCTCAGAAGATCGTTTACGAGGCTTTCGACATTATCCGTGAGAAGACCGGCAAGGAACCGCTTGAGGTTTTTGAGGCCGCCATGGAGAATGTTATGCCCGTTCTCGAAGTCAAAGCTCGTCGAGTCGGCGGTGCAACCTACCAGGTTCCCATGGAGGTTCGTCCGGAGAGAAGACAGACCCTCGGTCTGCGCTGGATAACCCTTTATTCCCGTCAGCGTTCCGAGAGAACGATGAAGGAGAGACTTGCCAACGAGATCATGGATGCGGTCAACTCCACCGGTTCCGCATTCAAGAAGCGTGAAGATACCCACAAGATGGCAGAGGCCAACAAGGCATTTGCACACTTCAGGTGGTAATCATTTCACCGAGATTTACTATATTTTCAGCTTAACAGAAATTCGGAGGTTTATATGCCAAGACAGGTATCCCTTGAGATGACCAGAAACATCGGTATCATGGCGCACATCGATGCCGGTAAAACTACCACAACCGAGCGTATCCTGTTTTATACGGGAAAAACTCATAAAATAGGCGAGACTCACGATGGTGCCGCGACAATGGACTGGATGGAGCAGGAGCAGGAGAGAGGTATAACAATCACCTCCGCTGCGACTACCTGCTTCTGGAAGAACCACCGAATCAACATCATCGACACCCCGGGCCACGTGGACTTCACCGTTGAGGTTGAGCGTTCTCTGCGTGTTCTGGACGGTTCGGTTACCGTTCTTTGCGCAAAGGGCGGCGTTGAGCCTCAGTCCGAAACTGTCTGGAGACAGGCGGACAAGTACCAGGTTCCGAGAATGGTCTATGTCAATAAGATGGACATTATGGGAGCTGATTTCTATAATGTTATCGACATGATGAAGGAGCGCCTGAAGTGTAACGCAGTTCCGATCCAGCTCCCCATAGGTGCTGAAGCAGACTTTAAGGGAATTATCGACCTTGTTGAAATGCAGGCTGATGTCTACTATGACGACAAGGGTCTCGATGTAAGAGTCGAGGAGATTCCCGAGAACATGAAGGAACTTGCTCAGAAGTACCACGATGAGCTTGTTGAGCACGTCGCCGAACAGGATGACGAGCTGCTCGAGAAATATCTCGGCGGCGAGGAGCTCACAATTGATGAGATAAAGACCTGCATCCGCAAGTCTACTATCGCAAACAAGATGGTTCCCGTATGCTGCGGTACTTCTTACCGCAACAAGGGTGTTCAGCAGCTGCTTGACGCTATTGTTGATTATATGCCCGCCCCGACGGATATCCCGTCGATAAAGGGTACTAACCCCAACACCGGTGAAGAGGAGTTCCGCCATTCTTCGGACTCCGAGCCTTTCTCGGCTCTCGCTTTCAAAATAGCGACCGATCCCTTCGTCGGTAAGCTCTGCTTCTTCAGAGTTTATTCGGGTAAAATCAACACCGGCAGCACTGTTTACAATGCTACCAAGGATTGCAACGAGCGTCTGGGAAGAATACTTGAAATGCATTCTAACCACAGAAAGGATATCGACTGCGTCTATGCCGGAGATATCGCTTCTACAATCGGTCTGAAGAACACCACCACAGGCGACACGCTCTGCGACGCCAAGGCTCCCATCATCCTTGAGTCCATGGAGTTCCCCGATCCCGTTATCAGGGTCGCTATCGAGCCCAAGACAAAGGCCGGTCAGGAGAAGATGGCTATCGCGCTTGCAAAGCTCGCCGAAGAGGATCCGACCTTCAAGTGCTACACCGATGAAGAGACGGGTCAGACCATCATCGCCGGCATGGGCGAGCTTCACCTTGAGATAATCGTTGACAGACTTCTTCGTGAGTTCAAGGTTGAGGCCAATGTCGGTAAGCCTCAGGTTGCATACCGTGAGACTATTACCAAACCCGCAGAGAGCGATACCAAGTATTCGCGTCAGTCGGGCGGCCGCGGACAGTACGGTCACGTCAAGATCCGCATCGAGCCCAACCCCGAGAAGGGCTACGAGTTCGTCAACGAGGTCGTCGGCGGAGCTATCCCGAAGGAGTATATCGGACCCGCAGAGGCCGGTATCAAGGGTGCAATGCAGTCGGGCGTTCTCGCAGGCTTCAACGTTGTCGATGTCAAAGTCACTCTTTATGACGGATCTTATCACGAGGTCGACTCCTCCGAAATGGCGTTCAAGATCGCCGGTTCCATGGCGTTCAAGGATGCGATGAAGAAGGCAGCTCCCGTGCTCATGGAGCCCATCATGAAGGTCGCTATTATTGTCCCCGAGGACTATATGGGCGATGTTATCGGCGATGTCAACGCCCGCCGCGGACAGATCGAAGGCACCGAGATGCGCACGGGTGCGGTGCAGATAAATGCATTCATCCCGCTGTCGAATATGTTCGGCTACGCAACCACCCTTCGTTCCAAGACGCAGGGACGCGGCCAGTATGTCATGGAGCCCAGCCACTATGCAGAGGTTCCCAAGTCAATTGCCGAGGCCGTCGTCAACGACAAGTAATTTTTAAAAAGCACTTGAATTTTCAGGTGTAAATTGATAGAATAGTTTTATGCAGATGCATAGACAATTATTTAACCAATCAAAGGGAGGAAATTCCAAATGGCAAAAGCGAAATTCGAAAGAACTAAGCCCCATGTAAACATTGGTACCATTGGTCACGTCGACCATGGTAAGACCACTCTTACCGCTGCTATCACCAAGACTCTCGCTATGAAAGGCGAGGCCGAGTTTGTTGATTACGCTAACATCGATAAGGCTCCCGAGGAGAGAGAGCGCGGTATCACAATCAACACCGCTCATGTTGAGTATGAGACTGCCAACCGCCACTATGCTCACGTTGACTGCCCCGGCCATGCTGACTATATCAAGAACATGATCACCGGTGCTGCTCAGATGGACGGCGCTATCCTTGTTATAGCTGCTACCGACGGCCCCATGGCTCAGACCAAGGAGCACCTTCTCCTTGCCCGTCAGGTCGGCGTGCCTTATATCATCGTTTTCATGAACAAGGTTGACCAGGTTGACGATCCCGAGCTCCTTGAGCTTGTTGAGATGGAGATCCGCGATACTCTTAACGAGTACGGCTTCCCCGGCGACGACACCCCGATCATCAAGGGTTCTGCTCTTCAGGCTCTTGAGTACAGCGGCAATGATCCCGACGCCCCCGAGCTTGCTTGCATCTGGGAGCTCATGAATGCTGTTGACACCTATATCCCCACTCCCGACCGTAAGGCTGACCTGCCTTTCCTTATGCCTGTTGAGGATGTCTTCACCATCACCGGCCGCGGCACCGTTGCTACCGGCAGAGTTGAGCGTGGACAGCTCAGAACCGGCGACGAGCTTGAAATAGTCGGTCTCAAGGAAGAGAAGGGTAAGACTGTCTGCACCGGTATCGAGATGTTCCGCAAGACCCTCGATTATGCAGAGGCTGGCGACAACATCGGCGCTCTTCTTCGCGGTGTTCAGAGAACCGATATCGAGCGCGGCCAGGTTCTTGCTAAGCCCGGCACCATTCATCCCCACACCAAGTTTGTCGGTCAGGTTTACGTCCTTACTAAGGACGAGGGCGGCCGTCACACTCCGTTCTTCAACAACTATCGTCCTCAGTTCTATTTCAGAACTACTGACGTTACCGGCATCATCTCCCTGCCCGCAGGCGTTGAGATGTGCATGCCCGGCGATAACATCGATATGACTGTTGAGCTTATCGCTCCCATCGCTATCGAAGAGGGTCTCCGCTTCGCTATCCGTGAAGGCGGCCGTACCGTCGGCTCGGGCGTTGTCATCGAGATTATCGAGTAATTGACGCTTCTTGATCCCGTAGGTTTTCCTACGGGATCTTTTTTCGCTTTCAAATGCTTTGATTCGCCTTTTTGACAATCTTTGCTTAAAAATTACGGCTGATTTATTGATTTATGCCGTCCGTTATGATAGAATTAATTGAAATTTTTATCACAGGAGTGAACTAAATGGGTAAATTAAACAAAATCGACAAGGCCGCAGAGGGAAAGGGCTCCGGTATCAATACACTTTGGCAGTTCGTCAAATTTATCGTTGTCAGCCTCGGCGCCTGCATCGTTCAGGTTGCATCTCTCGCGATTCTTTACAACATCCCCGCAATTAAGGCGCTCAGCACGCAGGCGTTCCACTGGTTTGTTTTCAACTATCCGGTCATTGAGGGTCAGCGCTGCGGACTTGCGCTTTTTATCGCGTTCAACGTTTCAAACCTGCTTGCGCAGATAGTTGCATTCTTCATCAACAAGGAAAAGACTTTCAACTCGGGCTCCAACACCGCTATTACTCTGCCCATATACATAATCTTCACCCTTGCTCTCGTTTGCTTCTCTGCGTGGTTCAACCCCGTAGTTTTCGAGTTCTGCACCTCGAAGTTCCATCTGAACAGCGGTCTTTCGCTCACTATAGCTACCGCCGTCTGCTCGGCGCTCCAGTTCTTCCTCTATTTCCCCGTGGATAAGATTCTTTTCCACAAGAAAAAGGAAGACAAGAAAGCAAAATAATCAAAAAAAAAGGGTCGGCGCAGATGTGCCGATCCTTTCGCCTTGTTAAATTACGCACCCTCCGCGCTTTTACGGAGGGTGCTGTATTTTATTTTCAGCTTCTCAGCCACTCAAGAGCCGCTTCAAGAGGGGAGTCGGTGGCGACATCAGGCTCGATAGAAGTCTCTTTGAATATCTCGCCCGTGCGCGCCTTGTCAAACGCGACGGTCAGATACATCTGCGCGCCGTCGTATAAACTGTAGAGCATATTGACGCTCGTGTATCCGGCGGTCGGAGCGCCGAAGGTTTTCACGTTTTCAAGCCCTCTGAAGCAGAGAGTCAGCGCCTCGCCGGAGCTTGCGGTCATGCCGTCTGTGAGTATGGCGACAGGGACCTTCAGCTTTTCGTCGGGGTAGGGGCTCTTGCCGCCCGTGCCCGCGTTGCTTATAACTCCGTCCTTCAGCGGGACGGGGACATCATAGCTGCGGTAGTGGTAGTACATCAGCTCGCCGTCGGGCAGGAGCGACGAGACAGCCGTCGCCATCGGCCCCATGTCGCCGCCGGTGTTGCCGCGCAGGTCGAGCACAACCCCATTTATTTTATCGCGGTTTTCGTGGATAAAATCCTCGGCGACCTTTGCATATTTCCGTCCGGCTTCGGCAGTGCCGAGAAAATCGGGCAGCTTTATTACCGCGATATCGCCGTTTAGCGATACAGTGGGCAGAACCTCGTCATAGCTGTCGGAGGTGCTCTGCGACTCCGATTTTGTCATGAGTATAGAGTGCTTGCCGCCGCAAACCGAAAGAGCCTTTTTAATCGCGGGGTATGTGTCCTCATAGCTCTCGGCGTTTTCTATCATCTTGAGACATTCTTCGTAAGTGCTTTTCCACTCGTCGCTTCCCGAATATATCCCGTTTTTGCCTATGGTTGCAAGAGCGTCCTTGCCGTAGCGCTCTGCCGACGGCGGGACGAGATACAGGCCGAAGTCAGGCCCGTATTTTGCAACAACGGTAAGCGTTGCCGCGATAATAAGCGCGAGCGGTATGCATATTCCGAGCGCAATGCGCAGCTTCCTGTTGTTTCTTTTATTGCTTTTCATTTATATCCCTCCGGTCGATTGTATTATATCAAACGGCGGCCGGTTTCTCAATAATAAAGTCTTACATTACGCCCCGAGCCTCTTACATTTTTGTAAGCTCTGATTGCGAAAAAAGTTGAAAAAGTGAGCTTTGGGTATTTACAACGCGGTGACAATGTGATATAGTATTCACAGCAAAAAATCTTTAAGAGCGGTACAGAGATGCCGACAAGATGGTCATATTCAGTGCGGATAGGGGATATCTGCGTGTTTTTGTGCGATTTTGTCGGTGAGACAGAGTCGTATTTTTTTATGCCCCGGGGGTGAGAAGATGGAGTTTAAGGCCTATATCATGGACAGCGCTGCTGTCAACCGCGCCCTCGCGCGGATATCGCACGAGATAATCGAGCGCAACGGCGACGCGGATGAGATATGCCTTGTCGGCATAATGCGCAGAGGCGCTCCGCTTGCCGATATCCTCGCCTCAAGAATAGAGAGCCTCGGCGTAAAAACGCAGAAGGGCTACCTTGATATCACGCTCTACAGGGACGATTTGAGCGAGAGCTCGAGCCAGCCCAAGGTGAACTCCGGCAAGCTTGACTTCTCCGTTGAGGGAAAGACGGTCGTTATGGTTGACGATGTGCTCTACACCGGCAGAACGGCGAGAGCCGCCATGGACGCGATAATCTCCCTCGGCCGCCCCGCAAAGATACAGTTTGCAACGCTCGTCGACAGGGGACACAGGGAGCTTCCCATAGTCGCCGACTATGTGGGCAAGAATGTTCCGACCTCGCGCAGTGAGGTTGTCGTCGTGAAGATTCCGCCGTTTGACGATGAGACAAGCGTCTCGATATACGGCAAATAAGACTTTTACGCAGAAGCGGCTCGCCGTGACTGTGTTGAGTATAGACAGGCAAAATTTGAGGAGGTCAAAAGTATGAAATTGATTTACGGTATCAAAGACAAGCCGAAGTTCGGCAAGCTTATCGTCTTTGCGTTCCAGCAGCTGCTTGCAATTATGGCGGTTCCCATGATAACCTCGGGTGTATATGACTGCGGCAATGTGCAGATGAGCACAGTCGCGGCGCTCTTCGGAGCGGGCGCGGGCACCCTTATATATGTTCTCTTCACGAAGGCCAAGAGCCCCGTTTTCCTCGGCTCCTCTTTCGCTTTCCTCGGCTCAATGGCAGCCGCTTTCGCGGGCGCAACAACCGTCGCACTCGGCTATCTCGGCTTGATCCTCGGCGCTGTTTTTGCGGGTCTCGTCTATGTCGTCCTCGCAATAGCGGTTAAAATCTCCGGCGTCAACTGGATAAACAGGCTCATGCCTGCCGCCGTTATCGGACCCACAGTCGCAATTATAGGACTTTCGCTCGCCGGCAACGCTATCGGCGACCTGCAGAAGGGCTCCTACACAGTGGGCGGCGAGCCTACGGCAAGCGTCTATGTCGCCATTGCCTGCGGACTTGTCACTCTCTTTGTGACCATGTTCTGCTCCGTCTTCGGCAAGAAGATGGTTAAGCTTATCCCGTTCATCATCGGTATCGTCACCGGCTATGCGGTTGCGGCAATCTTTACAGTTGTCGGTGTAGCTACAAACAACGACGCTCTTAAAGTTATCGACTTCAGCGGCTTCAGCGCACTCGTTGCGGGCGGCGTGGGAGTCAAGACCTTCTTTGCAGTGCCCGATTTCACCTTCTTTGAGGCATTCGGCGCCTTCGGCGAGCTTAGCGGCTCTTATATAGCGGCTGTTGCGGTGGCTTATGTCCCTGTTGCATTCGTTGTTTTCGCGGAGCACATAGCCGACCACAAGAACATCTCCTCCATCGTTGAAAAAGATCTCCTCGTTGATCCCGGCCTCCACAGAACCCTGCTCGGCGACGGTATCGGCTCGATGGTCGGCGCATTCTTCGGCGGCGCACCGAACACCACCTACGGCGAGTCGATAGCCTGCGTGGCTATCTCCGGCAACGCCTCCGTTGCAACTATCGTCTGCACCGCAGTGCTTGCGATAATCATCGCTTTCCTTTCACCCTTTGCAACCTTCCTTGCATCGATTCCCTCCTGCGTCATGGGCGGCGTGTGCATCTCGCTCTACGGCTTCATCGCCGTCAGCGGTCTGAAGATGATTCAGAAGATAGACCTTGAGGATAACAAAAACCTCTTTGTTGTCTCCGTCATCCTCATCGCCGGCATCGGCGGCCTGACCGTCTCCTTCGGCAAGGTCACGATAACCTCCATCGCCTGCGCACTTCTTCTCGGAATCTTCACGAACATTGTACTCGGCAACACCAAGAAGAACAACAACAAAGAGGAAGTCAAAAAAGCCGAATAAGGGACTGCCGCATTCGGCGCAGAGCAAAGAGCAAAACAACATAGCCGCGGTTCGCAGAAAAACGTGAACCGTGGCTTTTGCTCTTTTAAGCGTTTTTTTACCCGCTCGCAGTACCCTTGTACAGCTTCGGGGTAAAGAAAACGCTTTCTGCATCCGAATCCGACAGTCCCATTTTTAAAGGTTTCGGACTGCCGCATTCGGCGCGGAGCAAAGAGCAAAACAACAGAGCCGCGGTTCACGGATAAACGTGAACTGCGGCTATTGCTCTTTTAAGCGTTTTTTTACCCGCTCGCAGTACCCTTGTACAGCTTCGGGG
>OGMC01000495.1_pt1 | contig 11767 bp, 9 predicted proteins | sample 1573011 | NCBI WGS metagenome assembly OGMC01 (sample SAMEA2581888, study PRJEB24529) | metagenome | biome: Human gut stool | place: China | collected 2011
CCTCCAGCGCCAGCTTTTCCTGCGCCAGCTTTTCCAGCTTCACGCGCAGCGTCTCCGCCTGCTGGGTCAGCTCATCGATACGGGTCTGGTGGGCGGCGATGTCCGACGCCGCCCGCTCGTTGTCCGCCCGGAACCGTGCAGCCAGCTGGTCGCGGCCCGCCCGGTCGGCGGCCATATCCGCCTGCACCCGGCGCAGATCCTCCGCGCCCCGCAGGGCGGCGTCCTTTTCCGCCAGCAGCGCCGCCTGCTCCGCCTTCTTCCGGCTGACCGTCTCCGCCAGCCGGTCGGTAGCATCGTTGAGGTCGGTCTGTCCCGCCAGCTTCTCCTGTGCCTCCCGGCGCAGGGCGGCGGCGTCCGACTCCGCCTTGTCGATGGCGGCCTGCACCTCCCGGATGCGGGTCTGATCCTCGCCGGCGCGGCGCTCAAAGCCGGACAGCTCCTGCTCCATGGTCTCGCAGCTCAGGCGCAGGCTGTCCAGCAGGATATCGTAGTGGTCCTGCTTGGTCTGGAACGTCAGCACCTCGGCCTCCGCCTTGTGCTGCTGCTCCTTGGCCACCTGCACCTCATACTCCGCCTTTTGCAGCTCACGCTGGCTGTCCTCCGCCTGCTGTGCGGCAGCGCGGAGCTTTTCGTGCATGGCGCCCTGCTTTTCCGTCAGGCGGCTGAGCTCGTTGGCGCGGGACAGCACACCGGCATTGCGGCTGACAGAGCCGCCGGTCATGGAGCCGCCCCGGTTGATGACCTGACCGTCCAGCGTCACGATGCGGAAGGCGTTGCGGTACTTCCGCGCCATGGCGATGCCGCTGTCCAGATCCTCCACCACCACGGTGCGTCCCAGCAGATCCCGGAAAACATTGTCGTACTGCGCCTCGTGCTGCACCAGACGGCTGGCAACACCCACAAAGCCGTACTCCCCGGACACATCCTCCCGCAGCTCCGCGCCGCGGATGGCGGTCAGCGGCAGGAAGGTGGCGCGGCCGCCGTCCCGCTGCTTCAAAAAGCCGATGGCGGACTTGGCGTCCTCCTCCCTGTCCACCACGATGTTCTGCAATGCGCCGCCCAGCGCGATCTCCAGCGCCAGTGCGTACTCCTGCTTGGTGGTCATCAGGCCGGCCACCGGGCCGTGGATGCCCCGCAGTGTATTTTTTTCCGCCGCCTGCATCACGGTCTTTACCGCCTTGGAGAAGCCCTCGTACTCCTTCTCCATCTCCGTCAGCAGACGGATACGGTCGTCCAGTGCGGCGGCGTCCATGGTCAGCTTCAGCTTGGCTGCGGCGGCGTCCTCCGCCTTTTTGCGGCGGCTGTCCATCTTCAGGCTATGTCCCTGAATGATATTCTGCACCGCCTGCGCCTCCTCCTGCGCATCCCGCAGGGCGCGGCGGTTCTCCTTACTCTCTTTTTCGCTGTTTTTCAGCTTCTCCCGGGCAGCGGACAGCTCCTGCTCCACCGTCTCCCGGCGCTGGGCGATCTCGGCGGCGCCAGCGGTGATGGCGGACAGCTGCGCCCGCCCATCGGCGGCGGCTGCCACCGCCATGGCCTCCCGCGCACGGAGCGTCTCCGCCTCCGCTGCCGCGCCCTTGGCGCTGTCAGCCAGCTCCTGTGCCTGATGCAGCAGGGCGTCCAGCTCCTGCTCCATCGCCGTCAGCTGTGCGTCAATGTCGGCTGCCCGCGCCAGCTGGCCGTCGATCTGCCCCTGCAGGTTGTCCCGGCGGCTGTCGCTGTCGGCCAGCTCCTGCTCCAGACGGCGCAGGGACTCCTCGTTGTGGGTCACGCCGGTGCGCAGCACCGCCACGGCGGACTCCTCCTCGCCCACGGCGCTCTCCAACCCATTCAAACGGGCGCGCAGCGCCTCGGCGTCCATGTCGTTCTGCCGCACCTGCTGGCCGCAGCGCTCGCTCTCCTCATAGGAGGCGTCCAGCGCCGCCTGCGCCCGGCGGCACTCCTCCGCCGCCAGCTCCGCGTCGGACTCCAGCTTCAGCTTGGCCGTGCGGATATTTTGCAGCTGCTCCAGCCACACGGAGATCTCCAGCACCCGCAGCTCATCCCGCAGCACCAGAAATTTCTTGGCGGTCTCCGCCTGTTGGCGCAGCGGCTCCACCTGCAATTCCAGCTCGGCGATCTTGTCGTTGATGCGCACCAGATTCTCCTGCGTGCGCTCCAGCTTGCGCTCGGCCTCCTCCTTGCGGTGGCGGTACTTGCTGATGCCCGCCGCCTCCTCAAAGACCTCGCGGCGCTCGCCGCTTTTCACGGACAGGATCTCGTCGATCTTGCCCTGTCCGATGATGGAGTAGCCCTCCCGGCCCATGCCGGTGTCCATGAACAGCTCGTTCACGTCCTTGAGCCGGACGGACTGCTTGTTGATGTAATACTCCGACTCGCCGCTGCGGTAGTACCGGCGGGTCACCGCCACCTCCGCCTCGTCACGGGTGGGGAAAATATGCTCCGTGTTGTCGATGACCAGCGTCACCTGCGCGAAGCCCATCTGGTTGCGCTTCTCCGTACCGCCGAAGATGACGTCCTCCATCTTGGCGCCCCGGAGCTGGCGGCTGTTCTGCTCGCCCATGACCCAGCGGATGGCGTCGGAGATGTTGGACTTGCCAGAGCCGTTGGGTCCCACGATGGCCGTGATATCCTCCCCGAAGTCCAGTACCGTCTTATCGGGGAACGATTTGAACCCCTGTATTTCCAGAGCCTTAAGGTAGATAGGGCTCACCCCTTTCGCATTTGCATACTATAACTAAGATAGTATACACCGCAAGCCCCCTGTTTTCAAGAAAAACCGTTCCTCCCGCGGCAAAAAATGCAAAAAGCGGAGGAGACGGCGTCCGTCTCCTCCCTGCTCCTATTCCTCGCGCCGCCGGTCCATCTGGCGGTACAGGCTGTCCAGCGCGTCGGCCAGGCTGCCCACACGGTCGATAATGCCCATGGTCACCGCCTCCTCACCGTACAGCACGCTCCCCACGTCGTTGGCCATGTCGCCGGAGGACAGCATCAGCTGGCGGAATCGATCCTCGCTGATATGGCTGTGGGCTGCCACGAACTTGACGATCCGCTCCCGGATGCGCTCGAAGTAGCGGTATGTCTCCGGCGCGGCGATGACCGTGCCGGATATCCGCACCGGATGGATGGTCATGGAGGCGCTGGGGGCGATGAACGTCTCCTTGCCGCACACCGCCAGCGGCACGCCGATGGAGTGTCCGCCGCCCAGCACCAGCGTCACCGTGGGCAGGCGCATCCCCGCCACCAGCTCCGCGATGGCCAGCCCTGCCTCGATGTCGCCGCCCACGGTGTTCAAAAGCAACAGCAGGCCGTCCACGTCGTCCGACTCCTCCAGCGACGCCAGCAGCGGCAGGACGTGCTCATATTTGGTGCTTTTCGTGTTGTTGGGCAGCACCATATGCCCCTCCACCTGTCCCACGATGGTCAGGCAGTGTACCGTGCCGTGGCGGTTCTTCACCACGGAGGAGCCCATGTCCACCAGCTGCTGCATGGCCGGGGCGGACTGCTCCTGCGTCTCGCCGCAGTCCGACGCCTGCTTGGTTTCCTTTGTCTCATCTGTCATGCTCCGCGCCTCCTTTTCCGTGATAGGATGTGCGGAGCGGCTCGGTTTTATAAGCAGAAAAGCCGCCTGTCGGCGGCTTTCCTGCTGCGCTCGTTCAGCCCCGGGCGTCCGGCGGCGCCAGCTGATAGCCGGTGCCGTCATCGGTTTTGTAGTACACGTTCTGGATGAAGCCGTGGAGGTCGTACTCCACCTTGGTATCCGGCTCTGCCAGCTCGTCGCCGTACATCCCCACGGCGCGAATGTCCTCCCGGCTGTCGATCTCCTCCTCCGTCAGGTCGCCGCCCTCCGCGATGGTGCGGTTCAGGTCGGCATCGTAGTACGCCACGGAGTACGGCTCCATCCACAGCGGGATATAGACCACCTTTCCGGCGTCCTCCTGCCTTCCGCAGGCGGTCAGCGCCAACGCCAGCACCGCCGCCACCAGCATCACAGCTTTTTTCATGATCTGCTCCCCTCCTCATACATACTCTCCGCCATGCGGCAGAGCTCCTTTTGTCCCGGGGTGCCAAACAGCAGGAATACCTGTCCGGCGTCCTCGTCCGCCCATACCAGCAGCCGCCCCTGCTCCGGTATGGACACGCTGTAAAACGGCGCCGCGTCACTGTCCGGGCTGTCCAGATAGAACAGCACGCTGTACACGCTGACGGAGCGCGTCTCGTCGGGCAGGTGGCGGAACTGATAGAGCCGGGCGTCCCGCCCCCGCACCTGCACCTCCCGGATATCGCAGCCCGCCGGGTCACCCGGCTCTCCCTGCGGCCGCTGACCGGTGCGGATGTCGGACAGGCCGGCCGTCCGATGGCTGCGCACCTCCATGGAGATGTCCTGATCGCTGCGGAAGCCCACCGCCGCCAGCATGACATCACCCTGCGGCGAGGTGTACCGCACCGTGCGGACGCCGTTATCCCCTGTAAAGTCGGACGCCATTACATAGCCGTCCGGAAGCCATGTCGGGCCGTCCCTCGTCCACGTCCCGGCGCTTTGCGCAGCCGGGAACCGATAGGCGACGACCTCCGTGGTCATCTGGCGGAGCCACCGCCCCACCGCAGCCCGTGCCGCGGGGCTGACCGCCAATGCCGCACCGAAGGCCAGCACGACAGTCAGCAGCGCGGCGGCGGTGCGCCGCCAGATGAGCCGTGCCGTGCGGCGGTGCCTCTCCCGGCGGAGCAGCGGCTCCATTCGCGTGTCAAACCCGGCGGAAAAACCGGCGTCCTCCGCCGGCAAGTCGGCGGACATCTGATGTGCCAGCCGCTGCGCCGCCTGATGCAGCGCGGCATCGCTGAAGGTGGTGTTCATGGGCATATCGCCTCCCTTTCCAATTCTGTGCGCAGCGCCTCCCGTGCCCGGTACAGCAGCTTCTGGGCGGCGGCGAAGGACAGCTCCAGCAGCGCCGCCGTCTCCCGCGTGGAATAGCCGCAGGCATGACGCAGCAGCAGCGCCTCCCGGTAGCGGGGCGGCAGGCGGCCCATGGCGTCCGCCAGCGCGTCGCCGCAGGGCGCCGGCGTCACCAGCGGAATCGTCTCGTCAAAGGGCGACCCGGACAATCGGCTCTGCTGCCGCAGGAGATCGATGCACTTGCGCTCCACCACCACCGTGAGGTATGCCTCCAGTTCCGTGCTGGGCAGCGTCGCCAGCCGGTCAAAATGCTCCGCCAGCGAGAGGAACGCCTGATGCACCGCGTCCTCTGCATCCTCCGGTGAACGCAGCTTTCGCCGGGCCAGCGTCAGCATCCGGCCCCGGTAGGCGGTATATACATCCTCAAAGAGCCGCCTCTGCTGCGCATCTCCGATGGTCTGTGTGTAAAGGAGCATCTCTTCACCTCCGTCCTTTCTGTACCGCAGCACAGCTACGCTGTCTGCGCCATCACTCTATATAACGGCGCAGGCTGTCGGATGCGGACACCCGCCCCGCAGAAAAATCGCCGATAAGCTCGAACACCCCGCTTGCCGGTCTGTACGACTGACAAACGGGGTGTTGTTCACGGCATCGCCGCGCTTTCTGTCATTTCGCCACCGGCGCGTCCAGCCAGTAGATGACGTAGCACTCCTGCATCTCCCCCATGTAGAAGAAGATGTTCTCGCCCATCTCGATGTGCTCGCCAAAGGTCAGGTCGGGTACGAACAGCCGTCCGCTGGTGCGCTTGGGGCCCTTGATGGTAAAGCCCTCCGCCGTGGGGTGCTGCCGCAGCTCATTGGCCGCCTCCTCCAGACCGGGGAAGTGCAGCGTCCGCTCCAGCTCCGCCAGTTGGGTGGCACCGTTGATATATACCAGATGATTCTCGTCCTTGAACCAGTTGATCCGCATGATACGTTCTCCTTTCTTTACGTTCGGGGAGTGCCGCAGTTGGCGCAGAACTTGCCCTTGTTCACCGTGCCGCAGGCGCCCATTGCTGCTTTGATAAGTCCCATATCCTTCTCCTTTTCTGTGTTGTAATGCCGCACACCTCCGCGGATTGATTCGCTCTGCTTACAGCATACCACAAGGCCGTGTCTTTCACAATCCAAATTCCGGAGAAATAATCGGACTGACCCTGCATCTTATGGATTTTCATGCTCCGTTTTCTCCGCCCTCTGCGGATTGGGGATGTGCACGCCGATACCGTTGATCTCCACGCCCTCGTCGGCGGGGATGAGGATGTAGCGCCGCCCGTCGATGATGCGGGCCTCGATCATGTGGCTGTATTCCGGCGCGACGGCGATCTTCACCTCCGGCGTGGTGATCTGGAACTTGCCGCTGTCGATGATGTTCTTCGGGTTCAGCGTCACATCCTCACCGTACTGCCTGCGGCACTCCTGCTGAAACGCCTCCGCCTTTTCCTCGGATACGCCGCTGTTGGTCAGCACGTCACCCACCTCGCGGATGGACAGCGTCAGCACCTCGGGGTCATGGCTCTCCTTGTGCTCTGCGATACGCTCACGCAGCTGCTCGTGGACGGACTGCACCACGTCGTAGCTGCACTCCTTCTGGAGGGTATCGCCCAGCGCCGTGCCGAACACGTTCTTCTGCTCCTCGGCGGACATGGGCGGCTCCGTGCGGAACACCGCGTCGATCACCTCCTGATGGAGCTCGGCGGCGTTCTTGCTGTAAAAGAGGGCGTTGTAGATGTTGGCGGCCCGGTCGTCGAAGGCGGGGAACAGGAAGCCCAGCTCCGGCGCCAGCGCGATATGGCCGGTGGAGGCGCTGTGGAAGCCGCTGTCCTCGCTGCTGTATTTCAGCTCCAGCGTGGGGGCCTTCACCGGGCAGACGCTGCACACGAAGTACTTATACACCGTGTCCGACCCCTCGGAAAACGTCTCATCGTCCCGGCCCTTATAGGGCACGTCGTAGGTGTCCGCCGCCAGCAGGATGAGGTAGTTGGTCTCGCCCATGTCCAAGGCGTTGATGATGCGGCGGTACAGCGCCTCGCGGGAGTTCTGATCCCGGGCGTCCGTCTGGCGGATGGTTTGCAGCAGGCGGTGCTCATCGCTGTCCGCCACCTGCGCGGTGGAGAATACGATGTCCATCAGGTTCCGCCCCAGTGCGCCGGACAGGGATTTCTTCAAAAGCCCCAGATACATCTCCTGCTCCTCCTGGGACATGAGGCCCATGGAGGCGTCCACGCAGGAGATGATCTCCTTGTTGCTGTTGACATAGCAGCCGTAGATCTTGCTGAATGCGTTTTTGTCCAGCTTGAAGCGCCGGCGAATTTCGTTGAGTTCTTTCTGATTCATAGTGTCTCCGTTCGTTGCGTGTGTTTTTGGAAAGGATGCAGCAGATACAGGTGCTGCGGCTAACATAGTATCACAAAGCCCTCCCAAAAGAAAGGTGCAGCTTGTCTTTTCCTGCCTTGGCGAAGCGCTCTCATCGCACGATGACACGCCCGCCTCCGGGCGGACCGGTCGGATATGGAATCGCGCCGCATTTTTTAAGATTTCGGTCTCCTTTCGGTGAACTTGAATTTCGCCGCGGAAAAAGGTACAATTAAGCAAATTAGAGAAACGTAAGCCGCCATCAGGCACAGTAAAGGCGTGGATAGCCGCCGCCGTGCCGCTTGCGCCGGAGCCCTTGGGATAGAAAATCGTTGGAGGTGTGCGTCATGCCAAAGCCGAAATGGAATTTGAACACCATCTACATATCCGAGCGGCTGCAGGAGAGTCTGCGGCCCATCTCCCGCTGCGCCATGACCACGGTGGTGGCGCCCATGGGCTACGGGAAGACCACGGCGGTAAACTGGTACCTTAGTGAACGCGCCAAGGCAAAGACACTGCGCATCATCCGCATCAGCGTGTATTCCGATAACCTTGCGATCTTCTGGAAAAGCGCACAGGAGGCGTTTGCCCGTGCCGGCTTACCCTTTCTACGGGAGTATCCCTGCCCCACGGACGCAGCGGGCAGCGGCCTGCTGGTGGACGATCTCTGCCATGCGCTGGCGGGCGAGACACCCTGCTATATCTTTATCGACGATTTCCACCTGCTGACGGACAAGCGCGCCGCCCTGTTCCTCTGTATGCTGGCAAACCGGCTGCCCGCAAACGTCCATCTGATCGTTGCAAGCCGCGACCGCTTTCTGCCCGCGGCGGAGGCGGTGCGGCTGGGGGCCAAGGTCTATCAGATCGGCACGGAGCAGCTGCGCCTGAACCACACAGAGCTTGCCGTCTACGCCCACCGCTGCGGCACGGAGCTTTCCGACGCACAGGTGGAGAGCCTCCTCTATTCCAGCGAGGGCTGGTTTTCCGCCGTGTACCTGAACCTGCGGACGCTCTCCGAGCGCGGCGTGCTGCCCAGCCGCCACTCCGACATCTACGCCACCTTCACCGCCGCTATGATCGATCCGCTGCCGGAAAAGCAGCGGGAGTTTCTGGCGGTCATGGGGCTGGCCGATGAATTTACCGTCGAAATGGCCCAGTGCATCACCGGCGAGGCGGACGCGGGACAGATCCTCTCCCTGCTGACCGAGCAGAACGCCTTTGTCACGCGGCTGCCGGACGGCGTGACCTATCGTTTCCACCACATGATGAAGGAGTGCGCCGAGCGGCGTTTTCTGAAGCTGGACGCCGAAACGCAGCGTCTCTATTGGGAGCGCTTCGGCCTGTGGTATGAGCAGCACCGGCAGTATCTCCACGCCATCGCCGCCTACCGGAGAAGCGAGAATTACGACGCGCTGCTGCGGGTCATCCGCAGCGATGCGGGCATCCTGCTGGCGTCGCTGAAGCCGGAGGACGTGCTGGATGCGCTGGGCAAATGCCCCGCCGAAACGCTGAAGGCCTATCCCTTTGCCATTCTGGTGCTGATGCGCCGGATGTTCACATGGCGGCAGATCCCGAAAATGCTGGAACTGAAGGCTCTGCTGCTGGCAGCCATTGAGGAGCATCCCGAGCTGTCCGAGGAGGAGCGCGGCAACCTGCTGGGCGAGTGCGACCTCATTCTGAGCTTTCTCTGCTACAACGACATCAGCGCCATGAGCCGCCTGCACCGCAGCGCCAGCGCGCAGATGTCCCGCCCCGCCATCAGCATTCAGTCCGGCGGCGGCTGGACCTTCGGCTCGCCGTCCGTTCTGATGATGTTCTACCGCGCACCGGGCGAGCTGGAACGCGAGCTTTTAGAGATGGACGAGTGTACGCCCCACTTCTATCAGGTCACCAACCACCACGGGCAGGGTGCGGAGACCATCATGCGCGCCGAGGCGCTGTTCTGTCAGGGCCGCTTCACCGATGCCCACATCGAGCTGGAGCGCGCCTACGCGCAGGTGAAGAACAACGGGCAGGTCAACATGGCGCTGTGCTGCGATTTCCTGTCGCGGCGGCTTTCGCGATATACCGACGTGGAGCAGCGGTACACCTTTGCCGAGCGCTACGCGGAGCTTCTGCGCTATCACGACGCGGCGTGGATCAACCTCTGGAGCGCCACCAGCGCCTACTACCATGCGCTGCGGGGTGAAACGGACAAAATTCCGGAGATCTTCTCGCAGCACCGGCTCTCCACTGTCAATATGCTGGCGCCGGGCAAGCCCATGATGGAGATGATCGAAAATCAGGTCTATCTTGCCGAGGGTGCATACGCCAAGGTCATCGGGCGCAGCGCCGAGCTGCTGGCGGTGTGCGAGGCCATGCACTACGCGCTGGTGGCGCTGCACCTCCGCATCCAGACGGCGGCGGCCTATGAAAAGCTGGGAAAGATCGAGGAGGCCCGCGCTTGGCTGGAAAAGGCGCTTTCCGATGCCGCGCCGGATGGCCTTGTGATGCCGTTCGTGGAAAACTACGACTATATAAGGCCCCTGCTGGCACGGGAAACGCAGTCCCTCCTTGCGGCGCAGATCATGGCGCTGGGTGAGGCGGCAAAAGCGCGAAACACGGCAAGCACCCGTCCGGCGGTCTTTGACGCGCTGACGACGCGGGAATACGAGATCGTGGAGCTGATGGGGCAGCGGCTCTCCAACCGTGAGATCGCGGAAAGGCTCTATCTCTCCGAGGGCAGTGTCAAGCAGTATGTGAACCAGATCTATTCCAAGCTCCATATCGAGGGGGACACCCGCACCAAGCGGACACAGCTTGCCGCGCTGCTCCGGCAAAAGACCTAACCTTTGGTTAATGTTTCTTCTTTCCCATCCACCGTACAATGTCTGTACGGTGGATCTTTATTTCCCCGGAAAGGAGGACACGCACTTGAACCGAAGGTATCTCACAGCCGTCACGCCGCTGCCCGACCATGTCTTGCAGGTGGATTTCGTGTCCGGAAGCCGACTTCTGCTGGACATGAAGCCGTATCTGGATAAGATCCGGTTTCGCCCGCTTGCAGACATACGGGTGTGGAACAGCGCCGTGACCAACGGCATCTTTGTCCGCTTCGGCGATGTGGAGCTGAGCCACGATGAGATATTGTCCATGGCGGAGCAGGAGCATTGACACCGTGTATTAAAAAAGGAGAAGAATACCATGAAACACATCCACAAATTTTTGTCCCTCGCGCTGGCGCTTGTACTGTGTCTGAGTCTTGCCGCCTGCGGTGACGAGGGCGGCCGCGACGACAATGACAACAATTTTTACAACGCTCCAAACTCCCTTGAGGGGCTGGTCAAGGACAGTGAGCAGATGTCAAATCTGTATGTCTTTGGCGGCGCGTGGAGGGGCGAGGACGGCGAAACGCTGATCTCCGCCACCAGCGACGCCGGCGACGAGGTGCGCTTTGCACTGTACGACGCCGACGAAGAGGTGACAGCCAGCGGCTTTATCCAGTTCGTGCCGGAGTATGACTATGACTACTTCTACAACGAGCACGACGGCGTGGCCTACCGCAGCTGGTTCGACGAGGTCGGTACGCTGTATGTGGATTCTCTCGGTACCTTCACGAAGGTGACCGGCGATACGCCGGGTGAAAACACCGGCGACGGCGATTACGGATACCTCGCCGGTACATGGTATCAGGACGGCGAGCCCGGCGCCGCCAGCATACTCGAGTTCGACGCCTCCGGCAGCTGGGAGCTGCTGGAGCGTCCCGGCGGTGACGGCGACCCCACCGTGGTGGACTGCGGCACCATCGAGGTAAATCAGGACGGCGCCGGAGAGTATTTTGCCGTCTCCTCCCTGTATGAGGATGTTGTCTACGACTTCACCCTCGTCGGCGGCGATGTGATCTACTGGGGCGGTGAATACGACTACTATCAGAAGATGGCGTAACGCCGCAGAAAAGGGGGAAACGCATGAAAAAGCTATTTGCGCTCTTATCGGCGCTGGCCCTGTGCCTGAGCCTCGCCGCCTGCGGCGGTGAGGACGACGACCCCGGTGATGTGGTGGGCGGCGACTGGCGTGTCACCGGCATCGTCCGGGACGGCGGCACCATCACCCGCGACGGTGAGGACACCGACGTGCTGGTGTGCGTCCATGCGGACAGCGCCGATTTTTATCTCGACGACGAGGTACAGACCCTGTACGACTCTGTGGGCTATCCCATCACCCTGCAAGGCGACCCGTGGGAGGCGTTTCAGGGCATCGACTTTGCCGACCGGAACGGCGACGGCAGCAGTGATGCGGCGATGCTGTTCGAGCTGGACGGACAGCAGGTGCTGATGGTGTGGTTCTGGGACGCGGAGACGGAGACATTTGTCTTCCAACCGGAGGAATCTCTGGTGGAGGATTTTGCGGACGGGAGTGCCGCACATCAGGGTCTTGACGGCACCTGGTATCTGGAGGGGGAGAACACGGCCGAGTCCGTCATCGGCATCGGTGTGGCGGG
>OGMC01000496.1_pt1 | contig 11742 bp, 10 predicted proteins | sample 1573011 | NCBI WGS metagenome assembly OGMC01 (sample SAMEA2581888, study PRJEB24529) | metagenome | biome: Human gut stool | place: China | collected 2011
CCCAAGGTGCTGCTGTGCGACGAGGCCACCAGTGCGCTGGACCCCAACACCACCCGGCAGATTCTGGAGCTGATCCGGGATATCAACAAGAAGCTGGGTATCACCGTGGTGGTCATCACCCACCAGATGAGCGTGGTGAAGGAGATCTGCACCCACGTTGCCATTCTGGACGAGGGCCGCGTGGCGGAGTCCGGACTGGTTGGCACGGTGTTCGCCGCGCCTAAGTCCTCGGCGGGGCGGCGGCTAGTATTCCCCGGCGGCGCCGACGCGCAGGTGTACGATCCGACAGGCGAAAAGCTGGTGCGGCTGGTGTTCAAGGATGCCGCGACCACCAGCATCCCCATGATCGCCCGTCTGGCGTCAGAGGAGGGTATCCTCTGCAACGTCATCTCCGCCAGCACCCAGAAGCTGTCCGAAACAGTATACGGCAGCATGATGCTGGGCATCCCCAGCAATCAGTTTGACAAGGCCGTGGCGTTTCTCCATAATGTGGCCAACGTACAGGTAGAGGAGGTGGAGTGAGTATGTACAGTGATCTGTTTTCCCAGAACTCCGTGCAGGATCTGCTGACCGTGCTGCCCTCTCTGCCCTTCGCCGTATGGGAGACGTTCTATGTCACCGTGGTGAGCACAGCGCTGTCGCTGGTCATCGGCCTGCCCTTGGGCGTACTGCTGGTGGTAGGCGAGAAAAACGGTGTGCTGCCTCTCCCCCGCTGGCTGATGCAGGTGCTGAACGTCATCATCAACCTGCTGCGCTCCATCCCGTTCCTGATCTTGATGATCATGGTGTTCCCTCTGTCCCGCCTGCTCATCGGCACCGCCGTTGGCACCACAGCCACCATCGTTCCGCTGGTGGCGGCAGCGTTCCCCTTTGTGGCGCGTCTGGTGGAGAGCAGCCTCCGGGAGGTGGACGGCAACATCATCGAGGCCGCCCAGAGCATGGGCGCCACGCCCATGCAGATCATCTGCAAGGTGATGATCCCGGAGAGCGTACCGTCCCTGATCCAGAATGTGACCATCGCGCTGACCACCATTCTGGGCTACTCCGCCATGAGCGGCATCATCGGCGGCGGCGGTCTGGGCAAGATCGCCATCGACTACGGCTACTACCGGTACAAGTATCTGGTGATGCTGGTGGCGGTGGTCATTCTGGTGCTGCTGGTGCAGGTGTTCCAGAGCCTTGGCACATGGCTGGGCAAGAAGTGCGACAAGCGCCTGAAGCGGTAAAAAAGAGCAAAAAGAAAAGACCCCATGGGGTCTTTTCTTTTTGCTCTTTTCAGGCAGATCAGTCGATCATGCTCTTGAGGTCAGCGGCGACAGCGAAGGGAGCAGCGGTAGCGGCCTTCACATCCTCGACGGTGAACTCGGGGTTGATCTCGGTCATCAGCAGACCGTCCTTGGTGACCTCGAACACACACATCTCGGTGATGATCTTGTTCACGCAGTGGGAGGCGGTCAGGGGCAGGCGGCACTTCTCGAAGATCTTGGGGTTGCCCTTGGCGGTGTGCTCCATGCAGACGATGCAGTGCTTGGCGCCGACGCACAGATCCATGGCGCCGCCCATGCCGGGCATCTTCTTGCCGGGGATGATCCAGTTGGCCAGATTGCCCTCGGTGTCCACTTCCAGAGCGCCCAGGAAGCAGGCGTCCACATGGCCGCCGCGGATCAGGCCGAAGTTGGTGGCGGAGTCGATGAAGCCGCCGCCGAAAGCCACGGAGGAGGGGCTGCCGCCGGCATCCACAACGTGGTAGGGATCGTAGTTGGCGTCGCCCTCCTTGGGGGACACGCCGGCGGAGACGATACCCAGCTCAGCGTGGATGATCACCTCAACGCCCTCGGGCAGATAGTTGGGGATCAGGGTGGGCAGGCCGATGCCCAGATTCACGACGTCGCCGTTCTTCAGCTCTTTGGCGCAGCGCTTGGCAATAAAGCCTTTGATCTCGGACTTTTCCATTACTTTCTGTCTCCTTCCACGATGTAGTCAACGCACATACCGTAGGTATGGATGTTCTCGGGCTCGATGTCGCCCACGGGAACGATGTACTCGCACTCGGCGATGACGGTGTCAGCGGCGGTGGCCATGACAACGTTGAAGTTGCGCATGGTGCCCTTGTACCAGCAGTTGCCGAACTCATCGCACTTATAGGTGCCCAGCAGGGCGAAATCAGCGTGGATGGGCTTCATCAGCAGGTAATCCTTGCCATCGATGGTCTGACGTCCCATGCAGAAGGGGCTCTCCTCCACCAGGGTGTCGATACCCACGGGGGTCAGAACACCGCCCAGACCGGCGCCGGCAGCGCGGATGCACTCAGCCAGCGTACCCTGAGGCAGCAGGTTGACCTCCAGCGTACCCTCGGTGTGCTGCTGGCCGACCTCGGGGGTCATGCCGACGTGGGTAGCGATCACACGCTTGACCTGATGATTGTGGATCAGCTCCGCGATGCCGAAGAATTCCTCACCCTTGGGACCGGTGGCGCGACCCATATCGTTGGCGATCAGGGTCAGATCCTTGGTGCCGCGGGCTACCAGCTCCTTGACGATGGCGCGGGCCTGGCCGCAGGCCAGAAAGCCGCCGCACATAATCGTGGCGCCGTCGGGGATCATTGCCGCTGCCTCACGGGCAGTCAGTACAGGTTTCTTTGCCATTTCTGTTCCTCCTTGTTTTATACCACTGGGCGGCTCGCCAGGTACGGCGGCCGGGCGGTGGTTTACAGTCGCGAAGACGGGGCTTCGTGACTTTTCTAACAATAGCATCATAGCACCCTTTGCACGAAAAAGCAAGGGATAGCCATGTTGTTTTTGCGCAAATCACCTTAATCAGAAGGGATTCCGCACAAAAAGCGGAGAGTCGGGTTAGCGGCTCTCCGCTTTTGCTGAGGATCTTATTTCATGCCGCGCTTGACCATCTCGGTCACAGCGAAGGACGCCACGTCATCGGCGTACTTGCCGGCGCCGAAGCCGGCATCATAGCCCAGCTCCTTGGCCAGCTCGTGGGTGATACGGGGACCGCCGCAGCAGACAACAAACTTGTCGCGCAGGCCCTCGGCCTCCAGCAGCTCGATGAGGTTGGTCAGGTTCTGGATGTGAACATCCTTCTGGGTAACGGTCTGGGAGACCAGCAGCACGTCGGCGTGCAGCTCCAGTGCCTTCTTGATGAACTCCTCGTTGGGGACCTGAGATCCCAGGTTGTAGGCCTCGATCATCTCGTAGCGCTCCAGACCGTAGTGGCCGGCAAAGCCCTTGCGGTTCATGATAGCGTCGATACCAACGGTGTGGGCGTCGGTGCCGGTGGAGGCGCCGACCATCACGACCTTGCGGCCGATGTGCTCACGGATGTAGTCGTTGGTGTCCTCCATGCTCATCACGTCGGACTCCACGGTGATGACGTGGATATCCTCGTAGTTCACGGAGTGGACGCAGCTGCCGTAGACCACATAGAAGGTGAACTCCTTGTCCAGCGCGGTGTGATATGCCACGTTGGGCTCCTCAAGGCCCATCTTCTTGGCGATCTGGCGGGCAGCCTCCTCACCGCGCTCGTCATCCTTGATGGGCAGGGTGAAGCTGGTCTGCACCTTACCGTCGTTCATGGTATCGCCGTAGGGCTTCAGACGGGTCAGATCCAGCGTGGTATCGAAATCGATCTTATGGGTGTTATACAGTCCGCTGCTCATGCTCCCACCTTGCCTTTCATGACTTCAACGAAGGGGTTGAAGTATTTGTCGTCCTTGACCACAACGCCGTTCAAACCCTTGCCGCCATCCTTAGGACGCTTGACATCGGCGAAGATGCCCTTCTCGATGGTGGTGAACAGGCCCAGCTTCTCGATCTCCTTCAGGAGGTCGGTGGCCTTGGTCAGCACCTCGTTGGCGCGGTTGCGGATGATGCCGTTCTCCTTGTAGGTCAGCTCGCTGCCCAGATCCTTCATGGTGCGGAAGATGTACTGAGCGTTCTCGATAGACAGAGCACGGTCGGACATGAACGGGGTGTGGATGGCCTCGGTCATCATGCCCAGCAGGCACAGCCGCTGGTTGGTCAGGATGGTCACCATGTTGAACAGGGCGTCCTGAATGTGGCCGCGGAAGATGTTGCCGGTCATGAACTTCGTGGGAGGCATATACTTCAGAGGCGCGTTGGGGAAGATCTCACGGGCCATCTGTGCCTGTGCCAGCTCATACAGGAAGGTGTTCTCCACAGCGGGATCCATCTCGAAGGCGTGGCCCAGACCCATCTGCTCCTCGCGCATACCGGCGGACTTGGCAAACGCCTCGTTCAGGAACTGGGAGGCCAGCACGGTATGAGCGGCGGTGATGGCGTCATCGGTGGTCAGGTAGTTATCCTCACCGGTGTTGATGATCACGCCGGCATAGCCGTTGATCACGCGGGAGAAGAACTGGTCGACGATGGTACGCTGCATATTGATATCGCGGAACAGGATGCCGTACAGAGCGTCGTTCAGCATAACGTCCAGACGCTCCAGAGCGCCCATAGCGGCGATCTCAGGCATACACAGACCGGAGCAGTAGTTGCACAGCCGGATGTAGCGGTGCTGCTCCTCGCCCACCTCGTCCAGCGCGGCGCGCATGAGGCGGAAGTTCTCCTGGGTGGCATAGGTACCGCCGAAGCCCTCGGTGGTAGCGCCGTAAGGCACATAGTCCAGCAGGGACTGACCGGTGGTACGAATGACGGCGATGATGTCGGCGCCCTGCTTGGCACCGGCCTTGGCCTGAATGATATCCTCGTAGATATTACCGGTAGCCACGATGATATACAGGTACGGGCCTTCCTTATCGCCCCACTCCTTCAGGTAGGCGTTGCGCTTGGCAACGTTCTTATTGATGCGATCCATGGTGGCGTTCACCACGGGGGTGATGGCCGAACGAATCTCTGCGTCGGAGTGAGCGGGGATCTTGCTCAGATCCAGCTCACCGCTGTTGACAGCCTCCGCCACGCCCTGGGGATCCTTGCCGGTCTCCACCATGGCGTTGCCGATGGCCCACGCAGCACCGGCGGGCAGCAGGGAGTTTGCCATCAGGTGGTCGACCACCACGTTGGGCAGAGGAACGTCCATATCGTTGACGCCATCGATACCCAGCAGACGGCAAACAGCGCGCTCCACCGTGACGGTGGTATGCTGGTCAATGAACTGCTGGGTGTCGTCTGCCACCTTGGCGGCAGAGGCACGCGCCTGTTCGACCAGCTCCATATTCAAGCCGAGTTTGCTTTCCATAGTTTAACCTCTCTCTTACTTCTTGACGTGACGCTCGTTACGCAGCAGCTTGGTGGGCTCCAGATAGCGCTGCTTGGTGCCCTCGGCGACCCATGCCACGCCGGTCTTCTCCACCTTCTTCTTGCCGGTGCAGACGTCGCAGTGGCAATCCTGGACGTAGTGTTCGGGCTGGGTGTAGGAGGTGATGACGCCTTCGAAGTTGCGCAGGATGACCTTGCGGGGGGTCTCGGAGATCAGGTAGTTGGGCATAACGGGGGTCTTGCCGCCGCCGCCGGGAGCGTCGACCACGAAGGTGGGGATGCAGTAGCCGGAGGTATGGCCGCGCAGAGCTTCCATGATCTCGATGCCCTTGGACACGGGAGTACGGAAGTGGCTCAGACCCAGGGAAGGATCGCAGGCATAGATGTAGTAGGGGCGGACACGCATCTTGACCAGACCGTGGACCAGCTCCATCATCACGTGGGAGCAATCGTTCACGCCGGCCAGCAGCACGGACTGGTTGCCCAGGGGGATACCGGCGTCAGCCAGCATAGCGCAGGCCTTGGCAGCCTCGGGAGTGAACTCCTTGGGGGTGTTGAAGTGGGTGTTCAGCCACACGGGATGATACTTCTTCAGCATGGCGCACAGCTCGGGCGTGATACGCTGGGGGCACACAACGGGGGTGCGGGAGCCCAGACGGACGATCTCCACGTGGGGGATGGCGCGGACGCGCTTGATGATGTACTCCAGGATCTCATCGGAGACCATCAGGGAGTCACCGCCGGACAGCAGGACATCGCGGACCTCGGGATGAGCGGCCACGTAGTCGATGCACTTGTCGATCTGCTGCATGGGCACTTCGCAGTCGTTCTGACCGGCGAAGCGGCGGCGGGTGCAGTGACGGCAGTACATGGAGCACTGGTCGGTGATCAGCAGCAGCACGCGGTCAGGATAACGGTGGGTCAGGCCGGGGGTGGGGGAGTCGGTATCCTCGTGCAGGGGATCGGCATCCTCGTAATCGGCATACTCCAGCTCCTCAGCGCGAGGGATAGCCATCTTGCGGATGGGATCGAAGGGATCGTCCAGATCGATCAGGGACAGGTAGTAGGGGGTAACAGCCATGCGCAGCTTGCCCAGAGTCTTGCGGACGCCCTCTTCCTCATCGGGAGTCAGGGTCATGTACTTCTTCAGATCCTCAACCGTCTCAGCGCGGTTGGCGACCTGCCAATGCCAGTCGTTCCACAGATTCTCGGGAACATCGGCGAACAAACCGTTGCGAGTCTTCATAGTCGTTTCTCCTTCACAATATCGTGTTGTTTCGGTGTAGGTCAAAGGCTGGGGAGCCACACGGGCCCCCCAGCTTTGAAGGAAGTCGTTTAGCAGTACTTCTCGTCGAACAGCTTACGCAGCTTGGGGTTCTCGCGCAGCACATCCAGGGTGATGTTGGCGTGGTTCTTAGTGTAGCCGTTGCCGATGATCATGGTCACGTCCTTGCCGATACCCTCAGCGCCCAGAGCAGCCTTGGTGAAGGAGGTAGCCATGGAGAAGAAGTACACCATACCGTCGTCACGGACAGGCAGGATGGCGGACATCTCGCAGGACTCGATGTTCACGCAGCAGATGGACAGATCGTACTCCTTGCCATCGTTGACAGCCAGAGCAGCCTCCATGACCTCAACGGGCTTGGTGCAGTCGGCGACGATGACGTCGGTGTAAACGCCCAGCTCCATCAGGCCGGGAACCTGCTTGGGGTTGCGGACAACGCCCACGACCTTGCCCTTGGGGCCGACCTTCTTCATGGCCTCCCAGCCGCACAGCACGCCGGACTTGCCGTTGGCGCCCAGAATCAGGACGCTGTCGCCCTCGTGGGGCAGCTTGCGGGCCTGCGCGGGAGCGCCGGCCACGTCCAGAGCGGCCAGAGCCAGAGGCTCGGACATATCCTCGGGCATCTTGGCATACAGAGCGGACTCGAACAGGATGGCCTTACCGACGATGTCAACGCGGTCGATATCCTTGTGGATGGCCAGGATCTTGTCGATTCTCAGCGGGGTCATGGACAGGGACACCAGGGAGACGATCTTATCGCCTTCCTTCAGGTCGAAGCCGGGCTTGTTCTTCAGGTCCTCGCCGATGTGAGCGACGACGCCCTTGAACATACCGCCGGAACCGGTCACGGGGTTCTGCTGCTTGCCGCGCTCAGCAACGATGCCCAGGATCATCTCGCCGATCTTCTTCTCATCGCCGCCGCAGGCCTCGGAGATCTGGGTGAAGGAAGCGGAGTCGATGTTCAGGGAGGTCACGTCGCAGACGATCTCGTTGGAGTAGACCTTGGTCATGTCGTTGTCGACCTTCCAAGCAGCCTGGGTCAGAACGCCCTTGGGCTCGATAACGCGGTGGGAACCGTACTTGTTGCCTTTCAATTCAGCCATTGTAAATATCCTCCTAAAAAATATATCTTGATTCTATGTGGTAACTTACTTCAGGGGCTTGAGGCTCAGGATCTCGCGGGCCTCAGCGGAGGTAGCGATCTCGCGGCCCAGCTCCTTGGCCATGCGGACGACCTTGGCCACCAGCTCGCCGTTGGAGCCGGCCTTCTGGCCCTTGCCCAGATAGACGTTGTCCTCGAAGCCGACACGGACGTTGCCGCCCATGGCGATACCGGCAGCGGCCATGGTCCAGGCGGACTTGCCGACGCCGGTGACAGTCCAGGTGGAGCCGGCGGGGATCTGGCTCACCAGATGGCACAGGTTGGGAATAGTGGCGGGGGTGCAGCCGTTGACGCCCAGCACGAAGTTGAACTGCATGGGAGCGCCGGGGACCTCGCCCTTCTTGGCCATGGTCAGGATGGTATCCAGATGGCCGATCTCGAAGCACTCATACTCGGGCTTGATGTTGTTGGCCAGCATACGCTTGCCGAAGGCGCGCATGGTGGGCATGGTGTTGTCGAAGATCTCGTCGCCGAAGTTGCAGGTGCCGCAGTCGAGGGTGGCCATCTCGGGGAACAGCTCGGTGGGCTGCAGACGCTCCTCGGGGCTCATGCCGGTGGCGCCGCCGGTGGAGGGGATCATGATGACGTCGGGCAGCTCCTTGCGGATGGCATCCATCACGACGCGGAAGCGCTCGCGATCCTGGGTGGGGGTACCGTCATCGTTGCGGACATGGATGTGCAGGATGGCAGCACCGGCCTCGTAGGCGGACTTGGCCTCGCGGACCATCTCCTCTACGGTGTAGGGAACAGCGGGGTTGGAGGCCTTGGTGACCTCAGCGCCGCAGATAGCGGCCGTGATAATGAGCTTTTCCATCATGACACTCCCTTACTTCTCGATCTTTTTGCGCTGGCAATCCTTGGGGGTCACGCAGGTGCCGTGAGCGCGGCAGACCACCACGGGCTCGGCCAGAACGTCAGCGGCAGAGGCGCTGATGTCGGGGCGGGAGACGATGACCTTGCGGGCCTCGAACTTCATGGTGCGGGAGGTGTTGCCGATCTTCTCGATCTCGCCATAGGCCTCGATGTAGTCGCCGGCGTACACGGGAGCCAGGAACTCCACGTTGTCATACGCGCAGAACAGGCCCTCATCACCGTCGCACTTGATCAGCAGCTCGGTAGCGACATCACCGAACAGGTGGACCATGTGGGCGCCGTCCACCAGGTTTCCGCCGTAATGAGCATCCTTGGCGCTCATACGCAGACGCAGCAGAGAAGTCATCTTTTCCATAAGTATTTCCTCCTTAAAAATTTTGGACGTGCAATTTCTCAAACACCAGCTCCGGCCGTTATCGCTCTTTTTTGGGTATGAAAAAGGGCGCTATCGGTCAAGGTCATTGACCAATAGCGCTCCATGTATCTCTACATGACAGCAGCGCCGCTTACACCGCGCTGCCAAGCGGCAGGTCTCAGGCGGGCCTGCTGCTTTCGGCGAAAAGCTCCTTCCTGCTACGCTGCTCGGGTGCCTGTCCCCACACGCAGCAGTACCCCGCTTTTCGCGCCTCTATTGACTGATATTCACGAAATCCTACTCTTAAATTATACTGGTTTTAGGGCGTTTGTCAAGGGACTTCGTGACAAGCTTGACAATAATATTTTTGCAGCTTGAAAACTTTTTGCAGCTTCTTTACGACTTTTTTCGCGCCGCGAAAATCAATAGGCTTCCTCCACCATTTTGAGGATCTCCGGCTTCAAAGACAGCATCCGACAGATGTTCAGCGCGTCCCGCGGACAGTCGGAGCGGCCCTCCACCCGGTACAGGCCGTAGTTCATGTGGCGGGCGATGACGGCCACGCCGTCCTCGTTGGTGGCGGACAGCTCCCGGCGGATCTGCTCGGTATCCACATCCCGCAGGCCGATGATCTGGTAGTGGAGCTTGGCGTACTCCGCCACCTTGTCGTAGTGGGTGGTCAGCAGCGAGATGGCGTTGACATCGTTGAGGTACCGGGTGACGGCCTGCACGATGACGGCGCCCTCGTCGGGGTTGGTGCCGCGGGCGAACTCATCCAGCAGGAACAGGGAGTAGCCCTGTTCCACCTCGGCCAGTGCCTTCTGGAACTGGACGATCTCGGAGCCGAAGCCGCTGAGTCCGGACTGGATGGACTGGAGGTCGTCAAACAGCATCTTCACGCTGTGGAACAGGGGCATCCGCGCCTCCCTGGCACAGACCAGGAAGCCCGCCTGCAGCAGCAGGGCGTTGAGCGCCACGGTCTTCATGGCCACGGACTTGCCGCCCATATTGGCGCCGGTGATAACCGTCGCGCCCTGCTCCAGATGGATGGAGACGGGGACGAAGCGCCGCCCCTGCTCCTCCAGCAGGTCGCAGATCTCGGGGTTGATCATGTCGGTCAGCTCCAGCTCACCGTCGGTGATCTCGGGGCGGATGCCGCCGAAGCGCACGGCGAACAGCGCCTTCTGCACGATGAAGTCCAGCCGGCCGGAGGTCTCCGCGTCCGCCAGCAGGTCGTCCACCATCGGTGCCAGCGCAGCGCCCATGGCCTTGCGGACGCGCATCTCCTCGGCGTCCTCGTCGGCGCACAGGCGGGTGCGCTTCAGGCGTAGGTCGTCCTTCTCCGCATCCGTCGCCGCCTTGAAGAGACGCTCCTCCACGTCCTTCTTGGCCTGACGGATCTCCTTGAGCTTGGCGGTGGCGCTGTCGGGGATGTAGAAGCCCCGGCTGCCGGTGCCGTCCGGGTCCAGAATGGCCAGCGCGGGCTTGGGGTCGTGGAGGGCGATGCCCTTGAAGTGGGTGACGGCGTCGATCTCCGCCAGCAGCGGCCGCAGGCCGTCCAGACGCTGGAGGTAGCCCTTGATCTCAAACAGCTCCACATGGTCCGGTGTCTCCCCCGCCGCGCAGCGGCGCAGGGACGTGCGGATGTCCTTCATCTGGCACAGGCCGGTCATCAGCTTGGTGTACTGGCCCTTCAGCTCCTCCGCCGCGGCCGCGGCACGCTCCACGTTGTACAGCTCCGTCTCCAGTTCCTCCCGCTCCTCCGGCGTATAGAACCGCAGGCGGCGGATCTTCTCCTGCCCGAAGGGCGAACAGCCGTGCAGAGACTCCAGCACATATTGCAGACCGATCTTCACACGCTCCTCAAATCGGATCTCGATCATGCCAACTCCTCCTTTACGTTGATAACAGGCACGTCCACTGCCTCGCGCATACGGTGCAGGAACTCGTCCTTGTCAAATTTCCATCCATAGGCCGACACCGGGTTCACGGTGATGCACAGGGTACGGGCGGCCTCCTCCGTCTCCAGCGCCACCTCCCGGGTGACCAGCTTATCCAGCGTGTCGGCGCTGAGCAGCACCTTGCTGGGGTCCTTCACCACCAGACGGCAGCGGCGCAGCACGCCGGAGCGCAGCAGCGGCAGCACCATGGTGTCCGTCAGAGCGCCGGTGATCAGCGCAGCGCCGTGCTCCTTGACGCAGGCCTCCAGACCGTCCACGGCCTCCGGCGGCAGCTCCGCCGCCTTGGGCAGATTCATCAGACGGTAGATATGCACCGTGTCGGCGATGACCTTCTCCATGCTCATGTGGTAGCTGGCGCCGGTACAGAGGATGACGCCCTCCGCCACGGCGCGGGCGCCCAGGCTCTTCCGCCCTAGCGCACCGTCGATGATGGAGCGGTCGGCGCCCAGCTCGAAGAAGCTCTGGGACACGGACTTGAGCTGCGTGGTGATGGACGGGCCGGCCAGCTGGACATACCCGGCGCTGCGCGCCCGGAGGATCACCACCTCGCCCAACGGAGTGGGGATGCCGGTGGTCATCAGGATCTCCTTGGTCACGTCGCCCAGGCGCAGCATATCCTTGGCCGTGGCGATCAGGGTCCCCTCCTTCACGAAGATGCCGGGCTTCTCCGTGCCGGTGACTACGTCGGTGGACTCGCCGTCCCGTCCGATGGAGGTCAGACCCAATGTGCCGCGCAGGTGGTCGCTGGTCAGCAGCCAGTTGAGCATGGTGGTCTTGCCAGCGTTCTTGCACATACCCACGATGGACATGGTCTTCGTCTCGTTGAGCCGACGCAGCAGCTCATCATGCATATCGTACAC
>OGMC01000500.1_pt1 | contig 11683 bp, 8 predicted proteins | sample 1573011 | NCBI WGS metagenome assembly OGMC01 (sample SAMEA2581888, study PRJEB24529) | metagenome | biome: Human gut stool | place: China | collected 2011
ATTCAATCCATGTTGTCTATTTTACACGAAAAAAATACTATTTTTTTCGTGTAAAATAGACAACATGGATTGAATGCCGCCCGCGATTGGATTATAATAATAATGTATGCAAAAGCGCATTTGCTGTGTTTTTTATAACGCGTACTGTTTGAAAATGACGTAGATGCGCAATGCGGGAAGCTAAAAAGAAAAAACGCCGTTGCGGGTCTTTGCCGCAAACGGCTTGTTTACCATGGCAGCCGGGGCGTTCCGTTCCGGTTATTTGTCCTTAGGAGGAAAAACAAGGTGAGAGTAGGTCTTGACATCGGCAGCACCACCATCAAGTGCGTGGTGCTGGATGAGCAGGATACCCTGCTGTATTCTACATACGAACGACATTATAGTCATATTCTGGAAAAGGCGCAGGAGCTGCTGCGGCGCATTGATGCCGAGCAGCTGCATGGCCGCAAGGCGCTGCTCAGCATCTCCGGCTCTGCCGGTATGGGCTTAGCGGACAGCTGCGGCGTGCCCTTTGTGCAGGAGGTGTTCTCCACCCGCGTGGCGGTCAAGCGCTTTATGCCCAAGACCGATTGCGTCATTGAGCTGGGCGGCGAGGATGCCAAGATCCTGTTTTTGACCAACGGCACCGAGGTGCGCATGAACGGCAGCTGTGCCGGCGGCACCGGTGCTTTCATCGACCAGATGGCTACCCTGCTGAAGATGAGCGCCGAGGAAATGAACAAGGCTGCCGAGCAGGCGCAGCGCACCTATACCATCGCCAGCCGCTGCGGCGTGTTTGCAAAAAGTGACGTGCAGCCGCTGATCAATCAGGGTGCCCGTACCGAGGATATCGCCGCCAGCATCTATAAGGCCGTGGTCAACCAGACCATAGCCGGTCTGGCACAGGGACGTCCCATCAAGGGCAATATCCTTTATCTGGGCGGCCCGCTCACCTTCAGCACCGTGCTGCGCAAAAGCTTTGATGAAGCGCTGAACGTGACCGGCACCTGCCCGGAAAACAGCCTGCTGTATGTGGCGCTGGGCGCTGCTCTGTATGCCGACAAGGAGTTTGTGCTCACCGAGGTGGCCGATGCGCTGGACAAGTACGCCGCCACTGCTACCTATGCCAGCGAGCCGCCGCTGTTCGCCAGCAAGGAGGAGTACGAGGCTTTCCACGCACGGCACATGTCTCACAGTGTGCCCCGCGTGGCTTTTAGTGCTCACTGCGGGCCGGTGCATATCGGCATCGACTCCGGTTCTACCACCGTCAAGCTGGTGGTGGTGGACGAAAAGAGCCAGATTTTGTACACCAACTATCAGCCCAACCTTGGCAACCCGCTGCCCCTCATCCGGGAGCAGCTGCTCAAGATCTACAAGGAGCACCCGGGGCTGCAGGTGGCCAGCGTCACCACCACCGGCTACGGCGAGGAGCTGGTAAAGAACGCTTTCCGCTGTGATTACGGTCTGGTGGAAACGGTGGCGCATTTTACCGCTGCCAAGTACTTTATGCCGGACGTGGACTTCATCATTGACATCGGCGGGCAGGACATGAAGTGCTTCAAGATCGAGGATGGTGCCATCAGCAACATCTTCCTGAACGAGGCCTGCTCCTCCGGCTGCGGCAGCTTTTTGCAGACCTTTGCGCAGGCGCTGGGCTACGACGTCAAGGAGTTTGCCGCGCTGGGTCTGTTCGCAGACCGCCCGGTGGACTTGGGCAGCCGCTGCACTGTGTTCATGAACAGCTCGGTCAAGCAGGCGCAGAAGGACGGTGCCAGCATCGAGAATATCTCCGCAGGCCTGTCCATCAGCGTGGTCAAGAACGCGCTGTACAAGGTGATCCGCGCTTCCAGCCCGGAAGAGCTGGGCCGCAAGATCGTGGTGCAGGGCGGTACCTTTTATAATGAAGCCGTGCTCCGCGCCTTTGAAAAGGAGATGGGCGTGGAGGTCATCCGGCCGGACATTGCCGGATTGATGGGCGCTTACGGCGCTGCTTTGTACGGCCTGCGCCAGAGCCATAAAAACAACCAGACCACCTCTGCCATGATGGACGAGCAGGAACTGGAAAAGTTTGCACAACAGGTGGTCAGCGTCAAGTGCGGCGGCTGCGGCAACCATTGCCAGCTGACCGTCAATACCTTTGCCGATGGCCGCAAGTTCATCTCCGGCAACCGCTGCGATAAGCCCGTTACCGGCAAGAGCGAGGACAACAGCCTGAACCTGTACGCCTACAAGCAGCAGCTGCTGGCCAGCTACAAGCCTGTGCCCGGCAAGCGCGGTTCCATCGGCATCCCACTGTGTCTGGGCTTCTACGAGCTGCTGCCCTTCTGGTACGCCTTCTGGACGAGCCTTGGCTTTGCGGTGCACACCAGCCCGGTGTCCACCCGCGGGCTGTATCTGGCCGGACAGGCTACCATCCCCAGCGATACCGCCTGCTTCCCGGCAAAGCTGAGCCACGGCCACATCAAGGCGCTGAGCCAGATGCAGCTGGACGCCATCTTCTACCCCTGCCTGACCTACAATGTGGACGAGGGACTGGGCGACAACCACTATAACTGCCCGGTGGTGGCCTACTACCCGGAGGTTCTGGCAGGCAACTGCCCGGAGCTGGAAGGCAAAAAGTTCATCTATGATTATGTGGGCATCCACCGTCCCAAGGACTTTGTGCACAAGATGGCAAAGGAGGTGCTGCCCAAGTACTTTGGCGGCATCTCCGAGCGGGAGGTGCAGGCAGCAGCCGATGCCGCCTACGCGGAGTACGAAGCGCACATGGCAAAGATCCGGGTAAAGGGCAGTGAGATCATTGACGAGGCGCGCCGTCAGGGCAAGCGCATCATCGTGCTGGCAGGCCGCCCCTATCATGTAGACCCGGAGGTCAACCACGGCATCGACCATCTGATCACCCGTCACGGGGCTGCGGTGGTCACCGAGGACAGCATCTCCAACCGGGTGCAGAAGTTCCCCACCAGTGTGCTGAACCAGTGGACCTACCACAGCCGCCTGTACGCTGCCGCCAAGTACTGCACCACCCAGAAGGATATGGATCTGGTGCAGCTGGTGTCCTTCGGCTGCGGCGTGGATGCCATTACCACCGATGAGACCCGCGAGATTTTGCAGCGGGGCAACAAGCTGTACACCCAGCTGAAGATCGACGAGATCACGAACCTCGGTGCTGTGAACATCCGTCTGCGCAGCCTGTTTGCCGCACTGGACGAGCGGGACGAGGCCGCCGCAGAAAAGTCAGAATAAAAGATAGGCTGAAGGGCTTCCCCCGGCGGGGGGAAGTCTTTGCGGGGACTATCTTGTTTAGAGCAACATAGGAGGAACCTATGGAATATCATTATCCCAAATTTACCCCGGAGATGAAAAAGACCCACACCATCCTCATCCCCAACATGGCCGTGACCCAGTTCCGGCTTATGGAGTACGCACTGCGCTGCGAGGGCTACAAGTGTGAGCTGCTGGGCAACTGCGGCAGTGCCGTGGCACAGCTGGGGCTGAAGTATGTCCACAACGATACCTGCTACCCGGCGCTGCTGGTCATCGGCCAGTTTCTGGATGCGCTGAACAGCGGCAAGTATGATCTGGAGCACACTGCCTTGCTGATCACCCAGACCGGCGGCGGCTGCCGTGCCTCCAACTACATCCATCTGCTGCGCAAGGCGCTGGTCAAGGCCGGTTACCCGCAGATCCCGGTGGCAAGCCTGAACTTTTCCGGTCTGGAAAAGGACAGCGGCTTCCAGATGACCCTCCCGCTGGCGCGCAAGTGTATCGCCTGCATCTTCTACGGCGATATGCTGTGTGCGCTGCGCAATCAGGTGGCCCCCTACGAGAACGAAAAGGGTGCTGCTGACCGCATGGCGGACCGCTGGATCGCCCGTCTGGGCCGTGCCTTGCTGGCCGGTAAAGGCTTTACTTCCCGGGAAATGAAGCACACCTTCCCGCTCATCGCAAAGGAATTTGCCACTATCCCGGTCACCCGGGTGCCCAAGGTCAAGGTGGGTGTTGTGGGTGAGATCTACGTCAAGTACAGCCCGCTGGGCAACAACGACCTGCAGAAGTTCCTGGAAAGCCAGGACTGCGAGGTGAACTTCCCGGGTCTGATGGGCTTTGTGCAGTACTGCGCCTTCAACATGGGCGAGGATCATGTGCTGTACGGCGGCAAGCTGGCTGTAAAGGTAGGCACCGACCAGTTCCTCAACTGGTTGGACAGCGTGGAGCGTGTCATGCTCAAGGCAGAGACGGACGCCGGGTTCTATGCGCCGGGCCCCTTCAAGGAGCTGGTGGAAAAGCCCAAGGGGGTCATCTCGCTGGGTGCAAAAATGGGCGAAGGCTGGCTGCTGACCGCCGAGATGATCGAGCTGGTGCAGGGCGGCTACGGCAACATCGTGTGTGCGCAGCCCTTTGGCTGCCTGCCCAACCATATCGTGGGCAAGGGCATGGTGAACAAGATCCGTGCGCTGTACCCCAGCGCCAACATCACCCCCATCGACTACGACCCCAGCGCCACCCGGGTCAATCAGGAAAACCGCATCAAGCTGATGCTGGCTGTGGCCAAGGAGCGGCTGAACGCCCCCGCAGAAGCCCAGCCGCTTACGGCAGAGCAGCTCGCAGGCGGCGCCCCTCAGGTTGGCGCTACCGTGTAATAGCGGCAAAATACAACGCAAAAGGCTGCTGTACAGTTTTGTGCAGCAGCCTTTTTGGCAAGTAGACGATTTGAAATGGCCTCCGCGCTGCTATGGCCATCTTCAGCGGAAAGCTTATTTATATTTCGCGTTTGTCGCGGCCTGTGGGCCGCTCCAAACGCATCTTCACGAGAAGGGTCGCAATGGAAAGCGGCATCTGAAAACCGCAGGAGTGCCCATTTGAAGGAAAGGAACCGCTATGGAAAAGCCCGCAGCTGCCTGTTATCATCTGCCCGGCCTGTTCGAGTTTTACGAGCTGTACCGCCGCTTTTTGCCGCTGTACCGGGAGCACCGGGAATATTTTTACGACTGGTGCACCATCGGCTCTATCTACGGCGCACCGGCGGGCTGTATCTGGGGCGGAGGACGCATCTCCTGCGGCGGAGCAGCGACGCGCGAGGTGCTGGCGCTGCTGCGGGAATACGGCATCTCCGGGCGGCTGACCTTCAGTAACTCCCTGCTGCGGGCTGAGCACCTTGCTGACCCGCAGTGCAACGCCCTGTGTGAGCAGTTTGCAAAAAGCGGCAGTGTGCCAAACGGTGTGATCGTCCATTCTGATTTGCTGGCGGACTATCTGCAACAGCGTTGGCCGGAGTTGTATCTGGTGTCCTCCACCACCAAAGTGCTCACGGAGTTTGCGGAGCTGCGGCAGGAACTGGAAAAGCCGCAGTTCCGGTATGTGGTGCCAGATTTCCGGCTGAACCCGGCACTGGAACAGCTGCGCACCCTGCCGCCGGAGCAAAAGGCGAAGGTAGAGTTTTTGTGCAACGAGTGCTGTTGGTTCGGCTGCACCGAGCGCAAGCGCTGCTATGAGACAGTCAGCCGCCAGAATCTGGGCGAGGACTGCCCGGACCACCGCTGCGCCGCCCCGGCTGCCGCCGGGGGGTACCGCTTTTCCAAGGCGATGCGCAGTCCCGGATTTATTGGGGTGGAGGACATCCGGCAGCGGTACCTGCCCGCAGGCTTTTCCCAGTTCAAGATAGAGGGCAGAGGGCTTGGCAGCGCACTGGTGCTGGAATTTCTGCTCTACTACATGACAAAGCCGGAATACCAGTTGCAAGTGCGGGAGGAAATCTATCTGGACAATATGCTGGATCTTTTTTAAGAAAATTGCACCGGGCAGACCCATTTTCTGTCCGGTGCTGTTTTTTGCCTGCGGGATTTGTACCGGAAAACTTTCTTTTCCTGGCAAAGCGTGTTACAATAAACAGGAAATTATTTTTAAAAGCTGTTTTTGGAAATGGTGCGCAGTACTTAGGAAAACGGCTTATAGGAGCAGTGCATGGAAACAACGCAAAAACAGATCGTACTGGGCATTCTGGCCCATGTGGACTCCGGCAAGACCACCCTCTCCGAGGCCATGCTCTACCGCGCAGGTGCCATCCGCAAGCTGGGGCGGGTAGACCACGGAGATGCCTTTCTGGACACCGACAGCTTGGAAAAAGCGCGCGGCATCACCATCTTTTCCAAGCAGGCGCTGCTTACGGCGGGCAATACCGCCATCACCCTGCTGGACACCCCCGGCCATGTGGATTTTTCCACCGAGACGGAGCGCACCTTGCAGGTGCTGGATTATGCCGTGCTGGTGGTCAGCGGAACGGACGGCGTGCAAAGCCATACCGAAACGCTGTGGCGGCTGCTGCGGCGCTACCATGTGCCCACCTTTGTGTTCGTGAACAAGATGGACCTGCCCGGCATGACCCGGGAGCAGCTGCTCAGCCAGCTGAACCACCGCCTTGGCGAGGGTTTTGTGGATTTTGGCGCAGAGCCTGCCGCCCGCAACGAAGCACTGGCGCTGTGCGATGAGCAGCTGATGGAAAAAATGCTGGACGCGGGAACCCTGACCGATGCAGACATTATCCCCGCAGTTGCCCGGCGGCACGTTTTTCCGTGCTGGTTCGGGGCGGCGCTGCGGCTGGATGGGGGGGATGCACTTCTGGAGGGGCTTGACCGCTACACCCGCCCCGCCCCGGCGCTGCACGCCTTTGGTGCAAGGGTGTTCAAGGTATCGCAGGACGAGCAGGGCACCCGCCTGACATGGCTGCGGGTCACCGGCGGGGAGCTGAAGGTAAAGGCTCTGCTCTCCGGCGAAACGGACGGCGAGCCGTGGGCAGAAAAGGCGAACCAGCTGCGGCTGTATTCCGGCGCAAAATATACCCTGACCGAGGCCATCGGCCCGGGACAGGTGTGCGCTGTGACCGGCCTGACCCATGCAAAGCCCGGCGCCGGGCTTGGGGCAGAGCGGGACAGCGATGTGCCGGTGCTGGAGCCGGTGCTCAGCTATCAGGTGCTGCTGCCGGAGGGTGCGGATGTGCACGCCGCGCTAGGCAAGCTGCACCGGCTGGAGGAGGAAGAACCCCAGCTCCATGTGGTGTGGAACGAGACACTGGGCGAAATTCATGTGCAGCTGATGGGCGAGGTACAGCTGGAAGTGCTGCGCAGCCTGTTGGCGGAGCGGTTCGGGCTGGAGGTATCCTTTGGCCCGGGCGGTATTTTGTATAAGGAGACCATCACCGAGCCCATGGAGGGCGTAGGCCACTACGAGCCGCTGCGCCACTATGCCGAGGTGCATCTGCTGCTGGAACCGCTGCCCCGGGGCAGTGGGATGCAGTTTGCCGCCGACTGCCGGGAAGAGGTGCTGGATAAAAACTGGCAGCGTCTGGTGCTGACCCATCTGGAAGAAAAGCAGCACCTTGGCGTGCTGACCGGCGCACCGCTGACCGATGTAAAGATCACTCTGCTCACCGGCAAGGCACACCTGAAGCACACTGAGGGCGGAGATTTCCGGCAGGCCACCTACCGCGCCGTGCGGCAGGGGCTGATGCTGGCCAAAAGCCAGCTGCTAGAGCCGTGGTATGCCTTCCGGCTGGAGGTGCCGGTGGAGAATATCGGCCGCGCCATGAGCGATATCCAGCGCATGGAGGGCAGCTTTGACCCGCCGGAAAGTGGCGCGGAGACCGCCACCCTGACCGGCTTTGCGCCGGTATCCACCATGCGCAGCTACCCCATGGAGGTGGTCAGCTACACCCGGGGCAGGGGACACCTGAGTCTGACGCTGGACGGTTACCGCCCCTGTCACAATGCACAGGAGGTCATTGCAGAAAGCGGCTACCAGCCGGAGCATGATCTGGAAAACCCCGCAGATTCTGTGTTCTGCGCCCATGGTGCTGGCTTTGTGGTGCCGTGGAGCGAGGTGCGCAGCCATATGCACGTGGAAAGCGGCTGGGGCAAGGCAAAGCCCGCCCGCCCGGAGGTGCAGGCTGTGCCCCAGCGCCGCGCCATGGCCTACCGCGCTACGCTGGAAGAGGATGCCGAACTGCTCAAAATTTTTGAGCGCACCTACGGCCCCATCAAGCGGGACCCGCTGGCGGCGTTCCGTCCGGTGCAAAAGACCGAACGCCCGGATTTTGCCGCCGAACAGTGGGAAATTGCCCCGGAGTATCTACTGGTGGACGGCTACAACATCATCTTTGCGTGGGACGAGCTGAACGCGCTGGCGAAGGAAAGCTTGGACGCCGCCCGCCGCAAGCTGATGGATATCCTGTGCAACTATCAGGGCTATCAGAAATGCGTGCTCATTCTGGTGTTCGATGCCTACCGCGTGCCCGGCAGCCCCGGTGCCATCGAGCAGTACCACAATATTCATGTGGTCTACACCAAGGAGGCCGAGACCGCCGATATGTTTATCGAGCGGGTCACCCATGAAATCGGCAAGAGCCGCCGTGTCCGCGTGGCGACCTCAGACGGTATGGAGCAGGTCATTATCCTTGGCCACGGCGCACTGCGCGTTTCCGCCCGGATGTTCCACGAGGAAGTGCAGAACGTGGAAAAGCAGATCCGCGCCCTTGTGCAGGGACAGGCGTAAATGCTATCCCTCCCAATTTCCTCTCTTGTGAAAAAGTCGGTTTGGAAAATCCGCAGATTTTCCAAACCGACAATCTTAAAATAATGATTCCGCTAGAAATGCCCACAGCAACGCGGAGGGCATTTAAAACCGTTCTCTGGAGGTGCGCCCATGGCTGTGGAAATTACCGAAGAACTTGTCTGGCAGAGCATCCCGCGCCGCGCCCGGGATAGCCATAAGGGTACCTTTGGCAGCGTGCTGGCGGTGGCGGGCAGTGCCTTTTACCGGGGCGCTGCGCTGCTGGCAGCCGAGGGTGCACTGCGCACCGGGGCGGGTATCGTTACCCTTGCAAGCGTAGAGCCGGTGGTCAGCGCCGCTGTGACTCGTCTGCCGGAGTGCTGCCTGTGCCCCTGTAAGGAAGGCGCACAGGGCGGCATTGCGCCGGAAAATGTGTCGCTGCTCCGGCGGCAGAAGGCTACCGTGCTGCTGCTGGGCCCTGGCCTTGGCGGCACAGCGCAAAGCGCCGCCCGGGCCACCGAGACCCGCACGCTGGTGCAGCAGCTGCTGCCCGGCTTTGCGGGGGCTGCGGTGTTGGACGCAGACGGCCTGAACGCCGCCGCCCAGCTGCTGGCAGAGGACAAGCTCTTCCCGCACCCTGCAGGGGAGTTGGTAGTTACCCCGCACCCCGGCGAGATGGCGCGCCTGACCGGCCTTTCGGCAGCAGCGCTTGCTACCGACCGGGAGGGCATTGCCCTGCGGTATGCCAAGGCGTGGAATGCTGTGGTGGTGCTGAAGGGGGCACGCACTGTGGTGGCAAGCCCGGATGGGCGGGTGTGCGTGAACCCTACCGGTAACCCGGGACTTGCCCGGGGCGGCAGCGGGGATGTACTGGCTGGGATGCTTGCGGCGCTGCTGGCCTGCGGTCTGCCCGCCTACCAAGCTGCTGCCTGTGCGGTATATCTGCACGGTGCCGCCGCCGACCGCGCCGCCGCAAAGCGCGGCGAGTACGGAATGCTGCCCCACGATATCCTGCCGGAACTGGGCGCATTGTTTGCGGAAAACCAAAGATAAACGAGAAAAGCGGCAGCTGCACAAAACACCGTGCAGCTGCCGCTTTTTGTTGCTGTAATTTGCGGTTCAGAAACGTTTTAGATCACCGGAACTGGCCGAGATATTCCTCCACGGAGCGGGTCATCTCCTTGGAGAAATCGGAGTTATACTTGCGGTTGCAAAAGGCGGTGCACCACTGGTCAAAGGGGGCGTTTCCGGCTTTGTAGCCGAAGGTGTCCCGCAGCTCTGCGCCGTCCATGGTGCGGTAGCCGTTTTCGTGCACGATATGCTCCATGGCGCAGCGCTGGGGCTTTACGCGGTCCTTCTGCTGCTGGGTGGGCCAGCCGAACACCAGCATCACCGCCGGGAACACATAGTCCGGCAGATGCAGCAGACTGCGCTGGGTGTCGCAGTTTTCCATGATGTCCCCAATGTAGCACGAGCCGATGCCAAAGCTTTCGGCGGCGACCACGGCGTTCTGGGCGGCAATGGCAGCATCGGTGACTGCCAGCATCAAATCGCCCACACCCGGGGTGCGGGGCGTGCAGCCGACCTCTAAGTAGGCGTCGTACCACTTTTTGCAGTCGGCGCAGAACACCAGCACCAGCGGTGCTTTGGCAATAAAGGGCTGGTGGTCGCAGCTTTCGGCCAGCGCTTCCTTCAGCGCCGGGTCGGTGATGTCTAAAATGGTATACAGCTGCTGACAGCCCGCAGAGGGCGCCTGTGCGGCAGCTTCCAAAATGGCCTGCTTCATCTCGGCAGGGATGGGCTTTTCTTCATACACCCGCACCGACTTGCGGTCGAACAGGCTTTGCAGAATAGGATTACGCTCAGTCATGGGAACACCTCCGGTGTTGTGTTTATTCGTAGTCGATGGGCAGGGTGGGCAGGCCGTTCAGCTCCAGCCCGGCGGTGTGCCCGGCAATGTACTGGTAGTAGCCCTGCGCGGCGATCATCGCGCCGTTGTCGCCGCAGAACTTCAGTTCCGGCAGATAAACCTTGGCACCCAGCTTCTGGGCACCGTCATTTACCAGCTGGCGCAGACGGCCGTTGGCGGCTACACCACCGGCAAGGCAAACCTGCTTTGCCCCGGTATCGGCAGCAGCCAGCAGCAGCTTTTCGGCCAGAATGCCCGCAATGCGCTCCTGAAAGCTGGCAGCAAGGTCGGGTACGTTCACTTCCTCGCCCTTCATCTGCGCCTTGTTCACCTCGTTGAGCACAGCGGTCTTTAAACCGGAAAAGCTCACGTTGTACTTGCCCTCCACATGGGGCACCGGCAGGCGGTAGGCCTTGGGGTCGCCGGTCTTAGCGGCAGCGGCTACGCTGGGGCCGCCGGGGTAGGGCAGACCCAGTGTGCGGGCCACCTTGTCAAAGGCTTCTCCGGCGGCATCGTCCACCGTGTGGCCCAGAATGTGGTAGTGGGTGTAGTCCTGCACTTCCACGATGTGGCTGTGGCCGCCGGAGGCCACCAGGCAGAGGAAGGGCGGCTTGAGTTCCGGGTGGGTGAGGTAGAGCGCCGCGATGTGACCGCGCAGATGATGCACCGGCACCAGCGGCTTGTTGGCCGAGTAGGCCAGCCCTTTGGCGAAGTTCACGCCCACGAGCACGGCCCCGATGAGGCCGGGCGCAAAGGTGACGGCCACGGCGTCCACGTCGTCGATGGTCTTGCCTGCGTCCAGCAGGGCTTTTTTCAGGACTTCGCGGGCAAGGATGCCTTTGCCCTCGTCGTAGAGATCAATGGCCTCGCTCATGCTGCGCACCATGCCGTGGTAAAGGTTTCGATAAGTTGTCATTTTATTTCCTCCTTTTGTGCGTCATTGTTGCGTCACTTTTTCTTTTTAGTATAATTTGACGCTAAAATTTTGTCAATACTTCGTCACGGAGGTTGGCAAATGGATTCAAAAAGTCGTTACACCCTGCGCACCGATCCGGTGCTGCTGGAAAAGCTCGGATATATCGCTGAATACGAGGGACGCACCAAAAACCGTGAACTGGAGCAGATAATCAAGCGCCGCATCGCAGCTTTCGAACAGGAGCACGGTGAGATTCCCATAGAAGAAAACGACCGCTGACGCGGTCGTTTTTTGCCCCCGTCCCGCGGCGAGCGCAGCAATGCCGCCAGCAGGCA
>OGMC01000503.1_pt1 | contig 11613 bp, 10 predicted proteins | sample 1573011 | NCBI WGS metagenome assembly OGMC01 (sample SAMEA2581888, study PRJEB24529) | metagenome | biome: Human gut stool | place: China | collected 2011
CGCAAAAAGGCCCGCTGTCCGGGTGCGTTGGGAGTTTTCAGATACACCCTAAGCACCTGTCGCCAATTAGGCCGGGGCGACAATATAAGCGTTATCAAAACCCTGTTTCCGCTGTAGCTTTCCAATACCGGTTTTCTTAAAACAACTTACAATATTACGTAATCACAGATGTCCGCTGGACACCTGCTTTTGTCATGCGCAAAAAGGGCAGCTACCGCAAAAATAAGCGCTTTTGCTTACTTGCGGTAGCTGCTTTGCCCTTTGCGCAGGCTTAACTTAATGACATTGCTCATAAAGGGAGCATATCAATGAGGGGGCTGCTTTTGTGGGGCCCCCCGGGCAGGGGACCCGGGGGGAGGAGGGGGTGGTCAGTGCACTTCGCCGCCCTTGCCGGTGTAGGCGCTGGCCCAGTTGTTTTCGAGTGCGGCCCAGTCGCGCTGCGGGAGCTTGCCGTTCCAGGTCTCGACACGCTTGCCCATCTGGTAGGTGTGGCTGTTGGTGGCCTCCATGATCGCCTCATAGAACCAGTCTGCCGTGGTGCAGTCCGGCCAATCGATGCGGCCGGAGATCTTCATGTGAGACTTCGACGGCTTGCGGCCGAGCACGCGGTTGACGATGGCGCAGGCCTCGGCGCGTGTGATCCTGTTTTCAGGTTTGAACGAGCCGTCGGAATAACCCTCGATCAGACCGCTGTCCTTTGCTGCGGTGACGTACGGGGCGAACCAGTCGGTCGTCTTCACATCAGTGAAGTAGCTGTAGACGGCGGAGCCGTTTGCCTGCGCGAAGCTCACGGCGATCTTGGCGAATTCCGCGCGCGTGATAGGTGCGTTCGGACGGAAGGTGCCGTCGGAGTAACCGCCGAGGACGCCCATATGACAGAGCGTGGAAACGGCGTTGTTGTACCACTTGTCGGCGCTCACGTCGGAGAAGTTATTCTCGGAAGACCAGTTCCGCTGGCGGGCATCGTCGGTCAGCAGGCGGAAGAAGATCGTTGCGACCTCCGCACGGGTGATCCTGCCGTTCGGACGGACCGTACCGTCGGAGTAGCCAATCAGATAGGAATAGTGATCCTTGGTATTGAGACATGCGGCGGCGATGATGGACTTGGGAACGTTCCAGTCGATTTCGGTCGTTTCTTCTTCATAGCCGCAGTAGTTGCATTTACGCGTCACGGTTCTGGTATAGGAGCCGTCTTCCTGCTCGACCCAGTCGGTGGCGGTAGTTTCGACCTTGTTGTCCTTGTAGCCCTCTGCATACAGGCTGTCGTTTGCGCCGGCAACGCCGTTATCATAGGTAACGCCGTCTACCGTGACGCCATCGGTATGGTATGCCTTGGCATCGACCATTTTGCCGTCCTCCCAGACGGTGGTGTCGCCAAAGTTGACAACGGTTTTGGCTGTGTTATTTTTGGCAGCCTTTCCACCGAAACCGAAAAGTCGGGAGCAGGTATCCTTATCCACATCTACCCCAGTTACGGTGGTCTTGCCAGAAATATTCAGAATATACTTGTAATCACCCATATTGCTGTCGTTGATGTTCAGCACGGGCTTCAAGCTTTCGACGGTATTATTAACCGTGCAGCCCTTGAAATTGACGATGATATCATTCTTGCCTGCACCAAAGTCGGTATAGACATTGATGACCTTGCCGGTGGAGTTAAACGTGCAGTGATCAAAGGTCATCGTGGGCGAACTGTATGTCCAGACGGCGTAGTCGCCGGACGGGCAGTTAAAGGTAGTGTCCTTAAACATCGCGGAGGTATAACCCCAGTAGAAGGTCTTGCCATTGATTATACAATCCTCAACAACGGTTTGATCGGCACGGATAAAGCCCAGATAATCTGCGCCTGCAGACTGAAGCGTCATGTCCTTGAACGTAATCGTTTTTGCACCGTCAAAGCTGTAATCGCCGTTGTACTCTGTACCGAACTTATCTGGATCGGGCATTGTAGCGCCAATACCCCAAGTGGTTTCATCGGCTCCCTGACCCACAAAAGTCAGATCTTTCCCCGTTGTCACAGCGTCCTTCTTGTACAGCGTGTATTTACCCGCGCCCAGTTGGATGGTATCTCCGCTTGCCGCTGCGGTAACAGCCGCTTCCAGCGTCTGATACACTGTTTCGCCAATTTTGGCCCCTCCCGCAGGGATCAGTTTTCCCGTAGCATCTTCAGCAAACACTGCCGTGGGCAAAAGCGTCACAGCCATGCAGAGAATCAGCAACAGGGATAATATGCGTTTTTTCATTGACTTTCCTCCATATGTTTGAAGTATCTATATAAAGCCCGCCTTGCGGCAGGACAGATTTTATCTGCCGTACAGCTTTTGCCGGCAGTCCCGGCACAGCCGCACCTCTGCGCCCCCGTGCGGGAATAGACAAACGCTTTCCACGTATGCCCCAGGGGGCACTGCCACCAGACGCGGCGGTGGCTTCCGGGCGTTACCATCTCCGGCGTCAGGTTTCCGTTGAGGGTCGGGTGCCACTGCGCCGCCACATCCGGCGCTTTTGCGGCAAGATCGTTGAACCCGGCAAGGGCTTTGCTTCCCGCACAATAGGGGCAGTCGCTTCCGCGGAGCGCTCTGGAAGAAATCACGGCGGAGCAGCTGTGGCCCAACGGACATTTCCACCAGGCCTTGCGGTTGCTGGCAGGCGTGACATTTCTTCTGCTGGGGCATATTGTACAGGTTTGTCACCACAGCCCAAAGCCGCAGTTTACTGTAGCTTTTATTATATCGATTCTATCCGCAATAGCTATGTTGGCAAAACCTGTACTTTCCTTACCATTTTTTACAGTTTCTGCGCCCGTCTGAGAAATGTTTTGTGGGTAACGCTTAATCTCCATGCGGCCTCCCGCGCGGAAATCTCCTTTTTCAGCCACGCCTGATGCACGGCGGGGAACTCCTTCGGCTGCGCCAGCGGCGTACGCCCATGCAGTGGGATGCTTCCGCCAACGCGGGCTTCACAGCCGGAACGCCGTGGATCGATGTGAATCCGAACTACCGGCAGATCAACGTGCACGAAGCGCAGGCAGACCCGGATTCGATCCTGCACTTCTACCGGAGGCTGCTGGCGCTGCGGCAGGGTTCGGATGCGCTGCGCAGCGGAACATTCCGCCTGCTCCTGCCGGAGCACCCGCAGCTTCTCGCTTATGAACGCGCCTGCGGCGAAGAACGGATCCGCGTATGCTGCAATTTCAGCGGCGCGCCTGCCGTGCTCCCGTCGGAAATACAGGGAGACTGCCTCCTCTGCGACGGCGTCGAGAATGGCCGGATGGAGCCATACGGCCTGTGCTGCGTGCAGCTTCTGCACCACTGATCGTCTCTGCGCAAACCAGGATCTGCATACGAAAAAACACAAAAAGCGGCGGAGAGGATGCCACGCATATCCTCTCCGCCGCTTTTCAATAATCAAAGATTTCAGAACGCGGGCTGCTTATCACAGAGCCGATGCAAGTTACAACAAAGGATGGTCGCAAGCGAAATGGCAATCTAGCAACCTCCCGGCAAATAGATTCTAAAACCAGTATAAGTGACATTGATCAAATAGGGAGGGTTAGTGTTCTTGATGGCCATACCCTCCACCTGATAAAATAACAGAAAACCTACGACGGGACCGCCTCACGGCGTGGAATGCTATAATCAAAGAGTAATGGCTGTGCGGAACTTTGCTGTTGACATTTCAACATCTATGTGGTATAGTCCGAAAGTTGAGATTTCAACAAAAGCATTCGTGAGAGAGGAGCGCAGCCATGCAGGAGCGATTTGAGACGTTTACGGTTTTGATCAACCGGATCAGCCGCGACATACGGAGGATAAAAAATCAGGAGATGGCCGCCTATCATCTGCGAAGTGCCCATGTGTCCTGTCTGTACTACATATATTCTCTGGATGGCGTGACTGCGGCGGAGCTGTGCGAGCACTGCGAGGAGGACAAGGCGACCATTTCCCGTGCGTTGGAGCATCTTGAAAGTAACGGATTTATCGTCCGGAATTCTGAACGGGCCAAACGGTACAGAAGCCCTTTGCGCTTGACCGAAAAAGGTCAGGAGGCCGGCAAACGGATCGCGGAGAAAATCAGCGCCGTCCTTGATACGGTCAGCCGTACCCTTACGGAGGACGAACGAGCGACATTTTACCGCAGCCTTTCTGCCATCAGCATAAGTCTTGAGGCCATCGCTCAAAATAGCGAAGAATAGGAGATTGACGAAATTGAAAACAAGGATTATTGTTGATTCCACTGCGGACTTAGTTCCTGAGATCAAAGCACGGGTATCTACGGTACCCCTCACCGTTCATTTCGGGCAGGAGGAATACATTGATGGCGTGACCATCGACAACAAAACATTTTATGAAAAGCTCATCGAAGGCGATGTGCTGCCCACCACCAGTCAGGCAACGCCGGACGCCTTTATAAAGGAATTTGAAAAGGTCAGGCAGGCGGAGGAAGCCGCCGTTGTTATTACCCTTGCATCCAAATTTTCCGGCACATATCAAAGCGCCATGATCGCGGCGGCGGATTATGAAAACATTTATATTGTAGATGGCACCAGCGCAGCGATGGGAACAGGGATTCTGGTGGAGCTTGCGTTCCGCCTTTTGGATGCAGGAATGACCGCAGAGGAAACTGCGCAGGCACTGGAAGAAGAGAAGAAAAAAATCGTTGTTGTGGCGCTGGTAGATACCCTCGAATACCTCAAGCGGGGCGGCCGCATTTCAAAGACAGCCGCATTCGCCGGAGGGGTACTGAATATCAAGCCCGTGCTTTCCGTTATTGACGGCGAGATTCACCTGCTGGGAAAAGCACGCGGCTCCAAAATGGGGAACAATCTGCTCGTTCAGGAGATCGACAAGGCCGGCGGCATTGATTTCAGCAGGCCGGTTCTGCTGGGCTACAGTGGAATTTCTGACGCGCTGCTGCTAAAGTATATCGAAGACAGCCGTCACATCTGGGAGGGAAACCTGAAAGAAATTCGCTATACGACCGTAGGAAGTGTGATCGGAACCCATGCGGGCCCCGGCGCTGTTGTGGTAGCGTTTTTCAAGAATCAATAAAAAGCAGATCACACCGCGCATCGGAGATATTCCGCTGAAAAAGCTGACCGGACGCGATCTGCGGCATCCACACGATGCTGCACAACGCACTCGACCGCGCAGTCAAAGAACGGCTGATTGTCCGAAAACCGGCAAATGACTGCATTCCGCCCAAAATCTTGAAGCACGAAATGAAGATCCTGCCGCCGGAGCAGATCAAGTCCTACTTGGCAGCAGCAGAACAGCGAGGTGTTCTGCCTATGTTCTATCTGGAACTCATCAGCGGACTGCGCAAGGGCGAGCTGGTTGCGCTCCAATGGTCGGATTTGGATATCGAAAACAAGACGATTTCCGTCAGCAAGCAGGCAGGACGAAACAACGCAGGCGAACCTGACATCACCCGTCCGAAAACAGAAAACTCGATCAGAAAAATCTCCATCCCGCAGGATGCCGTCGATCTGCTAATCGCAGAACACAAAAAGCACCCCAGTAACCCATGGATGTTCCCGTCTCCGAAAACAGGCGAGATGTACCATCCTGATTCGGTCGTGAACATCCACAAGAAAATTCTGAAGGACGCAGGGCTGGAACACCTGAGATTTCATGACTTGCGACACACATTCGCAACGTTGGCATTGCAGAATGGCGTGGATGTGAAAACTGTATCGAGTATGCTCGGCCATTTCGATGCGGGCTTCACGCTCCGCACCTACACCCACGTCACACGCCAGATGCAGGAAAGCGCAGCCGAAAAGATGGGTACCATTGCTCCCTGCTTCATAGTGAGTATAGCATACAAGCGCTGCGTTTCACGATTGTTTGCGTTTTGTTTGAGAATTGTTAATTTTGAAAAACACGGATCGAAATGATGTCAACCGGCGCAATTACGCTGAAAGATAAGCCGGGCAGAGGACGGCGCAAAAGTTGCGCCGCAAGGAACAGAGAAATACGCAGGGGCGAACGGGCCGCGCGGCAATGGTCTTGGCTGCTGAAAACGGGACCATTGGATCAGGTGAAAACAAGAAGAGCGGCGGGGAGGATAAGATAACGATCCTCTCCGCCGTTCGCGCATCCATTCCGTAAAAACCATCCGGACAAACCGGAAGGATCCAAACTTTTCCGCGGCGTATAGTTGCCGCTGTTCTGCAGCATTGCGGTAAAAACACACTGCGTCGGGTCATATCGCTGGAACTGATTTTCTGCGTGAAATTCAGCGCAGCAGCTGAAAGACGCGGGTCGGCCGGCCTCGACCATTGAGAACGCTGCGGCCGACCTCGACGATATAGCCGTTCTGCTCCAGCTTTTCCACGATGCGCGCGGCTGTGCGGAAGCTGATGTGCAGCTCCTCGGCCAGCTCCGCGGTAAAGAACGTGCCGTTATTTTTACGCTGCACGAAGGTGCTGATCTTCAGAACCGTATTGTTCGACAGCGCGCAGTCCTGCGCGACCTTGAGCAGCTGTGGGTCAAACTGGCTCCGCTTTACATGCATCAGCTCGTTCGGCTGGATGGGGCCGACGAAGCGATCCTCCGCGTAGACCAGATACGCCCGGTTGGAGCCCTCCTCCCATGCACGCTGCGTGCCGAGCTCCGCGTTTGCCAGCGCCTGCTGGAAGTGCAGCCCTGTTCCGATCCCGACCGCCAGTCGGTAGGGCGTTTTGCCGTAGACCTGCGCCAGAAGATCAAAGTGGGAAAACCGATCCGTTGTGTCAGAAAGCACCTCGTAGCTGCAGATCACGGCGAAATCCTGCTCGCCCATGCGCAGATACGCGCCGCTTACCAGTTGGGCAAACAGAACGATCTGCTCCGCGAGCTTGGCCAGATCCAGTACGCTCTGCACCATCGTTTTCCGATTCAGATAGTAATCACCGCTGAGCTCTGCGTGGATCCGGATGATCACACTGCCTTCCTTTGCTTTTTCCTTCGCATGCCAGGACAGGATCAGACGGCGCACCTCGCTGATATAATTATCCGGGCTCGGCGCCATCAGCACGCAGGGGATGCCCTCGGCTGCGAGCGTGTCCTGCACGTTGCGGATATTTGTAATGCAGACGCTGCACAGGCCACTGCGGTAGCTCTCGCGGTGCGTCTTTGCCGTTGCGTCGACAAAATGCGCCGCATTGGTATCCACGCTGATGCTGACCGGCTGCACGTGATCCATGTCCAGCTCCAGCGAACGATACGTCTTCATAACGGTGACATAGTCCAGCGTGTCTACGCTGACTCTGTAAATATCCGCGTGGTATTTGCTCTGCGCGATCAAAAGCGCGTGGATGAAGCTGGCTGCGTCGACGTTGACATACCGCGCCAGCACCGCCCCATGATCCACGCGGCTCACCATCAGCTTATACGGCTCGCTTCTTGTGTAGAGGACGCCGTCCAGCTCCGGCAGACAGCGCCTCAGCGCCTGTGCCGCCTCATCGACCCGCTCATCACTGGGCATCTCAATTCCGACAGTTTCGATATTCTCAAATGTTTCGGCTACGATCTCCTGGATTTCTCTGATTGACGAGCCGTGTCCGACCAGCGCAAGCCTGAAGCTCATGACGCTGCGCCTCCTCTGTGTTTTTTACTATGATAATTTAATGACGATTTATTGTCAATATACAGTCTGGAACTTCTCTACTATAATTATCATGCAAGAAAGCATCAAATAAAATTCTTTTCGAGAGGTTTTGACATGCATTACTATGAGAAAGAAGTGGTCTGCGCTCTTCTGGACATGGGCGGCTGTATCAGGCTCATGCGGGATGTCCTGATCGACTATTCCGCGGGCCGCACCATCCAGACGCTGCGGAGCGTCCTGCCGGTCAGCGAGCGAAAGCTGCTGGGGCTGATGCCTGCGGCGAATACAGCTGCCGGAATTATGGGTGTAAAGGCGATCACAGTCTTCCCGGACAACTTCCAGCGCGGATTGCCGTCCCATCAGGGTGTTGTGCTGCTGTTTGACGCGGATACCGGCATGCTGAAGGCGCTGCTGGACGGCGACGCCATCACCGGCGTCCGCACCGCTGCTGTCAGCGCTGCCGCGACCGACGCGCTGGCGCGGAAGGATGCGCATACGCTCTGCATTCTGGGTTCCGGCCTGCAGGCAAGACGCCATCTGGAGGCAATCCATCTTGTGCGTGAGATCCGCGAGGTTCGCGTCTGGGATATCGTGCCGGAAAGCGTCCGGCGCTATAAAGCAGAGATGGAAGCAAAATTCGGCATTCCTGTGGTCGACCGTACCGGCGATGTACAGGCTGCTGTCTCGGGCGCGGATATCGTCTGCACCGTGACCGCGGCGCGCGAGCCGATCCTGTTTGGCGCGCATCTGTCCGCCGGGACGCATGTCAATGCCGTCGGCGCGTGCGGCGCGGCGAACCGGGAGCTTGACACCGAGGCGATCCGCAGAGCGCGTCTGTTCTGCGACAGCCGGGAATCGTGCATGCACGAGGCGGGAGATTTCCTGATCCCGCTGCGCGGCGGCGAGGTTGCTGAGTCACATCTTCTGGGTGAGATCGGACAGGTTCTGTCCGGTGAGCTTGCCGGACGGCTCAGTCCAGAGGACATTACGGTCTATGAATCGCAGGGGCTTGCCGTTGAGGATCTGGCCGCCGGAAACTATGTATTTGAAAAGGGGAAGAAAATGGAGGCGGTTATATGATGATTGAACCCCTGTATGATTTTTCTCTGACTGCGGAGCAGGAGGCAAGAGCCAGAACGCTGCATGAGAGCAGCATCATTCTGGATATGCTGTTCCAGGGACCTGTCGGGACGTACTCCCTGCCGGAGGGCGCGGAGGAGGAGCTGCTGGCGCTGGCACAGAAAGCCTGCCCCGGCGACGAGATCGCCCAGTGTAACTGGGCAACGGCTGAGATCCTGCGCCGGATGATCGGCGGCTCATATTCGCAGCTGTATAAGGACTGCTGGTATGACAGCGGTCTGACTGGCGGCTGCCGCCAGCTCAGCGTTACGGACCGCGATGAGGCGCTGCGCTCGGCAGTTGAGCTGCAGGCTGAGTTCGATACTTACCCGTGGCTGGTCAAATGCACGTCGGTCGAACAGATCCGCCGCTGCAAAAAAGAGGGCCTGAAGGCCGGTATCGTCACCAGCCAGGAGGCGGAGGGCTACAGCAAGGATCTGAAGCTGCTGGAGCTTCTGTACAATTATGGCCTGCGCGTGCAGCAGCTGTCCTATAACAATCAGAATCTGATCGGCGCCGGCTGCATGGAGCCGAACGGGGGAGCGGGATTGTCCAAGTTCGGTATCCGGTTTGTGGAAAAGTGCAACGAGCTTGGTATCGTGGTCGATACCGGACACTGCGGCTATCATACCACGATGGATGCCTGCAAGTACAGCAAGGCGCCTGTCATCGCATCCCATACCGGCGTGGAGAAGGTCAACTTCCACGCACGCTGCAAGAGCGATGACGAGATCCGCGCGATCGCCGATACCGGCGGTGTTGTCGGTATTTTCGCAATGCCGTGGTTCACGGGCGCAGACCCCGAAAATACGACAGTAGATGATTTTATCGATCATATCGATTATGTCGTCAGGCTGGTCGGTATCGATCATGTCGGCATCGGCACGGACTGGCCCATGCCGCAGACCAAATGGGCGGCTATTACCTTTAAGAAGTACGTCGCCCCGACGATTGGCTTCGCGCCCGGCAACGGTCCGTCTACCGAATGGATCCACGGGCTGAAGGATTACCGCTCGTTTATCAATGTGACCCGCGGCCTTGTCGCGCGTGGATATTCCGACGAGGCAATCCGCAAAATTTTAGGTGAAAACTGGCTGCGCGTCTTTGAGCAGGTCTGGAAGAAGTAACGCCATTTATCAATCAAAAGGAGGATCTTTTTTATGAAACGTTTTGTAGCAATCCTGATGGCCGCAGCCATGCTGCTCACTGTGCTTGCCGGCTGCAGCGGCAGCACCAAGCCCGCTGACACCACACCCGCAGCTGACAGCAGCACGGCAGCTGCCGAAACAGAATCCGCGGCGCCGTCCGCAAGCGCCATTACCGTTGTACTCAACGACGTCGGCAACAACATGGACCCCAGTGTTGCCAACGCCATCAACACTTCTACCATCATGAGCCATGTCTATGACAATCTGCTCAACTGCAATCTGGATTTCTCGCTCCAGCCGGGCGTGATCGCCTCCTGGGAGCAGCCGGACGAGCTGACCTATGAGCTGACTGTCGGCGATGGATTTGTGTTCCAGAACGGCGAGCCGCTGGAGGTTGAGGACGTTGTCTATTCCCTGACCCGTCTGGAAAATGTTTCTCAGGCAGCCGACCTGTACGTGCAGATCGACAGCGTCTCCGCTGAGGGCAATGTCGTGACCATCGTTTTGAAGGAGGCCAACAGCGGCTTCATCCGCGATCTGGTTGAAGTCCCCGTCCTGAACAAGTCCTACTGCGAAGAGGTCGGCGACGCATATGCCAACGCACCGATCGGCACCGGCCCGTACATTATGTCTGAGTATGTCCCGGGTGAAAAGGCTGTCCTGACCGCATGGGCGGATTACCCCGGCCAGAAGGCCTCTATCGAAACCATCACCTTCAAGGCAATCGCAGAGCCCTCCGCAGCCTATATCGCGGTTGAGGCAGGCGACGCTGATTTCACTGAGATCGACGCGACCGATTATGCCCGCGCCGAGGCCAACGACAACCTCGTTTTCTACACCGGCGACACGACCTACACTGCGTTCGTGGCCATGAACACGCAGGAGCCGCCGTTTGACAACGTCAATGTCCGTAAGGCGATGGCCTATGCCTACAATAAGGAAGGCTATCTGAATGTCAAGGGTGAGAACTACCACACGATCGACTCCATGTTCCCCATGATGTCCGAGTATTATTACGCATCCGACGATGCCATCACCTTTGATCTGGAGAAGGCCAAGGAACTGCTTGCTGCCGAGGGCTATGACGAGAGCAACCCGCTTACGTTTGAGATTATCGGTTATTCCAACAATGACGTTGTTATGCAGGCGTATCAGGCAGATCTGAAGTCCATCGGCGTCAATGTGGAGCTCGTCACGCAGGAATTCGGCGTGTTTCTTGAGAACATGGTCGGCATGAACTTCCAGATGCTTACCGGCGGCTGGGGCGATACCACCGGCAACCCGCTGACATCTGCAGAGTGCTATTACTCCGGCAGCTTCGGCTCCCAGAACATCTCCTTCTATGATAACCCCGTCTGCGACGAACTGTATATCACCGCCAAGACCTCCAACGACACAGCGGAGATCAAGGATGCCTGCCAGCAGATCCAGCAGATCGCGTGGGAGGATGTCCCGATGTTCCCGACATTCGGCCGTACCGAGGGCTATGTCTACAATAAGAATCTGAACGGTGTTGTTATCGCGCCCAGCGGCACGCTTTCCTTCCGCACGGCGACGCTTGGCTAAGTCTGAAGACCCGTTTTTCACAACACCAAGGGGGCGCAAGCCCCTTTGGTGTTGAACCATAGTCTATTCACAGAGGAGCTGCGCCATGATCAAATATATACTCAAGCGCATCGTTCAGGTGATCCCCGTCCTGCTGCAATGTCATCAACTTAAGACCATAGACGGTTTGTTTTACGCAAAAACCGTTGAA
>OGMC01000509.1_pt1 | contig 11507 bp, 11 predicted proteins | sample 1573011 | NCBI WGS metagenome assembly OGMC01 (sample SAMEA2581888, study PRJEB24529) | metagenome | biome: Human gut stool | place: China | collected 2011
GCCATCACCGTCACCACGGTAAAAAAGCTCCTCGACACTCATGGTCTTAAAACCCTTAGCGAAATCACCCATGTCATTCATACAATTTCCTTTTTTGCTTTTTACAAAATTATCATTAATCCAATTACCAATTAAATCAAACCCATTATAGTATATGACAGAATTTTACGCCAAAATTATTACAGATTTTGTAAAAATATTTACAAAACTTGTAATCAATTCTTGTTTATTATTGACGTAAACCTATCTGTATCAGAACGTTTATTCCTAGCATCTATCTCCTTTTCCTTTAATTCCAACTTCCTTTTCTCTATCTCCTCACGAGATCTTCGCTCAGCCTCGGCGTTAGCCTGTCTGGTTCTCATATCCTCCTCCCGGATGTCCAGATCCCGTTCCTTCAAGGCTCGATCCGCTATGGCTTCCACATAATCCATGCCCTCTGCGTTGTCTTGGGTTCTAGCAGCCTGACCGGCGGCCATTATGCTCTTACCCCGTAAGTCGAAGTTACCCTTGATATAAGCCAGTTCCTTATCCTTCTCATGCTCGTCATTACGGGCCTGTTGATCGGCCTCAGCTTGCTGCTGGACAAGTCGTTGTTGATTCTGGTACTCCTCCTGTCTTACACGATCTGCGTAAGATCTAGCGTCCCTTCCTATCTGATTCATCTCAGCCGTCGAGTTGGCATTCATCATTCTAGTGATATCAAGCAAGTCATTGCCCAAAGTATTCGTCTGTAATATATATTGCTTCAAATTCTCCAATTCCAGACGTTTCTTGGAATTAGAGACAGCCATAACATTAAGATGACGTAACGACAAGCTATTATCCGTAAGACTGATGTAAGCCAAGGAAAGATCGCTGTTCCTGTACATCACGGTCCAATCGTATCCTTCCTTCTGGCATACTTGAGCCACGGCTAGATGAATATCCAATGTCCGTTTCTTGAAGTCATCGAAATCATTAAAGTAAGTCTGGGTCTGTAACATGGTGGCGTTAACCCCCTGTTTTACGCCCGTAGAACTCTCGTATCTGGTTGACTGACCCATTGCCTGCTCGGATATACCTATCATCCTATAAGCCATCATATAGGCGTAAGAAGCCATTTCCATACGGGATCTTATCTGATCCGTATTAGTAAGATCATATACACCGAACTGGTTATATATGCTACTCATCTGTGGGTTCTGGTAAGGATTGTTCGTATCGTTACCACCTACGCCCATAAACGAGACGGACTTCACGATCTGCATGAAGGTAGCCAAAGCGCCCTTCTTGTCCATCATATCCTTATATTCAGTAGGCAGGAATCCTAAGTCGCCTAAGAAGAACTTACCGATCTCCTTCTCGGCGTTATTGTATAGCTGATTCATAGCAAGGTTATACATCATCTGGAACGGTTGTATGCGATCAGCGAGACTGGCCCCTATAAATCCCGAAACCGGAATGACATAATCATACAGACTGCTGTCACCATGTATCTGATGAGGTATTGGATCCCCACCAATATATATAGGCTTATCCATTAAATTACCTCCGGTGATCTTAACTCCAAACCTAACCTCAGGAACATACTCCAAGATGTAGGTGTTCACCTCAGGATCACCAACGGCTTCTGCCATCACCCTCTTCACCTTCTTTATCCCGTTCTTCTCCAAGAACTCCGGGAGAAGCTCATCGGTAACAAGCTCCTGATCCACCATCCCGGTCTCCGTCATGTAAGTTATTAAGAATACCGGTTTCATGGATACCCAATATCCTTCCATTACCCTAAAAAGGCGAGAGTCTATCTCATATCTCTTGCCATTGGACATGTCAGAGTTAAAATAGCCAAATGGATGGAAGCGGGGCAAGAAGCGGGGCTGGGTGTGTTCCTCCCCGTCCGGCCCGAAGGTGTGGTACTCGCCCATCGGAACACCATAATAGTCCTCAGCGGCAACTATAGACTCATAGTCATGGTATCCTTTCCATGGAATAACCTCATTCTCATACATACCGGTAATAGACGGCTTCTTTTTCTTCCAGTCATACCTAGTACCGTCATTAGATACCCATCCCTCATAATCATCGTCACCGCCCATAATACGACGCTTGTCCTTTGCCGTCATCTTATGACCGTATTTTGATATCAACTCAACACCCTCGTAATAATGAAGACGACCCACATAAGACCCATATTGCGGGTATTTCACATCAGGATGGAAAACCTCCCTCGGACTCCATACCTCCGGACGATAGTAGTCGAAGCCAACGAAATAGATCGGAAGAGCGTCGTGTATGATTCCGGAACATCTTTCCGCTAAGAAGACGATCCCGGAAATTCTCCCTGTCAAGCTCATCCATATAAAACCGGCTACGGTCAGCCTCGATCGTATGATCCCCCCATACCGCCGCCTGCGTCTTCCATCTTGTACTCATGAACCTCTGGATATCATCAGGGGTCATAGACGCCTTGGCCTGTTGGATTTGCTGAACATAAGCCTGACGTTCCTCCTCGGAATTAAACTCATTGTATGTAGGATCAAGACCGGCCTCCACAAGACGCTGATTAACGATAATATCCCACTGTTCTTGTATATGACGATGACGTAAGTTTGACATCGTATCCTCATACTCACTTATAGCCATATCCCCTACCTCGTTAACCGTATACTTATCCTGTAGGTTTGTCAGCCATCCCTCAAAGGCATTTACGATACCACCTATTATATCATAATGCTTCAAGAAAGAAGGTATCCTTATATCGCTCCTTAACTTCTGCACGTCCCTTAACTGAGGGATAACATCCGCCATCTCCATAAAAGATAACTTACCATCCGCCATCAGATAATAGTCACGGTACATCTGGTTACGATCATACTGTTTCAACCCTAACGTCTCAAGAGCGTCCATACAATCCTCCTTCCATTTCCTGTTCTTTTTCTTCGTGGAAATAGCCTGAGGAGGTAATCCTAATAACGCTCCTTTTGCTGGAAACGAATGATCTCTATTAAACACTTCCATGATTATTCAATTTTATTTACAACAAAGATAGGCGTTTAATTGACATTCATTTACCTAAAAGCTCCTATAGATACCGATCCAAAGGCAGAGGCATATACCTCATGGTGTTTATAAGCGTCTTCCTTGCGGGCATTATTCATCTCCTCGATCTTCGATTTAGGCATGTAATTGTTATCGTCAAAATATCTGGCGAGAACCAACGCATGCCCGAACGCTATTATCCTATCGACGTTCAATCCGGGCTTGTACTGTATTATCTCATCCAGTAGGGCTATATCATCAATCAACTCAATACCTTTAACCGTTATATCAAGACCGGTACTATCATCATAACCAATAACGAAATCCTGCCAGCAGTAATCCACCACGCAGGAGAAGAGCAGGTTCTGGTTGCCGGGGGTAGGGTATAGCCCCAGCTTGCTGTTCTGCCGGGAGCCGGCCTTCACGTACTTATTGGCTATAGCCTCGCCAGCGAATAAGAAGAAAGATGCCGGCATACCACTCTTCCGATTAAGATACTGCTCATACATCTGGTCAGCGTTCTCCATAAGACATATAGCACCATATCCCTTCTGAAGCACCTCGCACGTACGACAAAACTGATCTATGGATGATGGGCGGGATACGTATGAAGCCACTATTCTATAGGCATAAGGATCTCGGATACCAACACGCCTTTTGAATACATAAAAAGCTCCTAATGAGGGCGTATCCGACTTAGCCTGCTTATACGGATCTTGGCCCGCCACATAAATAAAATCATCAAACCTATTGGATTGAGGCATCTCGAATATCTGGACAGGAGCGTCAATAACACCGCCGCTAAACGGGAATCCAGCCAGTTGCTTATTCGATTTAGTAGTCCCCAGTTTATTACCTGACTCAAGAAAGACATCACACAGCATACCGCTATATTGCCCCGACTCAAGGAGATCATTCTTATGCTTGATAGCGTACTCGACCGGGAATAGGTTCTGGGATGAGCTTAAAAAACAGTCATCAATCGTAAATGGATAGAACATGGTATGAGAAGTGTACGCAACCCTATCTTTTGTAGATAGTTTCTTCCGTTCCTCATTAAGTTTATTGGTACTAGCCTCGAAATCAGTAGCGTCGATCTTGATCTTATTAAGCTTCTTGTCATCAGGCTTACCAAGATAATCGCCCAATCCTATAGTTCTCTTAACACCGGAGTTAGCCATCTGACCGGGGACAAACATCGCCCATTTCCTTTCTTTCCATGTTTTCCCTTTCATGGCTCTCCGATTTAAAATATCCCAATCCATGACCAGAAGATTGTATGTATCAGGATCAGAGAACATCTCCTGAGCGTCCTTGGATAATTCCACCTCACCACCGGTACCAGCCAAGATCGGACTGAGACGCCAGCCGTAAGGAGTGTCGTATGACGGCATGGCGGCAGTGTACGGCTTCTTGATAGGTCCCTTACCTACCTCGTCGAAAATAGCCGTGGCTGGGGTCAGACCGGCAGTCTTCTGTGTGGATGTCTTCCTACCCATGTTGATGTTGGCTATGGATATTATGGCATGAACATCACGAACCCCGTTGGACATACGCTTGCCTAAGGTGACACCAGAACTCCAATCGGTCTTGGTCCTGTTAATCCTGAAAAAAGGATGCACATGATCAAGCCCATACTCACAATACTCACCTATATTAGACAAATCGCTATCGCTGAAACCTACCACGGAATGACTAAGCCCGATCGTCATGGTAGCGTTCATCTGAAGAAGGGATGACATGATAGTCGTATTATGGGATACGACAAAATTAGTGGTAAGGAACTGATGGGACTTGTTATCGACCTCAATACAAGTAGCCTTATACTTCCCGTAATAATCTATATCGGATATCCTAAGCCTGTTATGAGTCTTGGATATATACATATCATCACCATCCATGACGCAATAATATCCCATAGACCAGAATATTCTTCTTACGAAGGATATAATATACTCACTTTTGTAAACGACCTTAAAACGATCGTCACCAGTACTTATGCCGCAAGCTATCTTCATGAATGAGCTTATAAACAACTCTTTCTGTTTTTTGGATGAATAAATAATATCATCCATCTCCTTATTGCTTAACTCGAAGATCCTGTCGGTAGATCCACAAAGGAAAGAGGCGGTCAGAGACCCAAGGAGCTGGGGCGACATCAGCCACCGCCGCTCGGGGAAATCCACGGCCTCCCCTATGTCTATAGTCATCTTCTGGAAGTCAGAGTGGATGATACCCATAGTGCTCATGACTTTATAATCACCATGATATTTAACCTTCCACTGATGTTGACCGCAACATACTATACTGCGCCCGTCCTCAAACGTCACCTTATACATATCAACGAACCCTTGAGGATATACGCCTACTACAGTCGTAAGCTTACCATCATCGCCATATATGATATCACCGATATCAGCGAACCCTATCTTCTTAGGTCCATAAGGAGTATATATCAGCTCCGAGTCCAGAAGGGCCTTTCCAAAACGACGGGTACCGAACATCCCCAGCCCTTTCTTCTCCTGACGGGCACGTTGGTACATCTCAGCGAAAAACCATTCATTATCACGTAACCGGCTGATAGCAGGAACACGCTCCCCATTTGGAAGATCTTGAAATACGGGAAAGAAATTAACATGCCAATAAAGCCATGGCGGGATGAACGTACCGTTGATAGTCACCCCGTTCTTGACCTTATAAGCCTCCTCCGTGAAGAACTGCTTAACATCATCATCTTGATCCTCCCAGCCGAACAAATCGTTCCACACTGGAGGATTCTTCATGTTTACATAAAATTCTGGACTCGTGCTTAACCCCATCACTTCATACTTTTTAATACGGACTCTATACCTCCAGACACTTGTCCCTTACGTTCCTTCTTCTGAACATCGCTAACACTCCTGTATACATCCATGATCCCACTCTTCTCCATATACGAGTCATTCCAAGCGTTTATCTTATCGATCAACTTGGATATGAAATCGAACGCCCTAGCCATATCCTCAGGTTTCTCCTTATCCCATGGATGCTTGGCGATATACGTCTTGGCGTCATCCACAGCCTTGGATATGACCTCAAGATTATCGTTTACCCGATCGACGTCCTTACTCGTCGGCTTTCGTCTTCCCTGTGGCATTGGATTTCATGTCCTTAAACTCGTTATACTGTTTCATAAGAAGCTCATAAGATTGAACAACCCCGATCTTACTTACTTCCGTCACGCTCATGTCATGGAACATATCCTCAAGCTCCTTGTCAGCATATCTAAGACGTTCCTTGTCATCATAAAACACGAATCCAGACGTTCTGTCTTCTATAATACTCTTGGCGGTGGACGCATATGTCGTATCTAAATCCAGATCCATACCGAAGCTGGTAGCCAACTGGATTATGAACATCAACCTAGAATTGACTTTTACAGCCTCTATATTCAACATCTGTATCTTATGGGTCATCTCATGAAGAACGACAAAATCCTCCTCTTTTATCAATGAAGATGATTTAAGGGCTATCTTCTTAGTCCTATCCTCAATATCGCTATACAGACGCTTGCTCTCACGTTTTATGGCTATCCAATGCCTTATATGGGTATCCGCCTCTTCTTTAAGATAATCCCTGATCTCTTTCTTGATATCCTTATCCTCTTCCATCATAATCACACGTTAAAATCATTATTATTTAACTCAATCTCATCACTGATGCTTTGGTCTATAGACCTCAATAAATCCCTGGTACTAACATCCCGCAAGAAGCGGACATTACCACCATTAGCCCTAGCTATCCTCCTTAAAGCGGAGTAAAGTATATCACCCAACGAATATTCAGGCAACTCACGGCATCCGACTTCCATGACAATAAGGGCATGGATACGGTCATCTATCTTGCTTCTTACGAGATTCCTCATGGCATTATTTATAAGCTTCCCCTATAATACGTAGCGGGAAATGTTTGAAATTACGTTCAGGATCATCCTTCACATAACCGGTAAGAGATAGATGTTTCTCAAAATGACCTTCCGGGTATTTTGATGTGTCCAACGTCATACGAAATATGGTCCTATTCTCGTTATCAGGATGATTGTTGTATGATACATCACCTATACATCCGCATGAAAAATGTTTATCCTTAACATGGAATCCATCCTTATGAGTTATGAACAACACGATCTCTACCTTATCCCCTATCTTCTGATCGAAAAGATTTATATAAAACTCACTTTCATCATCCGATAGCCCCACGTCGAAATTATCATTAGGACTCTCGATATTAAAATCGTTATGATCGGCGGTTATGACCTCCATAGCATTCCATTTGGCTTTCTCGCCCTCCACGAACTTTAATGGGCATACCTCTGTCTTCATCCAAGCCTTTTCTTTGATAAAGCAACCACACAACGAGCACGCCTGTCTTCCCATCAATCTTTGCAGCAATACCTTAGCTGGTAACTTAAAGAAAAAAATATTAGAAGAGTTCTTAGGACATTTCTTGCATAAATCAAGACGATTCTTGTACCACTCCGGATAATCCTTCTCATCCTTAGGAATCCTGCCCAATAAACTATCTTCCCAAGCTTGGGCTATTACTTGGGCTTTACCAATTGTTTGCATATTATTTTTTAAATTGTTGTTGTTGAAAATCCTGTAACTGTTCCCATGTCATGCCATACCGGCATTGGTACATAGCCTCATGATTGTCACGTGTAAGGGGATCTCCGTTCTTCAATCCCTCCATACCTTCTATCACCTTTATCTTCTTATCCAGGCAATCAAGCTCAATAGGCATCCTTTCGTCTGGATAACGATTACCCTCCTTGACATATATGCGACGTATCTTATCACGTCTTACACGCATCTCACGAAGATTGCAGATAACGTATCCGATAAACGGGATCCTGATAGATATATTATCGGTATATCTGGCGAGATGATGGATATAAGATACGGATGCTTTCATGCACCACTCGACCTGTTGCTTGGTAAACTTCCCTCCAGATCTTCTCACCACCTCATCGACAATATCCCTGTCGAACGAAATAAGACTCCTATCCATCGATATTCAATTTGTTTCTCTTGAATACGAATCCCATTACACGGGTGTCATCACCCTCCCCGTCAAGAACAAAATAATTACGTAGGCTTCTCATCTCAATAGACAGCTCACGGGTACGGAAATTTCCGTTCTTTTTATCTACTAAAAAACCGCCACGCTTTAGCTCATTGTTAAGGACAGCGATATAAGATTCCTTTTGTCCATAACAATCCATGTACTTGGCTCTGGTATCATCCGAGTATCCGTAATTGATGTAGAAAGAAAGTAAGTTTATCGTCCTTTCAGTAATCAAGCTCCTACCCTTGGAATCCAGATAGCCGTTGTATATCCTTAAGAACTGCTGGATCATATCCAACCTGGTATCGTAAGGCAATGCGAATACGAAAGCTTTCCTTTGTTCAGCCATATAAAATTAGTTTTAGGCAAAACTACTTAAAAAAAATATCGTTGTCAAGAAATTATGCCATAATCAACATAATATATGCTGATTAACATGTATTTAAGAACATCCAAATGGGAAAAGGCGGTGGAAGTGGCGGAGGAAAGCCAGATAAGTCCACCGTAAGCCACGGCAATGAGGCCAGTGGAGCACAGACCATACATGCCTCCGAGCGGCGGTGGACAGCCCTATCCTGCCTCAAGGGACATGACCACCCCTTTTCCCTTTGGATTCCTTCTTGCTATGTTATGGGATATAAAGCCAAGGGGAAATGGGAAGCCTTGGGCGATGGAGCCTGCCGTAGAAGATACGGACGGCCGGAGCGCGAGCGATCGTACAAGACCTCGCTTTTTCTTCTTTGGCTTATGCTCCACCCGATCCCCCCCCTACCGGGGTACCGGCTTCCGGTATAGGATACGGCTTCTACCAGGTTTAGCCTGCGGTATCCTGCCTGACGGCACCATACCTTGGCGGTAAAAAGCAATGTTTTATTAAATAGAGACTTTAAGTGGAGTACACAGGAACTCGACGTCAGGAGAGGTTCTGTGTACGGATAGAAATATTAGAAAGTAGTATATGTTTATAGAGTTAATTATATTTAATAAATATACCTATTAACGCGCACGTAACAAGTAGGTTGAGAAAAAACGATCGTTCACGCGCACAGCGTTTTACGAACATTACCTACCCTCCTTAAACAACAAATGGGCGACCTTCACAGGCTACCCATCCATCCGAATAACTTGTTTCGTATTGATGAAACTTGTATATTCGCAGCAAATAAAAAATCTCATGGAGACAAAGGTAGCACTTTTACAGAAAATGAAATCAAATTTCGATAAGATTCTTACCGAAGCATATATCCCAAAAGATATACAAGCAAAAAAAGATGAGCTTGGATGCCTAAGGCTTCCGGCAGTATCACTTGTCTGTCCAGTAGATTACAAACCTGTAACCAATAAGGACGGGAAGAAGGTTACGGCCGTAAAATACTCGAACAAGAAAGATAATATAAGAGGTTCCGGCATGGTTATAGAAAAGAAGTGTAAGCAGGTAACGGCTTATCTTTCTATCATAAATGTCCAGAAGCATGTATTTTTAAGAAATAGGATGAGAGATGGTTACCGTGACCGTATCGAGATCAATACCGATGATTTTATAGATATCCTATCCGATGGCATAGCTTATTTCTGCTACAGACATGTTATAGAGGATTGCCATGAGGATATAGACTATCAGCTAAAGACGCTTAAGGCTTACGCAGAGGGCGAGATAAGAATAGCTTTATCTGATATCATGATCTACTCGTATAAGGCTAAGAAGAATGAGGATACGAAAGACATATTCGTAGGCAAGAAAACATCCGTATACAAATGTCTGAATAAGAATTTAAGCTCAGACGAAAGACGGAATATGGCTAACAAAAGCCGGAAACTTGATCGGGTAAGAATCCTTTCCAAGATAATATTCAGGGCCAGAACCAGAAACGTACATCATATATACAAAGTAACTAAAAGAAAGACAGTTAAGTTCAATGTAGCATACCTTCTTAATGAGTTGAATAAGAATCTCATAGGCATAGGTATGCAAGAGATATCTCAATCCACTATATACAGATATATAAGCATGTTCTTAGACATGTGTAAGAAGAGTATATCCGATTTGTATGAAGAGGTGGTGAAGAACAATGGAGTGGTTAACACGAAAGACAATAACAATGTAACTATAGGGCATATAAGGGCATCATACAAAGGAAGCGTGCTGCATATTCTGATATCTACAGACTACATAATAAACGTGTTTTTAGGTAAAAAATCAGCTGAGATGAGCAAGGCTGGATGATTTGAGTATCAGATATAAAATTTAATATTTACATATTATTCACATTTATTTTTATTAGTTAATTATAACTATTCGTATCTTTGTATCATAAACTTAAAAAGATATGATACAAGAGGATTTTAGAAATGAAAACGACCTCCTTCGTCATATTATGACGGTGGATAAAAACGTGGAGCAAGGTCGTGCCTTGAAGAAGATTTTCACCACTAGGGAGAATCTGTTCATTACCGGTAGAGCTGGTAGTGGTAAAAGTACCTTCATGAGACGTATCATAAAGTTCTTGGGTAAGTGCGTTATCGTAGCACCGACTGGAGTAGCGGCGTTGAATGCCAGTGGACAGACCATTCATTCGTTCTTCTCTATAAAGAACGATCCTTATATCCCTTCTATCGAGAGAGGTATGTTGTCGAATAAGGTGGATGTAAGTCCGTTTATGAAGAAGAAGATCAAGAATCTTGATACTATTGTCATTGACGAGATCAGTATGGTAAGACCTGATTTGCTTGATGAGGTGGCTGACATACTTAGACAATGTAGGCGTAGCAAGGAGCCTTTCGGTGGAGTTAGGTTGATTATGTTTGGAGATCTATCACAACTACCTCCTGTGGTGACGGCGGATGATTTTATCGACAAATATTATGAGAGCCGGTTCTTTTTCTCATCAAAGGCATTAAGAGCGTCAGGATTCTCGGTCATTACCTTCGAGAACGTATTCCGTCAAAAAGATCCTCAGCTTCTTTCCGTACTTGAGGATATAAGATGTGGGGTTATTACCGACGAGTCAAGACAGATATTGGATAGTAGGGTCAAGTATCCAGATAATATGGATAATACTATAATTATATGCTCAACTAACAAAGAAGCTTATGAGATAAATAAGACTAATCTTGATAAGATCAATAATAAGGTATTTAAGTTCGATGCTACTGTATTCGGGGAGAAGCCTGTAGCGCCTTGCGAGGATGAGCTTATAGTAAAGGTAGGGGCTAAGGTCATAATAACCAGAAACGGCAACGGGTATGTCAATGGCTCGATGGGTATCATAACCAGCATAGATACTGTTGATGAGACGATATATGTTCATCTAGATAACGATACTGAGGTGGAGATAACCAAAGAGAAGTGGGAGAAGATGAAGTATAAGCAGGTAGATGAT
>OGMC01000512.1_pt1 | contig 11451 bp, 9 predicted proteins | sample 1573011 | NCBI WGS metagenome assembly OGMC01 (sample SAMEA2581888, study PRJEB24529) | metagenome | biome: Human gut stool | place: China | collected 2011
TAATCCCAAGTACAAGCCCATTCAGGCAACACGTATTTTTGCTGCGTTGAGATCAGTGGATCTTGCTGAATTGAAGTCAATCCGAAAAAGCAAGGAAAAACAGCAAGGAATCGAAACTGATATCAAAGCCTTATTGGATACACTTGAAACACAGAAGCACATTTTGATGTTCTTCCCGTACGAGTTCTTTACAGAAACCGATAATGACTTTTCTGTCGTGGTATCAGATATTATCGAGGCTTTGACACAAGATTTCTCCGAAGAACTCAAATATCGCAAGGAGGTTGCCGCACAATTCGATGTGTACTTCACTTTCCTGTATGAAGGACACTTCATACTTGCGGAACTCTGCGAAAACGAACTAAAGCTTGTAGAAGCCATAAAGGAAACATCCAGCCCGACTTACATGAAGATCAAATCCTATACAGAATGGGGGTAAGGAAGTAATACGATGAGTACATATAACATAGTGCTTTCAACCAACGAAAGTACCGTTGTAACCGAATATGAACCACAGGCCAAGCGCTCAGACGCATATCAGAGCGAAGCAGCTTTGGAATCAGCCTTTATCAAAATGCTTGGTGAACAAGGCTATGAATACGTGTCCATTCACAACGAAGCCGATCTTGTACTTAACCTTCGCAAGCAACTTGAGCGCCTTAACCAGTACAGCTTCACCGACAAAGAATGGGAAACCTTCTTCAAAACCAAGATTGCCAACGCAAACGAAGGCATCGTGGAAAAGACTCGCAAGATTCAGGAAGACTATGTACAGAACCTTACTTGCGAAGATGGCAGGACCCAAAACATCTATCTGATTGACAAAAAGAATATCCATAACAACCGTCTGCAGGTCATCAATCAGTATGAAGAAGGGGCCGGAAATCACGATACCCGATATGACGTGACCGTTCTTGTGAACGGTCTCCCGTTGGTTCATGTGGAGTTGAAGCGCCGTGGAGTTGCGATCAAGGAAGCTTTCAACCAGATCAATCGCTATCAGAGAGACAGCTTCTGGGCAGGTTCTGGACTTTATGAGTATGTGCAGATTTTTGTCATCTCCAATGGCACATTCACGAAATATTATTCCAATACCACCAGAGCGAGCCATATCAAGGAGAATGACGGCACCAGCAAAAAGCACAGTAAGAAAACTTCCAATAGCTTTGAGTTCACTTCCTATTGGGCAGATGGTAACAACAGAGTTATTGCAGACCTTGTTGACTTCACAAAGACATTCTTTGCCAAGCATACCCTGCTGAATATTCTGACAAAGTACTGCGTGTTTACATCTGAGGAATTGTTGCTTGTCATGCGTCCTTATCAGATTGTTGCAACAGAACGCATCTTGAACAGAATTGAGACATCTTCCAACAGCAAGAAAACCGGAAAGATCGAAGCAGGCGGCTATATCTGGCACACCACTGGCAGCGGCAAAACCCTTACCTCGTTCAAGACGGCGCAGCTTGCTACAAACTTACCATACATTGACAAGGTGCTGTTTGTTGTTGACCGTAAGGACTTGGACTATCAGACCATCAAAGAGTATGACAGATTTGAAAAGGGCGCTGCTAACAGCAACAAGAGCACGGCTATCCTTCAGAAGCAGCTTGAGGATTCTACTTCTCGAATTATCGTAACTACGATTCAGAAACTGGATGTCTTTATTCAGAAGAACCCCATGCACCCCATCAGGGATAAGCATATTGTTCTGGTATTCGATGAATGCCATAGAAGCCAGTTCGGTGATATGCATACGAGAATTGTCGGCGGTCAGATCAAAAAGGGTGAAAAGGTTGTTAAAGTACACAGATACTTTAGAAACTATCATATCTTTGGTTTTACGGGCACTCCGATTTTCTCGGTCAATGCAGGTACTGGCGGAAATCCGAATCTCAAAACCACCGAGCAGGCATTTGGCGATAAACTCCACACATACACCATCGTTGACGCTATCAATGACGGAAATGTTTTGCCGTTCCGCATTGACTATATCAACACGGTAAAGCAAAAGGACGGAAAGCAGGACAAGCAAGTTACTGCCATTGATACCGAGGAAGCACTTGCTTCTCAGGAGCGTATCTCCGAAGTTGTGAAGTACATTCTGGAACACTTCGACCAAAAGACTATGCGAAATTCCTATTACAGTTTGAAGGGTCAGCGTGTGAATGGTTTCAACTCCATGTTTGCTGTCAGCTCCATCCCTGCTTGCAAAAAATACTATCTGGAACTGAAAAAACAGATTGCAGAACAGCACCGTGATTTGACGATTGCCACCATCTTCTCGTTTGCTCCTAACGAAGCAGACAGTGCAGACGGCATATTGGACGATGAAAGCTTCGATACTGATGGTCTTGACCAGAACTCCCGTGATTTTCTGGATATGGCGATTGACGAGTACAACAAGACTTTCAAGACCAACTTTGACACATCCAGCAAGGGCTTCCAGGACTATTACAAAGACCTCTCTGACAAAGTGAAAAAGCGTGAAGTTGATTTGCTTATCGTGGTCAACATGTTCCTGACGGGCTTTGATGCAACGACGCTCAACACCCTTTGGGTAGACAAGAATTTGAAAATGCATGGTCTGATTCAGGCGTTTTCAAGAACAAATCGTATCCTTAACTCTGTTAAAACCTTTGGCAATATTGTTTGTTTCCGTGATCTTGAAAAAGAGACAAACGACGCCATTGCCTTATTCGGTGACAAAGAAGCCAATGGCATTGTTCTTCTGAAATCCTACGAAGACTATTACTATGGTTGTGTTGATGACAAGGGACGTGAGCAGAAAGGCTATGAAGAACGTATCGCCGAGCTATTGCAGAAATACCCCTTGGGACAGCCGATCATCGGCGAACAGAACAAGAAAGATTTTATCGTTCTGTTTGGCAACATTCTGCGCCTGAGAAATATCCTGTCTGCATTTGACCGCTTTGCCGGAAACGAAATTCTGTCTCCTATCGATTTCCAAGACTACACAGGTACTTACCATGACGTGTACGATGAAATCAAGCCAAAGCCGGGCAGCAAAGATAGCATCATGGATGATGTTGTCTTTGAAATGGAACTCGTCAAACAGGTCGAAGTGAATATCGATTACATCTTGATGTTAGTTGCGAAGTACCATGACGGAAACTGCGAAGACAAGGAAATTCTTGTTGCGATTGATAAGGCAATCAAGTCCAGTTTGCAACTCAGATCGAAAAAAGAACTGATCGAGAACTTTATTGCCACTGTCAATACTAAAACCGATGTCAACGCAGATTGGCAACGCTTTGTAAAAGAACAGCGTGAAACAGATATTCAGACTTTGATTGCAGAAGAAAAGTTAAAGCCTGAAGAAACCAGAAAGTTTGTTGAAAATGCTTTCCGTGATGGTGTACTCAAAACAACTGGTACAGATGTTGATCGTCTGATGCCGCCAGTATCTCGTTTTGGTGGCGGTGGCTCCCGTGACAAGAAGAAGCAGACCGTTATTGAAAAACTGAAAGCATTCTTTGAAAAGTATTTCGGGTTGGTCAACGCTGGGGAATCTTTTGCGGAAGGCAGTAACAAGTAATCATAATTCACAAAGGCACTAACTGTTACGGTTAGTGCCTTTCTTCTTTTTTGGGGGGTGATTTAACTTCTACACAACCTGTGTCGAAGTTGCATTTTTAACTTCGACGCAACTTGCGGCGAAGTGATTTTTAACTTCTGCCCAACTTGGGCAGAAGTTGGATTTGGGACTTCCGACCAACTTGGTTGGAGGTTGCTTTTTTGTTCCCGACAAGTTGTCGGGAAGTTGATTTTAGAAATTCTGTCCAACTTAGGCAGAATTATTTTTTGCCCATTGATATTTCTCTTGAAAACGTCCTAACAGGTAAAGAGAACTTTTCTGCTACCGTTGATTTTCGTTCTCTGTAGTTCCGAATATAGTGAGAGGGCTTGCAACCTTGACGGCATAGCACATTATCTGTATAATAATGGCACAGCGGTACGCCGCTACATAACAACTGAATAAAAATGTTCGACCCATAGTAAAGAAGTCGGTTTCATCCGACACAGCATCGGTACGCTACGAAAATACCGAACTGCTCCACCACGCCTTTGGTTCTGTTGGCGGGAGTTGTAGAAAGCAGAACCCGACTTTGAATTTTCAGAGCCGATTACATAGAACATCACTTTGAAGCGAGAGCTATGCTCCCGCCGATTCTTGGTGCTCTGTGTAATCGGCTCTTTTTGTTTGTCCAAATTGAGCCACAACGATAGTACATCCTCAAAATTGAATGACCGTCTGAATGAGATATGACTTTGCGATGATGACATGAGCGAAGCAACGCCGGAGTGAGATTCACGGGCAGGAACGACATTCGGGTAAAACGGCAAAATCAAAAGTACGGCAAAGTACCAATTTGACACTTTGGCAAAAATGCAAAAAACGAAAAGGCTGGGTAGCGTAGAGCAAGATTCTACCATGGGTCCAAATTTCGCCATCTGCTCATTTTTCCCTCATGGAATCTTGTTGGGGAGTGCCTTCCCCAAACCCTGCTCTGTTCCGCAATGCGGAAGCGATACGGCTAACGCCGATTTTCAATTTTTCAAAAAACAAAGGAGGAACCGAATGACCAAAACCTACAACACACCGAAACGAACCCACATCGTAAAAACCCGTCTGGACGATGAAGAACACGCCGAGTTTATGCGTCGCATGGAGCTTTACGAAATGAGCCAAGCGGAGTTTATTCGTGAAGCCATCTCCGGTGCAACCATCAAACCGACCATCGTGGCAACATTGGTTAGCGAAGATCTGCTCGCTGCTATCGGCAAGCTGACCGCTGAGTACGGCAGGATCGGAAACAATCTCAATCAGATTGCCCGACACCTCAACGAATGGCACAGTCCCTATCCTGCCATGGCAAAGGAACTGCAGTATGCCGCCGCTGATCTCGCCACTCTGAAATTTGAAGTTATGCAAAAGGTAGGTGATGCTGTTGGCAACGTTCAAGCATATAAGCTCTAAAAATGCCGATTACTCTGCCGCCGAAGCCTACCTCACCTTTGAGCATGATGAGTTTACCATGAAGCCCACCCTAGACGAAAACAGCAGGCTTATTCCAAGACAGGATTACCGCATTTCCACTCTGAACTGCGGTGACGAAGATTTTGCGATTGCCTGTCTGAGAGCCAACCTCCGCTATGGCAAAAATCAAAAACGGGAAGATGTCAAAAGCCACCACTATATCATCAGCTTCGATCCCAAGGATGTTTCCAATCATGGATTGAACGTAGATCTGGCACAGAGTATGGGTGAGAAATTCTGCAAGGAACACTTTCCCGGTCATCAAGCAATTGTCTGTACTCACCCAGACGGTCACAACGGCAGCGGCAAATCGACACTCGCCAAGACCTTCAACGCAGTCCTGCTGCCAAGCGGCGGCAAGGTCTATGTCGAGGGCATGGACACGATGGACGAGTCGCTCCTGCTCGAAATTCGCAGGCGCGTGGGCATGGTGTTCCAGAACCCTGACAACCAGATCGTGGCGAATGTCGTCGAAGAGGATGTCGCATTCGCGCCGGAGAATTTGGGTGTGCCGAGCGACGAGATCCGAAAGCGCGTGGATGACGCGCTCGAAGCCGTCGGCATGACGCAGTTCGTCAAGCACGCGCCGCATCTGCTCTCCGGCGGACAGAAGCAGCGCATCGCCATCGCGGGCGTGCTGGCGATGAAGCCCGAGTGCATCGTGCTCGACGAGGCGACCGCCATGCTCGACCCCATCGGCCGGCGCGAGGTGCTCGCGGCCGTCGAAAAGCTCAACCGCGAGCAGGGCATCACGGTCGTTCTCATCACCCACCACATGAACGAAGCCGAGCACGCCGACCGCGTGATCGTGATGAACGACGGCCTTGTCGTCATGGACGGCAAGCCGCGCGAGGTCTTCACCCGCAAAAAGGAGCTGGAGGACATCGGCCTTGCCGTGCCGGACACGGTCTCGCTGCTCTTTTCCCTGCGCGAGGCGGGGATGGACATCCCCGTGGACGCCATCACCGTAGAGGAATGCGCAGACGTCATTGCGAAAAATTTTACCTAAGAGGACTGTAACCTTGGAAGAGATCATTCGTGTAGAAAACCTGACGCACACCTACGGGGAGGGGACGCCCTTTTGCCGCAGTGCGGTGCAGGATATGTCGCTCGCGATCTATCGCGGCGAATTTTTGGGCATCATCGGCCACACGGGCAGCGGCAAGTCGACGCTGATCCAGCACTTGAACGGCTTGCTCAAGCCGACCTCCGGCCGGATACTTCTCGGTGGAGAGGACATCTGGGCGGACCCGAAGAAAATTCGGGACGTAAGATTCCGCGTGGGCCTCGTGTTCCAGTATCCGGAATACCAGCTTTTTGAAGAGACTGTTTACCGCGATATCGCGTTCGGCCCGACGAACATGGGCTTATCCAAAGACGAGATCGACCGCCGCGTGCGCGAATCCGCGCACTTTGCGGGCCTGACGGACGATCTGCTGGAAAAATCGCCGTTTGCCCTCTCCGGCGGACAGAAGCGCCGCGTCGCCATCGCAGGCGTTATCGCGATGGAGCCTGAGGTGCTCGTGCTCGACGAGCCGAGCGCGGGACTTGACCCGCGCGGGCGCGAGGAGCTGCTCGCCCATATCCGCGCCTATCATAAGGAGCGCGGCAACACCGTCGTGCTCGTCAGCCATTCGATGGATGAGATCGCGCAGAACGTGGACCGCATCGCCGTGCTCTCCGACGCTCATGTGCTCATGAGCGGCACGCCGCGCGAGGTGTTCGCCCGCGCGGACGAGCTGGTCGCCGCGGGCCTTGACGTGCCGCAGGTGACGCGCGTCGCCATGGCGCTGCGCGCCAAGGGGCTGCCCATCGACCCCGCGGTCTACACGGTCGCGGAGCTGAAGGCGGCGCTGCTTGCGCTGCGAAAGGGGGGAGCCGTATGCTGAAGGACATCACCCTCGGCCAGTATTTCCCAGGCGACACGCTCGCCCACCGGCTCGACCCGCGCACCAAGCTGCTGGCGACCGTTCTTTATATCATAGCCATCTTTCTGGCAAAGGGCCCCATTGCCTACGGCGTGCTGATCCTGACGCTGATCGTCTCCGTGCGCATCTCGAAGGTGGGCGCGAGGGCGCTCTTCCGCGGCCTCAAGCCGGTGCTGTTCATCATCGCCTTCACCGCGGTGCTGAACCTCTTCTACACCCCCGGCACCGTCATCGCGCAGTTCTGGATCTTCCACGTCACGCGCGAGGGCGTGATCACCGCCGTCGCCATGATGCTGCGCATCTCGCTGCTCATCATGGGCACCTTCCTGCTGACCTATACCACCAGCCCCATCCGCCTGACCGACGGGCTGGAGGACCTGCTCGGCCCGCTCAAGAAGCTCGGCGTGCCGGTGCATGAGCTGGCGATGATGATGTCCATCGCGCTGCGCTTCATCCCCACGCTCATCGAGGAGACGGACAAGATCATGTCCGCCCAGCGCGCCCGCGGCGCGGACTTTGAGAGCGGCAACCTGCTCCAGCGCGCGAAAGCGCTCATTCCGCTGCTCGTGCCGCTGTTCGTCAGCGCGTTCCGCCGTGCGGACGAGCTGGCGACGGCGATGGAGTGCCGCTGCTACCACGGCGGTGAGGGGCGCACGAAGCTCCATGTCCTGCGCTATGAGACGCGGGACTATCTGACGCTCGCGTTCTATGCCGCGCTGTGCGCGGCAATGATCGCCCTGAAAAAGTTTTTCTAAAATTCAAAAAAAGGACACGAATCATGCGTAACATTGCGCTAAAATTGATGTATAATGGCACGGCCTATCACGGCTGGCAGATGCAGCGGACCGAGGCGAGCGTGCAGGAGACGCTCCAGCGCGGCCTTTCGATGGTCTGCGGCGAGAGGGTCAGGCTCACCGGCGTCGGCCGCACGGACGCGGGCGTTCACGCCGAGCGCTATGTTGCGAATTTCCGCACGAACTCCCGCATCCCCATCGACCGCCTGCCTTTCGCCGTCAACACCCACACGCCCGAGGACATCGTGGTGCGCGAGGCGCTGGAGGTGGCGGACGATTTCAACGCCATCGGCTCGTGCCTGAAGAAAGAATACACCTACCGCATCTACAACTCGCGCATCAAGAACCCGTTTTATGTGAACCGTGCGTACTTCTACCCCAAAAAGCTCGACGAGGCCGTGATGGACGCGGCGGCGCGGGCGTTTGAGGGCACGCACGATTTCCGCGCCGTGCGCTCGGTCGGTACGGAAACAAAGACCACCGTCCGCACCGTGCACTACTGCCGCGTGACGCGCCGCGGCGAGCTTCTGGAGCTCAAGGTCTGCGCGGACGGCTTTCTCTACAACATGGTGCGCGCCATCACCGGCACGGTGCTCTACGCCGCCGAGGGCAAGCTCACGGCGGAGGACATTCCCAAAATACTCGACTCCGGCGACCGCACGCTCGCCGGCCCCACGGTGCCGCCGGGGGGACTGTACATGACCAGACTTTGGTATGAGGATGAACGGCTCAATGACTGACAAGGATAAGCTCTCGCGCGAGGATCTGCGCGCGGACCGCGCCGCGCCGCCGCGCCGCGGCACGTTCCACCGTATTCTGGTGCTGGTGGCGGTGCTCGCGGTCGTGCTGGGAGCGGTGCTCGCCGCGGCGTATCTGGACCTGTCGAATTTCGACAGCCTCCGCCGCGCGCTGAGCTACGATAAGGCCGACGCCGCGGGCGAGAACACCTATGATTACGACAACGACCGCACGAACCGCTTCGCCCTCCTCGGCGACCGCCTGCTGGTCGTTTCCACCACGCGCGTGAGCGTGCTCGCCGACGACGGCAGCGAGGTCTACGCGCAGGAGGTCAAGCTCGATTCGCCCGCCATCGCGCTCGGCGGCCGCACCGCCGCGGTCTACGACGTCGGCGGCACGACGCTCTATATCCTCGGTGAAAGGGGCCTTGTGCGCGATCTGAGTACCGAGACGGAAAACGGCATTATTTCGGCGAAGCTCAACTCCTCCGATATGCTGGCGCTCGTGACGGACAAGAGCGGCTACAAGTCCTCCGTCTCGGTCTACAACGCCTCGGGAGAGCGCGTGTTCACCTTCAATTCCTCGAACCGCTACATGATCGACGCCTGCGTGGAGCGCGGCGGCAAGCACGTCGCGGTCGCGACGCTCGGCTCGGAGGACGCCATGTTCGTCAGTACGATCCGCCGCTACGCGCTCGATCAGGAGACGGCGGTCTCCGCCTGCGTGCTGGATGATTCGCTGCTCTACGAGCTCTCGAGCTTCGGCGGCACGCTCGTCGCCGTGACGGACGACCGCTTCCTCGCGCTCAGCGGCGACGGATCGCTCGGCGGCTCCTACGACTACGCCTATCCCTATCTGCGCGGCAGCACGCTCGGCGGGACGGATTTCGGCGCGCTCGTGCTCTCACGCTACCGCTCCGGCAGCGCGGGCAAGCTCGTCACCGTCGGCGCGGAGGGCAACCTCATCGCCTCGCTCGACACGCAGCGCGACGTGCTGGACATTTCCGCGGCGGGCAAGTACCTCGCCGTGCTTTACAGCGACGAGCTGGTCATCTACACCTCCGACCTTGCCGAGTACGCCTCGCTTGCCGACACGCAGTACGCGCGCGGCGTGCGGATGCGCGCCGACGGCTCGGCGGTGCTGCTCGGCTCGCAGCACGGCTGGCTCTTTGTGCCGTAATTAGAAAAATGTTTCACTTGAAAGGTAAGTGAAAAGCATGGATAATGCACTTATCATTGATCTCGTCCTGGCTGCCGTGCTGGCATTGTTCGCGCTCCTCGGCGCGCGAAAGGGCCTCATCCGCAGCCTGATGGCGCTCGTGAGCGTGGTGGTCGCGCTCATCGGCGCGACGCTGCTCACCGCAATGTTCGTCGAGCCGGTCACCGACCTCGTCTACCCCAAGGTGGAGGAGAGAGTGCTTGAGCAGTTTGAGCGCGACATTCCGTCCGACGCGCTGGCCGCGGAGGACGGCGACCTGAGCGCCGGCGGACTGCTGCCCGACGAGCTGAGCGATCTGCTCGGCGAAGCGCTCGACACGCTCAAGCGCTTCGGCGTCTCCGACGACGCCATCGACGGCGTGACAAAGAGCGTGACCGATTCCGCCGTTTCCGCGGCGGAGCGGGCGGCGTACCTGCTCGTCAAGACCATCGTGCAGGCCGCGCTGTTCCTCGCGTTCTTCCTTGCGCTGATGCTGCTGCTCCGTCTGCTCACGCACGGGCTCGACCGCCTTTTCTCGCTGCCGGTGCTCGCGCAGCTCAACGGCCTCGGCGGCGCGGCGCTCTCGCTCATGGAAGGCGCGCTGCTTATTTTTCTCATTGTATTCCTTGCGCCGCGCCTCGGCGTGACGTGGTTTGCGGACCATGCGGCGGGCACGCACCTGCTCGCGTGGTTTCTGAACAACACCCCGCGATCCATCATCGCATCTCTCACATAACGGAGGTTTCCCATTATGCAGCCACAACTTTGCTCCAGATGTAAAAAGAACGTTGCCGTCGTCTTCATCACCCGCATGGAGAACGGTAAAAATATCAACGAGGGCCTGTGCCTCAAGTGCGCCAAAAATCTCGGCTTGCCGCAGGTGAACGAGATGATGCAGCGCATGGGCATCACCGACGAGGACCTCGACAACATCTCCAACGAGATGATGAGCGCTTTCGGCGGCGCCGAAAACCTTGAGGGCATCGACGCGCCCGACGGCGACGACGAGGAGGACGGCAAGACCGCGACCTTCCCGTTCCTCGGCCGCCTTTTCGGCGGGCAGAACGGCGACGCGCCCGCGCCTGCGGACGGCGCGGCGGACGGCCCGGGCCGCGCCGAGCGCGGCAAGAAGAACGACAAGGCCGCCAAGCATAAATTTCTTGACAGCTATTGCATCAACCTCTCCCAGCGCGCCCGCGACGGCAAGCTCGACGCGGTGATCGGCCGCGACGAGGAGATCGAGCGCGTCGTTCAGATTCTCAACCGCCGCCAGAAGAACAACCCCTGCCTCATCGGTGAGCCGGGCGTAGGCAAGACCGCCATCGCCGAGGGACTGGCCCAGCGCATCGTCTCCGGCGACGTACCCTTCAAGCTGCGGCAGAAGGAGGTCTATCTTCTCGACCTCACCGCGCTGGTGGCGGGTACCCAGTTCCGCGGCCAGTTTGAAAGCCGCATGAAGGGGCTGATCGAGGAGATCCGCAAGGCGGGCAACATCATCCTCGTCATCGACGAGGTACACAACATCGTGGGCGCCGGCGATGCCGAGGGCAGCATGAACGCCGCCAATATCCTCAAGCCCGCTCTGAGCCGTGGCGAGATCCAGGTCATCGGCGCCACCACCTTCAACGAGTACCGCAAGCACATCGAAAAGGATACCGCGCTTGAGCGTCGTTTCCAGCCCGTCACGGTCAATGAGCCGAACATGGAGGACACGCTCAAAATTTTGAAGGGC
>OGMC01000514.1_pt1 | contig 11407 bp, 6 predicted proteins | sample 1573011 | NCBI WGS metagenome assembly OGMC01 (sample SAMEA2581888, study PRJEB24529) | metagenome | biome: Human gut stool | place: China | collected 2011
TATGAACCGGGTGGACAGCGCCTGCGTTTACCATAATTGTTCCACGCGGTTCAGCGACGGGGAGGAATTCGGCTTCGGGGCGGAAATAGGCATCGGTACGGACAAATTTCATGCCCGGGGGCCAATGGCTTTGCGGGAACTTACTTCCTACAAGTATGTTATTGAAGGAGACGGGCAGATGAAGGACCCGTCCCGAGTTCCGCGGAAAGGCCGTGCCTGAGCAGGAGGCCCGCCGTAAACAAGAAAGCACCGCGGCATGGCCGCGATGCTTCCGTTGATATATACTCCTGAAGAAGTCGGTCAGAAGGTCAGCCTGTAGCCGATGCTTCCGTTGAAGCTGTTGGCGCGGCTGCGAAAGTCCGCATTGACGTCTGCAAAGACGGAGCCGGTATAACCCACCGGAATGGTGATTCCGGCTCCGACCTGCACGCCGGTGGCTCCTTCCCTGGCTCCGTTTACGCGGAACCCTGCGCCGGGTATGCCGGCGGGTGCCAGGACGGCTGCGGTGTCCCGGTCGCCCAGAAGCTGGACAACCTGCACCCGCAGTTCACCCAGGGAGGCGCGGCCCGTCAGGTTGGCGGACAGTTCTCCGCGGAGCCTTGCGCCCAATCCCACGGTTCCGAAGGTGGAGTCCATGTCATCCACGTTCATGCCCAGGCCGCCGGATTCCGTAAAGCCGTCCATCCGGCTCCTGTACACGGAGGCATTCACCAGAGGCTGGAGCGCGGAAGTGTTGTTCTCATTCAGGTACAGGTCATACGTGCCTTCATAGAAGGCGCCGTAGCTGCTGCCGCTGGTGCTGCCGTGCATGGTGTACATGCCGGCTCCGGGGATTCCCGCGGTGCGGTCCAGGGAAGCGTCGTTCCATCCGCAGGTGAGGATGATGTTGTGCGCCCAGCGGCCCGACTGGATGCGGAAGAACAGATTGCCGTAATAGGAGTCCAGGTCTCCGTTCGCCATGTAGGCGTCCAGGTCGCCGTAGCTGGCGGAGAAGGCCGCCCCCCATACGAAGCTGTCGCTGCACGTTACGTCAAAGCCGAAGGTGCCGCCCCAGGTGCTGAGCTTATAGCCTGATTCGTCCGTCCGGTCATCCAGCCTGCGGTAGCCGCCTTCCCCTTCAATCCAGGCGTTGAAGCCGGGCAGGTCATCGTGAATGTACTGCGGGGAGACTCCCATTTGGGAGAGGCGGTTGCGCAGGTGAAGCACCTGGTCCCGGAGGGCTCCCTTCTGGGCGGAATGCAGGGCGGTAATGCCGCTGCCCGCATAGGAGGAAAGGGCTGACCGGATAGCTTCCGCATTCCCCATGGCCTGGGCGTTGCCCATGGCGTTAAGGAATTCCATCATGTCCGGAGTGATGTTTTCCGGTGAGGAGGTGACGGCCCACAGACTGTCCGCCGCGCCCTGCTGGTTGTCCGTGGAGGCGAAGTCTTTCAGCGGGCTGTCTCCCTGCTTGGTGAAGTGGATCTGGAACAGCTTGCCGTCGTCGGAGAGTTTCTTGCTGATGTCATAGACAAGGTTGGCGAAGCCGGCATAGGTCAGGTTCACCATGTCCTCCGTCCAGGTTTCCCCGTCCGCCGTGACCAGTCCGTTTTCCGCATAGAAGGCGTTAACGGTGAATTCCGGCAGGATGGCCCAGTCTCCGGCGGCGCCCAGGCCGTAAATGTTGACGTTAATGGACGGATCCGTTCCGTTGATGCGGATGGAGCCGTGTTCCGCCTTCAAGGCGGCCCAGGCGTTGTCCGCGCTATTGGTCAGCGTTTCCGTATTGACGGTGAGGTCCAGGGAAGCTCCGGAGGCCAGAGCGGCCGCCACGCCGCCGTTGTTGCCGGTCAACACGAGCTGAACGGCCCTCTGGTTGGGATTGCCGCCCAGGTACAGTTTGCCGTTGGAGGCGATGGAAAGCGTGTTGGCCGTGGTATTATTCATCAGGGAGAGGTCTGCCGTGGCGTCCAGGTCGGAGGCGTCCCGGGTGTTGCTGCCGATGAAAATATCCCTGTAGGTCATGAGGCCGTTTGCTGCCAGATCCTTGTCTCCCAGAACGAGATGACCGCCGGTCCGGGTATGGCTGACGTCCACGCCTGCGTTGCCGGAGGAAAGGATGATCTGCGTGCCTTCGCCCCGATGGGTAATGGCTCCCGTGCCGGTGATATCGCCTTTGAAGGAGTAGGTTTTTCCGTCGTTGGAGGCCAGTTCCAGACGTCCGTCAGCCCCCAGGTGGAGCGCGCCGTTCTCCTGCTCCTGGTGGAGCCCTTCCAGCGCGATCGCGGAGCCGTCCTGCAGACGCAGGCTGCCGCCCCCCAGATGGAGCAGTACGTCTTCGCCCAGATTGTTGTCCGTACCCAGAATCAGGTTGCAGTTGTCCAGTTTCAGGGTGCCGGAGCCGGTGACGCTTGCGTGGAGCGTCAGGTCTGAAAGAGTGTCCCTGGCGATGGAGAGCAGGGCGCCCCCGTTCAGGGTGATGGAGCCGGAGCCCGCCAGATCCCCGGCGGCCAGGGAGGCAGCGTTCAGCGTCAGCGCGGCATCCTGTTCCACGTTCAGGGCGCCGGAGATGATGGAACTTTCCTTCGTGTTCTGGAGCGCGAGTTCTCCCTGTTGCACGTCCAGAGCGGAGGCGGTTACCCTGCCGTCAACGGTCAGCCTCTGTTCCCCGTCCTTGACGAGCTGCGCCGCTCCTTCAATGGAACCCGCGTAAGCGGTGTTGCCCGGTTTGTCCGGATCTGCGGAGGTTTCATTCAGAAGCGTGATGATCACGTCGCTGTCCGTCCCCGTGTTCACGACGGCATCGGCTTCCGTGCCGGCCAGGTAGCGGATGGTGGTTGTTTTGTTTTCCGGCGCGGTGGCCGCGGACAGGTCAATGTTCAGCGTTCCGTTGTTGGTGACGCTGGGAGTTGCCGCCAGAGTATTGGCGGAGGTGACGTTTTTGGAAGCTCCCTTGTCAATGACCATGGCGTCCAGCAACTGGCCGAAGGAGATGATTACCTGGCCTCCTTCCGTCCGGGTAATGTCCCACGCCATGCCGTTGTATTCGCTCAGCGTAATGTGGTTGGTATCCGCGTGCAGGGCGGCGTTGGTGACGTGGAAAGAGTAGTCCCCCGGAGCGGCGAGGAGCGCCACGGCATCCGCCGTCAGCGTCAGGGTCAGCTTGCCCAGCGTCAAGCTGGCATTGTCCGCGTCATTGAACTGGATGATTCCCGTGCCGTCCGCGCCCATGTTGGCGGCGGAAAGCCTCAATTGCGTGTCGGAACCGGACAGGTCCGCATGGCCCGTCAGGCCGGAAATGGTTCCTGTACCGCTGCCCATGTTAATGGAGTTCAGCTTGCTGCCGTCCAGTCCGCCCAGGTTGACGTTCCCGGTGATGCCGGAGACGGAAACGCTCCCGGCTCCCAGTCCCGCCGTATTGGAGAGCGCCCCCGCGGAGAGGGATATTTTCCCGGAGACGGCCTGCCCGGCCAGGTCCAGCGTTCCTCCTTCCACCTGATAGGTCCCGGTTCCGGTGTCTGCGGATTTGAGGGTCAGGTTGTGCGAGGTGCGGATTGTGCCGTTGTTAGTGATGTCCAGCGTGGCGTCCTGGTCCCGGTTGAACCGGAGGGTGGAACCTGCGTCCACGGACAGGGAGGTGACGGTATTTCCCAGGGATTTGTCCAGCGAGAGATCCGAATTCCCGGTAATTTGTACTTTGTCAAAATTCTGGAGCGTTCCCAGGAAGCTGGCGGCGTAGTTGTCAAAGACGAGCTTCTTCTCCCCGTTCACCGTCCCGGCTCCCTTGCCGTCGATGATGCCGGCGTATTTGTCGAACTGATGTTCGGTTCCGGCTCCGGTAGTGGCGGCGATATCTTTCAGGGTGATCGTGGTGCCTCCGTTGATGGTGCCGCTGGTTTTATTGCCTCCGCACAGAAGTGTCCACGTCCAGTTATCCCCGTCAGCCTTTCCCAGAATGGCGTCCGTGCCCGTGACGGTCAGGCTGGTTCCCCGGGAAATGGTGCCGGCCGTCTTGTTCCCGGCGTAAATTTCATTCATGAACGTTCCGCCATTGATGAAAAGGGAGGCGGAGCCGGAGATGGTTTTATTTCCCGTGTAAAAGCCGCCGAAAATGCGGTGGGAGAATACGCCGTCATTGAACACCATGGTGATGTCCCCGTTCACGGCGGAGGCATAGGATCCCGCCACGGAGGTGCGGTCCGCTTCTCCGGTGGTGAAGGAAGTATCGTAAACCCCGGTGGATGAGGAGAATTCCAGGTAAATGTCCCCGTGAACGGTTCCGGCGTTCACAACGCCGAATACCGTGGATTTGCCGATGGCCCCTTCCGCCAGGCGCAGGTGGATGTCACCGTACAGGTCTCCCGTTGTATGGCCGCCTATCCAGCCGTTGGCGCTGCTGGTTCCCGCTCCCAGCGTCACCCACAGGTCCTGACGGTTACCCGCGCTGCCGTAAGCGCCGTTATTGGCGTAAATGAATTTGGTGCTTCCCGTTCCCGTAATGCTGGCAATGTTGGAATTGGTTGTGTTACGGACATTATACGTGGCATTGGTTCCGGCAGTGGCTACGGCGGTGGCGGCGGTTCCCGCAGTCCATTCAATCATGCCCGGTTTGAGAGTGGAGGGAGACGCGCCATTTGCCAGATAAAGAGATTCTGGGCCAGTGATGCCGGTGGTAGAGGGGGCGTAGGAAAGGGAACCGTCCAAAGCCAGATTGGACAGGATGGCGTCCAGCGTGCCGGAATAGCTGAACGTGAGGCCGGAAGAACTTCCCCCCGCTGCCGTCTGCGCTTCCCCGATGAGAACATCCCCCAGCCAGATGTAATAGCCCGCATCCAGGCCGTTGGCGCTGTCTCCCGCCACGTAGGCTATGCGGATGGCGTCCGCATTGGCGGACATGTCTTTGGAATAAAGGATGGTGCTGCCCCATTGGATATACGCTTCATTAATGTTCAGCGTTCCGTTTCCCAGATTCAGGGAGAAGTTGTTTGTGGTGTCCCAGCCGTCCGTGGCCCCGTTGCCCAGGCGCAGGGTGAAATCTACCGTGTAGCCCTTGTTCTGTCCCTGGGCGGCTCCCCAGTTATAGGTCAGGGTGCTGCTGCCGGATTTGTTGAAGTTGACTGTATTGTTGGAGATGGAAACATTATTGGCGGTGAAGCCGTTGGCCTCCAGCGTCTGCTGGGTGATGGACGGATTTTGTCCGAAGTTAACCTCCAGCTCATGGGTGGCTTTCCTTTCTTGCCCGGCTGACCGCCCGGCATAGCCCATGCCTTTGGCCAGGTTGCCTGCCATCAGGAGATCGCCTTGGGCATTCGGGTGCAGGCCGTCCGCCGTAGGGTTGTTGAACATGGAGCGAACCCCGTAGAACGGCGTGGAGGAGGCGGCATCGATGATGCCCGCGTTGATGTCGATGACCTTGACGCCATTGGCGGCGTTATTCGTCCCCCATTCCTTCAGGGATTCGTTGTAGGAGGCTACGGCCTGGTGCGTTTCAGCCAGGTTCCCGTTGGAATGTTGCGTCCAGCAGGGAATGGTCATCACTAAAATGCTTGCTTGGCTGTTGGCGGTACGGATGGAAGAGACGATGGAATCCATGTCTCCCAGCAAAAGGGAGGTAACTCCATCCAGACGATAGAACAGTGAATTATTATCGCCGTCGGAAAGGAGATCGTTGGTCCCGGAGAGCAGGAAAAACGTGTCCGGTTTATTGGCTCCGGTAAAAGTCTGTCCTGCATAGGACCCTCCCTTGGTCTTTTCCGTGCTCAGGCCCAGCCAGTTTTTGATGTTGGATCCGTCAAATCGTCCGTAGTTGCTGCCGTTCGCTCTCCCGGCGATTTCATAAGTTCTCGCGGAAGCCGCAGAGGAATGGATATTCTGGAAAATCTTACCACCGTAAGAGGTTCCGGCGGCCACGCCTCCGCTGAAATTACCGGTCATAATGCCTTTTTCAGTATAGCTGACGCCGTTATCCGTGAAAATTTTATGCATGGCCCAGCGCCACGAGCCGCTGTTGACGCCATGGGTGATGGAGTCCCCTATGTACATGACGTTGCCGAGGTTTCCGTCTGAAACGGAGGCGGATGCCACGGTTGTAAACAGGACACTGCACGCAAGCAAAGCAGACCTTAGAGAGAGGGGTAATCTTAAACGCATATCCCATATAGTATGCGGATTGGGAATTAATTATCAACTCAAAATGTTCAAAATAAGCGCATTGAGAATTTCAATGCATTGAGGTTGAAACTATTATATTATGTCCGGTCTTTTCAGAATTTACCTTTCCCGCTGATGTTTGCGGAGTTGCGTATTTAATTCGTTTTCTGCTGTAAGTGACGGATTTCTAATCTGTTATCTATCAGTTGCAAAGGCGCTGGTTCATGTCCAGCGCGGGATTGTCCGGAATGGAATCGTTGACGATAACGGCGGGTACGCCCGCTACCGTGGTATGGGGGGGGACATTTTCCAGAACGACGGAGCTGGCTGCGATTTTGGCGCAGGCGCCAATGGTGACGCGCCCCAGTATTTTAGCCCCCGCGCCGATAAGAACTCCGGATTCCACGATGGGATGGCGGTCCCCTTCTTCCTTGCCCGTGCCGCCCAGCGTGACTTCATGCAGGATGGAGACGTTGTCCCGGATGATGGCGGTTTCCCCTACCACGAAACTGGTGGCGTGGTCCAGCAGGATGCCGCAGCCGATGGTGGCCGCCGGATGGATGTCCACCGCAAATTCTTCACTGGCCAGGCTCTGGATCTGAAGGGCCATGATTGTCCGGTCATGCTGCCACAGCCAGTGGGAGATGCGGTACGTGGTGATGGCGTGGAATCCCTTGTAAAAAAGCAGGGGTTCCAGCGGCGTACGGCAGGCGGGATCCCGGTCCACGATGGCAATCAGGTCCTGGGCGATTTGGCTGAGGATGTTCTGGTCTTCCGTCAATGCTTCCCGGATAAGGGGCTCAATCAGCTCCCGCGGCATGTCACGGCGGGAGAGCTTGCGGGCCAGCCGTGCCGAGATGGAAGTAGCCAGGGAATTGCGGGACAGGCAGACGTCATCCAGAATACCGCGCATGGCGGGTTCTTCCGCCGCTGCGCCGCGGGCGCATTCCTCCACCCATTCCCATACTCCGTTAATGACGCATTCGCAGTTGGTGCACTGCCGGAGTTTTAAGCGTTTATGGCTGGTCATGGCGGAAAGGGTTAACGAGGCAAAAGAAAGCCTTTCCATAAATACCAGAATACGGCGGGTTTGAGAATCGGAAAGTATGTTCTATGCCCTTCCGTGTGCTGTCTGCCGCCGTCAACCGAAGATGACATGCACGATGTTCATGCACCAGGCGTCCACAGACCAAGGGCCGGGGCCTGTCAGGAACAGGGCGAAAGCGGAGCCCGCATAAAGCAGGTGGAATTCTACGCCTTCCCCGGCTTTTTTGCCGGACCAGTTGGAAAAGTAGCCGTTTTTGACGTGTTTGGTTATGGCTACGGCCATGAGGATGATAACGCTGAGAGCCGCTATTCTGGTGAATACGCCCAGTACCAGGCAGATAGGGGCGAAAAATTCCGTCAGCATGGCCACCTTGGCCAGAAAGGGGGGAATGCCAGCCCAGCACTTTCTGGGTCCCATGTGGCCACAGGATAAAAGCCAGCGTCAGCCGGAGAACCAGCAGGCCCCATGCCGCTGCAATAATGGTAATGGAATCAATGGTGTCCATGAATTTGAAGTGATTGAAGAAAAGACCCTTCTATTTCATGGGGCGTTCATTTCCGGGTACGGAAAAGGCCGGAAAAGGAGGTCATTGCCTCCCCTTCCGGCCCGGGAAATCAGCATGGCAGTCCGTTACCGGGGAATGGAGTGGTAGAGCTGTTCCAGCGCCAGCACGCAGTAGGAGGTCACCAGGACGGGGTCCGCCTCCCACCAGCGGTTGTTGGTGTTCACCCAGGAACCGTCGCTCTTCTGGATGGAAATGAGCTTGTTGGCCAGTTCATCCCGCCAGTCCACCTTGCGGCCGTTTTCCAGCGTCAGGGTATCTATTCCCATGGCGCTGAGCGCCTTGGACATAGCCTGATAGTAGTAGTAAAGCCCCTGGACGCCCATGCCGGGGTTTTCGTCCAGGCTGTAGCTGTTTTCCAGCCACTTGAGGGCCAGCTTGACGCGGGGGTCGTTTTTATCCACATTGGCGTAAATAAGGGACTGCATGCCCGCATACGTCATGCTGCCGTAAGCTTTGGGGGGCTCCGCTTTGTCAAAGGCGGCGCTTTTTTTGTCCCTGGCGCTGGAGACGCCGGGACGGTACACGAAGCCGCCGAGCTGGGATTTGTCATTGGAAACCCAGGGTTCCTTGTTTACGGCAGGGTTTTGCTGGCAACGGTTGATGAATTCCGTGGCGGCGTTCCAGTCCAGATCCGGCTGTTCACCGTACTTGCCGTCTTTGGCGAGTTTCTGGGAGTAGTAAATGGCTTCCAGCGCCAGGGAGGTATTGGAGAGGTCTGCAATGGGAGGAGCCTGCTTGTCGCCGTAGCCGATGCCGCCGTTATAAGGGTTGTCCGGGGCAAAGTGGTTCTGCTGCTTGATGAGGTAGGCGCGACCCTTGAGAATGGCGGGGGCATATTCCTCCTTGTTGGCGGCCAGCAGGGCTATCATGCACACGGCAGTATTGTAGGAGGACATGCCGCGGTTGAAAATGGAGCCGTCTTCCTTCTGGGATTTCAGGATGAAGTCATACCCCTTCCGGATGTATTCCGGGACGGGTTTCCCCTGGTTGGCGGGGTCCCGCATGTAGGCGGTGACCGCTAGGGCTGTCAGGGCAGGGTAGGACGGCTGGGCCCAGTAACCTTCCGGATTTTGTTTGCTTTTCAGGTATTCGTTCCCTTTTTCAATGGCACGCAGAATTTCCTGGCTAATGGAGGCGTATTTGGCGGCTGCCGCTTCTCCGGGAATGGCCGTCAGGGTGGTCTGCCCGAAGGAGGCTGTGCCCAGTGCGGCGGCCAGCGTTAGTGAAAGTACGGATTTGAACATAGGATGCTATTGCTTGGGTTGAACCGGTTTCTGGGAAATGGTGACAGTGACGTTTGTGCCCAGAGGCAGGTTTTTTTGGGGGTTGACGATCCAGCCTGTATCGTTGACGCCGTCATGGAAGTCTCCGATGTAATTGATGGGGGAGGTGCGGCTGGCGAAGATGGAGATTACTTCTCCGCTCAGGCTGGCCTGGTAGGCGCCTTCGTAAAAGAAGGAATTGGTGTAAAGCCAGTCGCTGGGATTCAGTCCCTTCCGCGTTTGTGAGTTCACGACGATGTCGGAAAAATCGCTCTTCTGTTCCCTGCCGTTTTCCGTATAGGTCATGACAATCTGCACGTAGGAGTCTGCGTAGTCCTCCGGCTTGGGTTCCGTGAAGGGAAGCCATTCAAAATTTTCATCCCGCACCGGGAAGAATTTTTCAAAGCGGTGGAATTTGAGCAGCGTCATTCCCAGGCTGATGTGCAGGGGATCCGCCTCCGTCACCAGCAGGGATTCATGCAGCTTGCCGTTGGGCATGCAGCAGACGTATTCCAGAATTCCTTCCTTCATGTTGACTTGAGCTTGAAAACTGACGGTGCGCTCCTTATGGTTGACAATCACATTGCCGATTTTGATGCGGTGCTCATCCAGGGGTTCAAATTTGGGAACCGTTTTCCCGTCCGGAAGAGGGACTTCCCGCGTGGCTTCCTCCGCAGCGGGGGCATTGGTATCTTCCTCCGGGCCGGAGATGTCCTGTGCGCAGGAAAAGCCCCAGGTGCAGGCAAGCAGGGCGGTGGTAAATTTCAGGAACATGTTTATGAAAATAAGATTGTGGAAACGGAAGCTTCCGTTCAATGAAAAAGGCATCCGTGATTGATTTGTTACTTTTGAATCACGGATGCCTGGAAAGAATGGGAAAGGGAGGGTTTAAACCAGTTTCAGCCTGGCAAGGTCCTGGAGGTCAATGATGCCCACGGGGGCCATTTCCGCGTTGAGCACCACCAGGTCGTCAATATGGCGGTTGCTCACGGCTTTCGCCGCTTCAGCGGCCAGGTCGTCTTCCATGACATAAATGGGATTGCGGGTCATGAACCCGCTGACGGGCTGTTCTCCGATGAGAGGGTTCGCCCCGTATGCCCGGACAAAGTCTCCGTGGGTGAAGATGCCGGCCAGCTTGCGGTCCTCCGTCAGCAGGACGCAGGCGCCGGCGTGGGCTGTGGTCATCGCCTTCAGGCAGTCGTTCACGGAGGCGGTTTCCGGAAGCATGGCCATTTCTTCTCCACGGCGCATGATATCGCTCACCCGGGTGAGCAGGGCACGCCCCAGCGAACCGCCGGGGTGGCGTTTGGCGAAATCCCGCGCGGTGAAGTGGCGCGCTTCCACCAGGGCCATGGCGAGGGCGTCTCCCATGACGAGCATGGCCGTGGTGCTGGAAGTAGGGGCCAGGTTCAGCGGGCAGGCTTCCCGGGAAACGCCTGTGTCCAGAACGATATCCGAGTATTTGGCCAGGGATGAGCCCGTGTTGCCCGTCATGGAAATGATGGGCAGTTCAAAACGCTTGATGAAGGGGAGCAGGGTCAGCAGCTCCGAAGTTTCTCCGGAGAAAGACATGGCAATGCAGACGTCCCCGTCCTGGACGATGCCCAGATCCCCGTGCAGGGCGTTCAGGGAATCCAGCAAAACGGTGGGCGTTCCCGTAGAGTTCAGGGTAGCGACGATCTTGGCCCCGATGTTGCCGGATTTGCCTACGCCTACAATGACGATCTTGTTGCCGCGGTCCAGAGCCTGGGACATGAGGTCCACAGCCTTGTTGAAATTGTCATCCAGCCGGGACAGGACGCCGCGCAGCTCTTCAATCTCCATTTCAAAAACGGATTTGGCGCGTGTTAAATGATTCATACCTGCCGGAAATGATGCCAGATGCCGCCGTCGCCGTCAATTTTTCATTGCGGCTCCGCACCCCTCGTTAGTCCGGCATCTGCACGCGGGATTAGGCGCCAGAGGGATGGTGGTGAAGCGCATGCGCCGCGTGTCCGCAGAGAGCATGGCGCCCACCAGCGGAGAGGGAATGCCCGCAAGATATTTCAGGGCTTCCATGGCCTGGATGCAGCCGATGATGCCCGCATGCGCACCCAGAATGCCTGCGGCGGAGGCGGTGTCTTTTTCCTGCATGGGCGTATCTGCCGGGAAGAGGCAGCGGTAACAGGCGGTTCCCTGATGGGGGGCGAAAACGGCCACCTGCCCGATAAAGCCCTTCACGGCGCCGTACACCAGCGGAATGCGCAGGGTGCAGGCGGCATCCGCCATGGCGAAGCGTGCCGCGTAATTGTCTGAAGCGTCCAGAACCAGGTCGCACCCTTCCAGCAGGGAAACGGCATTTTCCGGCGTAAGGCGCCTGTGGACCGTGTTGATGCGTACGGAGGGGGTCAGGGCGTACAGGCG
>OGMC01000516.1_pt1 | contig 11366 bp, 10 predicted proteins | sample 1573011 | NCBI WGS metagenome assembly OGMC01 (sample SAMEA2581888, study PRJEB24529) | metagenome | biome: Human gut stool | place: China | collected 2011
GCAAGCCCTTTACCGGCGAGACGAAGGCGGAGATCTTCGCCGAGTTGGACAAGCCCTTTATCAACGGCCTGACCGTGCTGGGCGGCGAGCCCTTCGAGCCCCGGAACCAGCGGGAGCTGCTGCCCCTCTTGCGGGAGGTGCGGGAGAAGTACCCGGACAAGACCATCTGGTGCTTCACCGGCTTTCGGTTGGACGATGAGCTGCTGCGTGACGGCAGCTATCCCCGGTGCGAGGCTACGGACGGGATGCTCGCCTGCATCAACGTGCTGGTGGACGGGCGGTTCGTCAAGGAGCTGAAGGACATCTCCCTCCAGTTCCGGGGCAGCCGGAACCAGCGGGTCATCGACATGGATCGCACCCGTGAAACGGGACAGGTCACCATCTGGGAAAAACTGCGGAAATGAGGTATACACATATGAAAAAAGGCATCGCGCTGCTGCTGGCGCTGGTCATGACGCTGGTACTGGCCGCCTGCACACAGACGCCCCCGCCGAGCCGTACCGACGGGGAGGACTCAGTGGAGCCCGATGAGGGGTACAGCGCCGGGAACATGAACATCGTCCAGCTCAACGGGTTCCGCTCCATCAACATTGATTGGACATCCGGCCTTGTGACGGTGGAGCTGTACGACGGACAGGGCATCGAGCTTTCGGAGACGATGATGGATGGCGGCGATGTGTCGCTGAAGATGGAGTGGCGGGTGGACGAGGACGACAGCACGTTGGACATCCTCTCCCAGCCGCTGACGGTCAGCGCCTCGGAGAAGAAACATCTGACGGTCAAGCTGCCCCGCAGCATGGTGCTGCACGAGCTGGATATCCATACGGTCAGCGCCGATGTGTCTGTGGATCTGACGGAGGAGGACACGCTGACGCTTCAGGAGCTGGATGTGTCCAGCGTCAGCGGAAACGTCAGCGTCAGCGCCGCCAACGCCGGGGAGATCTCTCTGTCCACCACCAGCGGCGCTGTCAGCGGCAGCGTCCGCACCGCAAAGCTGGAGGCGGACACCGTCAGCGGTACGGTGGCCTTGACGCTGGAGGTCTTACCCACGGAGCTGGAGGTGGAGACGGTCAGCGGCGGCGTTGCGCTGACACTGACGGAGAAACCGGGTGTGCCGGTGGACGTGGTATTCCGCACGGTCAGCGGCCAACTCGACAGCGACGTGGACAGCACCGCCGGTGCGGACTGCGTGTGGGAGCTGGAGACGACCAGCGGCGACGCGGTCATCCGCATCGCGGCGTAAGCACGGCGGCTAAGCAAAAAACAGGCGCTCCGGCTATCTTGGCCGGATCGCCTGTGTCAAATAGCAAAGCTGGATGGTATCAGAGGAAGGGGGCAAACTCCTCCTGAAACAGCTCGTCCGCCGCATCGTGCAGCCGGGCGCAGAACGTGTCGTAGGCGCGGAGGAGCCGCGCTCCCTCCGGCGTCAGTGCCGCGCCGCCGCCGCCCTTGCCGCCGGTGGTGGAGTCCAGCAGGGAAAAGCCCAGCGCCTTCTCCGAGTTCTTGATGATCGTCCACGCCTTGGAGTAGGCCATGTCCATGCTCAGCGCCGCAGCGCGCAGCGAACGCAGCTCCTGCACGGCGTGCAGCAGCTGGGCCACGCCCGGGCCGAAGCATTTGGCGTCGGTGAACAGGCGGCAGGATAGGTTGTACGTCATTTTCGTTTCCATACCGCTATTCTATCAGGAGGAGAAGGAAACGTCAACGGGGATTGACCTTTTTCCGGTGAAGTGTTATCCTACCATTGAATGTAGGAGGCGAAGTTTTCGCATGAGAGTCTTGATCCGCGGCGCCGGAGATATCGCCACCGGCATCGCGCTGCGGCTGTTCCGCAGCCATATGGAGGTCGTGATGACCGATCTGCCCGCGCCCACCGCCATCCGGCGGACGGTGTGCTTTTCACAGGCCATCGTGCTTGGGAAAACGGTGGTGGAGGACGTAACGGCGGTGCGGGCGTCGGACGCGGCGGAGGCGGAGACGCTGCTGGCGCAGGGGGTCATCCCGGTGCTGGCAGACCCGGCGGGCGCGTGCCGCGAGGCGCTGCACCCCGACGCGGTGGTGGACGCCATCCTCGCCAAGCGGAATTTGGGTACGCGCATCACCGACGCGCCGGTGGTCATCGGCATAGGGCCGGGGTTCACCGCCGGGACGGACTGCCACGCGGTGGTAGAGACCATGCGCGGCCATACGCTGGGGCGGGTCATCTATCACGGCAGTGCCCTGCCCAATACCAATATCCCCGGACTCATCGGCGGCTACGCCGGAGAACGGGTGCTGCGCGCCCCGGCGGACGGCGTGTTCCATCAGCTGCTGGACATCGGTGCGGCGGTAAAGGCCGGCGATGTGGCCGGCGAGGTGAACGGCCTTCCCATGCGCTGCACCATCGACGGTGTGGTGCGCGGTATCCTGCCGGAGGGTACGCCGGTGCATAAGGGTATGAAATCCGGCGACGTCGACCCGCGGTGCCGTCCGGAGTACTGTACCACCGCCTCGGACAAGGCGCTGGCGGTGGGCGGCGGCGTGCTGGAGGCACTGCTGCATCTGCGTGTGACTGCAAAGCAAAATGACTGATATGATACAGGAGGAACGAGCAATGGAAACCTACGGACTGGAAAAGCTGGGACTGGTAAACGCCGGCGCGGTGTACCGCAACCTGACGCCGGCGCAGCTGGTGGAGCACGCACTGCGCCGCGGCGAGGGTACGCTGTCCAACACCGGCGCGCTGGTGGTCAAGACCGGTAAGTACACCGGCCGCAGCGCCAACGATAAGTTCATCGTGGACACCCCGGCCGTCCATGACGATATTGCATGGGGCAAGGTGAACCGCCCCATCGAGAAGGCGAAGTTCGACGCCATCCGCGCCAAGGTGCTGGCCTATTTGCAGGGGAGAGATATATTCATCTTCGACGGCTTTGCCGGCGCCGACCCCAAGTACACCAAGGCGTTCCGCATCGTCAACGAGCTGGCCAGCCAGAACCTGTTCATCCACCAGCTTCTGCGCCGCCCCACGGCGGAGCAGCTCAAGGACTTCCATGAGGACTACACCATCATCGCCGCGCCCAACTTCAAGTGCATCCCGGAGATCGACGGCACCCGCAGCGAGGCCGCCATTCTGGTGGACTACGAGGCCCGCGAGGTGGTGATCTGCGGCACCCAGTACGCCGGTGAGATCAAGAAATCCGTGTTCTCCGTGATGAACTATGTGCTGCCCAAGCAGGGCGTATTCCCCATGCACTGCTCGGCCAACATCGGCAAAAACGGCGACAGCGCCGTGTTCTTCGGCCTCAGCGGCACCGGCAAGACCACCCTGTCCGCCGACCCGCAGCGGATGCTCATCGGCGACGATGAGCACGGCTGGGCGGACGACTCCGTGTTCAACTTCGAGGGCGGCTGCTATGCCAAGTGCATCAACCTCAGCCCGGAGGGGGAGCCGGAGATCTACAACGCCATCCGCTTCGGCGCGCTGGTGGAGAATGTGGTCATGGACCCCGACACCCGCGAGTTCGATTTCGACGACGACTCGCTGGCGGTGAACTCCCGCGTGGGCTACCCCGTGGAGTATATCCCCAACGCGGAGCTGTCCGGCATGAGTCCCAGCGTACCCAAGACCGTGATCTTCCTGACGGCGGATGCCTACGGCGTGCTGCCTCCCATCAGCAAGCTGGATAAGAATCAGGCCATGTACTACTTTGTGTCCGGCTTCACCTCCAAGGTGGCCGGTACGGAGATCGGCGTCACTGAGCCGGTGCCCACGTTCTCCACCTGCTTCGGCGAGCCGTTTCTGCCGCTGGACCCCTCCGTCTACGCCGCTATGCTGGCGGAGAAGGTGGAGAAGGCCGGCGCCAAGGTCTATCTGGTCAACACCGGCTGGAACGGTACCGGCAAGCGCATGAAGCTGGGCTACACCCGGGCCATGGTGACGGCGGCTCTCACCGGCGCCATCGAAGAGAGCGAATTTGTCACCGACCCCACCTTCGGCGTGCAGGTACCCACCAGCATCGAGGGCGTACCCGCTGAGCTGCTGATCCCCGCCAACACGTGGGAGGACAAGGCGGCCTACGAGGCCAGCTGCAAAAAGCTGGCGCAGAGCTTTGCGGAGAACTTCAAGAAGTATACCCACATGAGCCCGGAGGTGGCGGCGGCAGGCCCCAAGGTGTGAGCCTATGCTGGAGCTGAAGATCCTCATTGACGATATCGACTACAACAGCGTGACGGAGCTGCTGGTGCCGCTTCTGGCGGAAAAACTGGAGAAGGACGGCAAGGGCGGTATTCTCGGCAACGTGCTGGCGGGAAATACCAACATGGCCGTGAGCATGGCGCGGACGCTGCTGAACACCATGCCGCAGGAGAAAAAGGACGAGCTGGTGGTGCAGCTGGTCACCAAGAACCGGGACAAGCTGCTGCAAAAGGGCGGCGAGCTGGCGGCGAAAAACGGCGTCCGGCTCCGGCTGTGCGATATCGCGGCGAAAAAGCTATGAAAAAGCGCCTCTGACCATCGGTCAGAGGCGCTTTTACGCGGTGTACTTACTTCTTCAGAGCCTGCACGGCGGCGCGGAGGGCGTCCACGTTTTCCTGCGTGGTGGCCCAGCTGGCGCAGAACCGCACGCCGGAGTGGGTCTCGTCCACACGCTCCCAATACTCGTAGCCGAAGCTCTTGCCGATCTCGGCCAGCTCGTCGTCGGGCATGATGGGGTACTGCTGGTTGGTGGGGGAGTCGAACAGCAGGGGATACCCGGCGGAGACGAAGATATCCCGGATCTGGTGGGCCATCTCGATGGCGTGGCGGGAGATCTTGAAGTAGAGATCGTCGGTAAACAGGGCGTCGAACTGGATGCCCAGCAGACGGCCCTTGGCCAGAGGGCCGCCCCGCTGCTTCATCATAAAGCGGAAGTCCTTTTTCAGTGCCTCGTTCATGATGACCACAGCCTCACCGAACAGAGCGCCCACCTTGGTGCCGCCGATGTAGAACACGTCGCACAGGCGGGCGATCTCCGGCAGGGTCAGATCGGTGCCGTCGGCCATCAGGCCGTAGCCCAGACGGGCGCCGTCGATGAACAGGGGCAGGCCGCAGGCGCGGCAGGTGTTATACAGCTCCGTCAGCTCCGCCTTGGTGTACAGGGTGCCGCCCTCGGTGGGATGGGAGATGTAGACCATGGCAGGCTGGACGATATGCTCGGTGGACTCGTCGTTCTTGTGCCAATCCACATAGTCCGCCACCTGCTTGGCAGTGATCTTGCCGTTCTCGGCGGGCAGGGTAATGACCTTGTGGCCGGTGGACTCGATGGCGCCTGCCTCGTGGCAGTTGATATGACCGCTGTCGGCGGACAGCACACCCTGCCAGGGGCGGAGGATGGAGGCGATCACGGTGGTGTTGGTCTGGGTGCCGCCCACCAGGAAGTGGACGTCGGCCTCCGGGGCCTGACAGACCGCCTTGATCTTCTCCCGCGCAGCGGCGCAATACTCGTCCTCACCGTAGCCAACGGTCTGGACCATGTTCGTCTCGTTCAGCTTTGCCATCAGGGCGGGGTGGGCGCCCTCCAGATAATCACTGTTGAAATAGATCATCGCAGTAAAACTCCTTTTCGCGGAACGGATCGCACCGACATTCCGTCCAATATTGTGTAGATGCATTTTACCGCAAAAGCGGCGTAAAGTAAAGACAAACTGTTACATTTGGTTACACGTTGCAAATACAACTTGCATTGAAAAGTGAAACCTGCTACAATGACCGGAGACAAGGAGGCTTGTTACATGAATGATAGACCTAACAGACGCCGCGAGGAGCGCGGCGCTCATTCCCGACAGGAGCGTATGCAGAGCCGTCCTGCAGAACGCAGCGAAAGATCCAGACGGAACGGCAAGCACAAAAACGGCAAGGTGCTGTACTACGGCGTACTGGTGCTTCTGCTGGCGGTGCTGGTATTCTCCTCTGTGAAGATCATCAGCTACATGATGGAGAAGAAGCAGAGCGAACGGAAGCAGCAGGATCTGATCGATCAGGTGGTGACGCCGGGCCCGGACAACACCGGTACCGAAACCGACAACACCGGCACAGACGATAACAGCACCCCGCCCGCCGCGCAGGAGCCGGACTATATCACCGTGGATTTCAAGACACTGCAGGCCAAGTACCCCGACGTGGTGGGCTGGCTGTACTGCGCCAACACCGGCCTGAACTACCCCATCGTGCAGACGGCGGAGGAGGGCGGCGAGTACTACCTGTACCGCGACATCGACGGCTCCAGCAACAAGAACGGCACGGTATTTCTGGATTGGCGGTGCAGCTCCAATTTTACCAGCCAGAACAACCTGCTGTACGGTCACAACATGAAGACCGGCCGTATGTTTGCGCCCATCGTCAAGTATAAGGATCAGTCCTTCTACGATGCCCATCCCTATATGTATCTGTATACCCCCAATCAGCTGTACAAGGTGAATCTGTTCGCCGGTATGGTGACGCCCCACGACTCCACGGTGTACAGCTACAGCCTGTCCACGGACTATATCAATGAGTGCATCGCCAACTCTACGTTCAGATCCAGCGTGGGTACGCCCACCGGGAATATTCTGACCCTGTCCACCTGCGACTATGTCTACGACAATGCCCGCTATGTGGTCATGGGTGAGATGGTACCCATCGATTGGCCCAGCAGCGGCAACTAAACCAAAAAAGATATCCCCTTCCGCTTGGAGGGGGATATCTTTTTTATGCTTACAGCTCCGTTTCGAAACAGCGGGCCATGGCATCCGCCAGATAGCCGCAGTCGGCGATTCCCATAGTCTCCCACGCGGCGTGCATGGCCAGCTGGGGAAGACCGATGTCCACGGTGCTCACCGGCACCAGCGTACCGGCGATGCAGCCCAGTGTGGAGCCGCCGGGCAGGTCGGAACGGTTTGCCATGACCTGCACCGGCACGCCGGCGTCAGCGCAGATGGCGCGGAACACCGCGCAGGAGCGTCCGTCCGTGGCATAGTGCTGGTTGGCGTTGAACTTGATGACCACGCCCTTGTTCATGCGGGGGCAGTTGTCGGCGTCCGCATACTCCGGGTGATCGGGGTGGATGGCGTGGGCATTGTCGGCGGAGACGAGGAAGCTGCGGGCCAGCGTGGTCTGGAACGCTTCTTCGTCCTGTCCCAGCGCCAGACTGATGCGGCGCAGGGTATCCCGCAGGAAGGTGGAGGCCGCGCCCTGCTTGGTGGCGGAGCCTACCTCCTCATTGTCGAAGATGCACAGTACCGGCAGGCTGCCGCAGTCGCCGGAGGCCAGGAAGCCCTGGGTGCAGCCCCAGGCGCAGGCCAGGTCGTCCAGCTTGGGGGAGAGGATGTACTCGCCGTGGGCGCCCAGCACCGTGCCGCGGCCGCGGCAGTAGAGGAACAGGTCCTGCCCCAGCACATCCTCCGGCCGGACGCCGGCGGCCTCGGCCGCCATGGAGAGAATGGCGGCGTCGGGATCCTCGGCGCTGAACAGGGGAACGGTGTCCACGTTGGCCTGATACTTCATGCCGTCGTTGGCGCTGCGGTTCATGTGGATGGCCACGCTGGGGATCACCAGCAGGTCGCGGTCGATGTCCACCAGCTTCTCCGCGATGCCGCCGCCCTCCCGGACGAACAGGCGGCCCGCCACGGACAGGGGACGGTCGAACCATGTGGCCATCAGCATCCCGCCGTACTTCTCGGTGTTCAGACGAACGTAGCCGTTGCTCCGCAGCTCTGCGTGCTCCTTGAGCTTGAAGGTGGGGGAGTCACTGTGGGCGGCGGCCATCATGAAGCCGCCGGTAAGGGTCTCCGGCACGCGGAAGGCGATGAGGCTGGAGCTGTTGCGGGTGACGAAATACCTCCCGCCGGGCTTCAGCGTCCAACGCTCTCGCTCAGACAGGGGCGCATAGCCCGCCGCCGTCAGCTCGGCGGCGGTGTTGGCGATCACGTGGTAGCAGCTGGGGCTGGCGGCGATGAAATCCAGCATAGGCTGGACAGAGTGCTGCATCATAAAGAAAAACCTCCTTTGTCCGCGAAAGAGGGACAGTTTTGTTGCCGTATATTATATCACAGGGATGTGCCGTGTGGCAAGCACCATCGGACCCGGCGAAAGATGCTTGCCATTCGAGGACAAATCCGTTATAATGTCTACTCACACGACAATATTTCATCCGAAGAAAGGAGAGGAGCGCACTGGGGGTGGCGGTGCGGCTCACGCACATCCATGGCAAAAAACGATGCAATCAAACCGGCGGCTCCTCTGTGGACCCGGGATTTTACCATCATCACACTGGGCAGCGTTGTCTCTATGCTGGGCAACAGTATGTCCGGCTTTGCGCTGAGCCTGCTGGTGCTGGATTACACCCAGTCGTCCCTGCTGTACGCCATTTACATCGCGGCGTTCACGGCACCCCAGATCATCGCGCCCATCTTCTCCGGCGCTATATTAGACCGGTTCTCCCGGAAGCGCACCATCTACACGCTGGACTTTATCTCCGCCGGCATCTATGCCACGGCGGCACTGATCCTGAGTCAGGGATGGTTCAGCTTTCCGATACTGGCTGTCTGGTGCTTCGTCATCGGCACCATCAACAGCGTCTACATGGTGGCCTACGAGAGCTTTTATCCCATGCTCATCACGGAGGGCAACTACTCCAAGGCCTACTCCATCGCCAGCGTACTGGAGACGCTGTCGGCGGTGATGATCCCCGTCTCCACCTACGTTTACAACAAAGTAGGCATCGCGCCGCTGCTGGGCGCCAACGCCGTGTGCTTCCTCACCGCCGCCATCGCGGAGACGCAGATCCGGGCGGAGGAGCGGTACATCGAGATGCAGCGCGCCACAGTGACGGCAGGGGAGTCCTCCGCCCGGCGGCTGCTGCGGGACATCGGAGAGGGCTTCCGCTTCCTGTGGAGCGAGAAGGGCCTGCTGGCGGTGGCGTGCTACTTCGCTTTCAGCTCGCTGGCCTCCGGCGCGTCGCAGGTCATCACGCTGCCCTACTTCAAAAGCACCTTCGAAAACGGCGAGTACGTCTACATGATGGTGTGGGGCATGATGGTGGTGGGCCGTACTGTGGGCGGTCTGGTGCATTACAAGGTGCAGCTCCCCACCCACCGGAAGTATGCCATCGCCCTGGCGGTGTATGTCCTCATCTCTCTGCTGGAGGGTACATACCTCTTCATGCCTGTGCCGGTGATGATGCTGATGTGCCTGTGCAACGGACTGCTGGGCGTCACCAGCTACACCATCCGTATCTCCGCCACCCAGAGCTATGTGCCGGATGAGAAGAAGGGGCGGTTCAACGGTGCGTTCAATATGCTGAACACCGTGGGAAGCCTGACCGGTCAGCTGCTGGCGGGCGCCCTGACGGTGCTGCTGCCCGCCCGGCTGGTGCTGTCGGTCTTCATGGCCATGACAACGGTAACGGCAGTCGTCTTTATCGGCGGGAACAAGCAGGCGGTCAGCGCTATCTACAACCGCCAGCAATAGTGTATAGCCCCACGGCCCGGTGCTGAGCGCCGCCGCCGTGCATAGACTTATTATAATTCTACAAGGAGGAACAAGACATGAAGTTTTCCGAGATGCCCTATACCCGTCCGGACGCGGAGGCGTTGAAGAAGCAGATGAGCCAGCTGACGGAACGGCTGAAGAGCGCGGCTTCCTACGAGGAGGCGCGGCAGGTCTTTCTGGAGAAGGAGGCGGCGTCCCGCACCGTGGAGACGCAGGCCACACTGGCTTCCATCCGCCATTCCATCGACACCCGCGACACCTTCTACGACGGAGAGGAGAAGTTCTGGAACACCTTCGGCCCGGAGCTGGAGGAGTATGAGCAGGCGTGGAAGGCTGCCATGCTGGACTCCCCGTTCCGCAAGGACTTCTCCGCGGAGTACGGCGACCTGATGTTCCTGAACGCCGAGATCGCCCGGAAGTGCTTTAAGCCCGAGATCATCCCGGAGATGCAGCAGGAGAACGACCTGACCCAGGAGTACGAGAAGCTGCTGGCCTCCGCCCAGATCCCCTTTGAGGGCAAGACCTACACCCTGTCCCAGCTGACGCCCCTCAAGAGCGACCCCGACGACGCCCGCCGTCTGGCGGCGTGGCAGGCCGACGCCAAGTGGTCCATGGAGCACGCGGCGGAGCTGGATGAGCTGTACGACAAGCTGGTGCATCTGCGTGATTCCATGGGCAAGAAGATGGGCTACGAGGGCTACACTACCTTGGGCTACTACCGCATGAACCGCAACTGCTACACCAAGGAGGACGTGGAGAAGTTCCGCACCGCCGTGCAGAAGTATCTGGTGCCGGTGGCGGACAAGATCTGCCGCAAGCAGGCGGAGCGTCTGGGCAAGACCTATCCCCTGAGCTTCGCGGATCTGGCGCTGGAGTTCCGCTCCGGCAACCCCTGCCCCATGGGTACGCCCGACGATATTCTGGCACAGGGCATGAAGTTCTACGGCGAGCTGTCCCCCGAGACGAAGGTGTTCTTCCGCACCATGCTGGACAACGAACTGCTGGACGTGCTGAGCACCGAGGGCAAGCAGGCCGGCGGCTACTGCACCAGCTTGGGCGACTATGAGGTACCCTTTATCTTCGCCAACTTCAACGGCACCCAGCATGACGTGGAGGTGGTGACCCACGAGGCCGGTCACGCCTTTGCCGACTGGACCAACCGCAAGCGCATCCCCAGCAGCTATATCTGGCCGACGCTGGAGGGCTGCGAGGTACACTCCATGAGCATGGAGTTCTTCGCATGGCCGTGGGCGGAGGGCTTCTTTGGCCCCGACACCCGCAAGTTCCTGTACAGCCATCTGGCAGGCGCACTGACCTTCATCCCCTACGGCACCATGGTGGATCACTTCCAGCACATCGTGTATGAGAAGCCCGACATGACCCCGGCGGAGCGCAACGCCGCGTGGAAGGAGCTGACCGGCATCTATATGCCCTGGGTGAAGATGGACGGCGAGATCCCCTTCTACACCGAGGGGCGCCGCTGGCAGCGTCAGCACCACATTTACTCCAGCCCCTTCTATTATATCGACTACTGTCTGGCGCAGACCGTGTCTCTGGAGTTCTGGGCGATGATCCAGAAGGATCTGGGCAACGCATGGAAGCACTACATGGCCTACACCGAGCAGGGCGGCAGCCGTACCTTCACCGAGCTGCTGAAGAACGCCGGTCTGGAGTCCCCCTTCGAGGAGAACTGCCTGCGTACCGTCTGTGCCGCCGCCGAGGAGTGGCTGGACAGCTATGACATGACCGGCATCCTGTAATGGCGGAGGAGAAAAAGCGGCGGGGACGCCGCGCACATCTCAATGACTTCTACCGCGATGTATCCGGCAGCTACATTTACACCGGCACCTGCTATGTCTGCACCGCCTCCCCGCAGGAG
>OGMC01000519.1_pt1 | contig 11317 bp, 8 predicted proteins | sample 1573011 | NCBI WGS metagenome assembly OGMC01 (sample SAMEA2581888, study PRJEB24529) | metagenome | biome: Human gut stool | place: China | collected 2011
AATAAAAAATATTATGAGGCGACAGAGAGGAGCGAGATAAAATATGCTCGAGAGAAGCGAATGGATAAAAAGCTGTGAAAAGAATCTGCGCGGAGGCACGGTGTTTTTGAAGGAATTCCGATGCGATAAGCCCGTCCGAAAAGCCGTGCTTGAAATCACCGCGCTCGGCGTGTACGAGGCAAAGCTAAACGGCGGCAGGGTGGGCGACTTCATCCTCGCGCCGGGCTGGACCTCCTACGCCCACAGGCTTCAGGTGCAGAGCTATGATGTGACGGCTTTGATAAAAGCCGAAAACTCGCTCGAGGTGACTGTCGGGCAGGGCTGGCGTGCTGTCTCGAACAGGCGCGGGAGCAGCGACTTTTTGGGCTACCGCGACACAGCGCTCATAGCCGGGCTGACTGTTTTCTATGCGGACGGCAGCGAGGAGAGCATAGTCACCGACGGCTCATGGACTGCCCGCGAGAGCAAGCTCAGATATACGCATATATATAACGGCGATATATATGACGCGACTTTTAAGGCGGGAAAAGCGCGGCACTGCATCTGCGTCGACCTCGAAAGGGATTTTCTTATTCCGCAGGAGGGCGAGAAAATTACCGAGCACGAGCGCATATCCGCCATGCAGATAACGGAAACTCCGGCGGGCGAGACGGTCATTGATTTCGGTCAGAATATAACGGGCTATGTCGAGTTTAAAATAAAGGGCGTCCCCGGCGCACAGGCGACTGTCTCTCACGGCGAGACGCTCGATCGCGACGGTAATTTCTATAACGCCAACTACCGCTCCGCCCGCGCACAGATAAAATTCACCTGCGACGGCGAGGAGCACACATATAAAAGCGCGCTGACCTTCTTCGGTTTTCGCTATATCCGCCTTGAGAACTGGCCGGATGAGATAAAAAAAGAAAATTTCACGGCGGTAGTTGTACACTCGGATATCCGCCGCACGTGGTACTTCGAGTGCTCGGATGAGGCGGTGAACCGACTTTTCAAGAATATAATATGGGGTCAAAAGGGCAACTTCCTCGATGTCCCGACCGACTGCCCGCAGAGAGACGAGCGCCTCGGCTGGACGGGCGACGCGCAGGTGTTTGTCCGCACGGCGAGCCTCAATTTCGACGTTGAGCGCTTCTTTAAAAAGTGGCTTCGCGATCTCGCCGCCGACCAGGGGCGCGACGGCTGCGTGCCTCATGTTATACCTAATATATTCGACGACATGGGCGGCTCGAGCGCGTGGAGCGACGCGGCGGTCATCTGCCCGTGGGAGATATACAGAATCTACGGCGACAAGGCAGTACTCGAGGAGCAGTTCGACTCCATGAAGGCGTGGATAGACTGGATGCGCGAGCGCAGCGAAAACGGCAGGCGCTCCGGCGGCTCCCACTTCGGCGACTGGCTCGGGCTCGACTCCCCGGAGGGCAGCTACAAGGGCGCGACTTCCGAGGATCTCATCGCCACGGCATATTACAAATATTCGACCGAATTATTTATAAAGGCGGCTCATGCGCTCGGCAGGGATGTTGCGGAATATGAGAATATCCCGGCGGAGGCGGCGAAGGCGTTCAGGCGGGAATATATGGAGAACGGCAGGGTGAAAAACGCCACGCAGACCGCCTGCGTGCTCGCGCTGTATTTTGATATCACCGACGACAGGGCGGCGACCGCCGGGCAGCTCAATGAGCTGATAGAGCGGGCGGGACACCTTGAGACGGGCTTTGTCGGCACGCCGTATCTGCTCCATGCGCTCAGCGACAATGGCTATAAAAAAACGGCGTACGATCTTCTGCTGCGGCGCGAATATCCCTCGTGGCTCTATCCGATATCCAAGGGCGCAACGACCGTCTGGGAGCACTGGGACGGCATAAAGCCCGACGGCACGATGTGGAGCGCCGACATGAACTCGTTCAACCACTATGCCTACGGTGCCGTTGCCGATTGGATGTACGGCGCGGCGGCGGGCATAAACGCCGACCCCGAGCGTCCCGGCTTCGAGCATATAATTTTCCGCCCCGTGACGGACGAGCGTCTAAACTTTGTCAGAGCCTCGATAGACACCCGCCGCGGCACGGTAAAGAGCGAGTGGAGGCGTGAAAACGGCGGAATAAGATATATTTTCACCGTCCCCGAGGGCAGCACCGCTTCTGTTATAATAGGCGAAGAAACCCATGATGTCGGAGCGGGAGTGCACGAAATTTTTGAATGACAACCTACTGCCCCGTCGGAGCTTTCGGCGGAGCGGGAAATAAAATTCAGAAAAATTTAAAAATCTTATCCGACTTTGCAAAAAATCTGTTGACAAATCGCTTGCGATATAATATAATAATCAAGCCTTGTCGAATGACGGGGCTCACATTATGGCGGCATAGCTCAGTTGGCTAGAGCATTCGGTTCATACCCGGAGTGTCGTTGGTTCGAATCCAACTGCCGCTACCAATTTTGGCCCGGTGGTCAAGAGGTTAAGACACCGCCCTTTCACGGCGGTAACACGAGTTCGATTCTCGTCCGGGTCACCAGAGCCACCAAACAGATGTCGCAATCGGCAGATCAGAATTCGTTTGATCTGGATTCTGACATCTTTATTTTTTAGGACGCGTAGCTCAGCTGGTTAGAGCGCTTGCTTCACACGCAAGAGGTCCACGGTTCGAGTCCGTGCGTGTCCACCATGAAAAAAGCACTTGCATTTGCAAGTGCTTTTTTCAACGAAATAAATCCCTTTCGGGATTTGTGAAATGCCCTGCGGGCGTGAAATACGCCTGCGGCGTGTGAAATCGCTACGGCGGCACAAGAAATAAAGAATGGGTGAAAATCATTGCATCTGTTCTGGACATCGAGCTGTTGCTTCCGGAGGTTGAACACGGAGCCGTTTTGGGTGCCGCACTGTTGGGCGCAAGAGCCTGCCTGCCGGAGGACGGCTATGAGCGGTTAAGAAGCGCCGTCAAGTCAGGCTACACTCGCGTTCTGCCCGACGGCAAGCTCACGAAATACTACGGTGAAAAATATTCGAAATAGGCGGAGCTGTATCCCAAAATCAAAGAGTGATATGCGAGTCCAATAAAATAAAAAATCAAGGCAGATGTATAATCTCTGCCTTGATTTTTTTAGCATTGATAAAAGCTTGCTCGGTTTATTAAGCGCTGAATGTCCGCGAGCTTGGATGTCGCTTATATTATTCCAAGCTCAACAAAATCACATCGTTTGTCTCAATGGTCAGTTTTACAATTGTTGAGCCGCCGCTTGCCGAAAACGGAATCTCTTCTGCTTTAAGGGCAGTTTTTGCTTTTATTTCCGCCACCTGACTCTTTGTCAGGATATCCGGGCTGCCGAGAGCCTCCCACTCGGCTTTTGGGTTGCAGTGATTGTTGTCTATAATTTGCGCCGTTACCGATTTTGCGGAAATGTTTATTTCAACTTCAATTTCCGTTTTCTCGGATTTGCCGTAATCATTATCCTGCGCATATATCAGCACCTGAACCTTTTTTCCGTCGGTAAAAGCGGCGTATTCTATGTCGGAATTGCGGCTTTCGGGCAGGACGAGCCTGCTTTTGTGTAATCGAGAAAGAATTTTAAATGCCCAGAAGTTCGGTTTAGGTATGCCGCAGTTGCTGACAAGTCCGAATCCGCCGTGAAACGGCGTGCCGAGCATGAACTGTTCTTCGTAGATATCGGAACAGCACCAGAACATTGTCCCCATAAGCCGGGAATCGGTATCCACACAGGTTTTTGCAATAAAGGCTGCGGAGTTTTTCTCGTCATGAATGGGTGAAGCGAATACGGCCATGCTGTTCCATTCGGTGATTATGAGAGGTTTGCCGTTCACCTGCTCCAAGGCTTTTTTGTCGAGCTCATTCAGAACGCCCCTGCGCCATGTTTTGTAGATGTCCGGACGGAAGAACATTTCTTTCATCGTTTTTGAAAGCCCGATTTTATTTTTTGCCGCGTTTTTGGCGATACTCATCATCCTGAAAGCGTCTTTGGCGGAAAATGTGTTTCCAAAAGCGTCGCCGGGATAGTGATGCGTCGAAATGAAATCGCAGGGAACATCATTTTTGCGGCAATATTCAGTAAAATCTTCTATCCACAGGCAGGCGGATGATGACGGACCGCCGACGCACAAGTTGCTGTTGACGGACTTTACCGCCCGCGCAGTAGAAGCGTAGAGGCTGAAATAGTCCTTCTGACTGCCTTTGAAGAAAATGGCGAGGTCGGGTTCATTCCATACTTCAAAATACCAGCTTTCAATCTCTTCGCTGCCGTAATATTCCGACAGGAATTTAATGAATTTCTTTATGAAATCCACCCATTTGTCCATTGATTTCGGGTGGGTTATGTTGTTGAGATAGCGTATTCCGGTTTTCTTTCCGCTTGCGAGTGCGCCGGGCATAAACGAGAGCTCAACAAACGGTTTCATTCCGCAGGCGAGAACATTGTCAAAAACATCGGCAATTTGTTTGAAATTTATCTCATCTATCTTGTCTGAAAACGGCACAGCGGCAAAAGGCTTGTAATCCGAGAGCCGCTGAAAGCAGAGCATATCGTCATCAAATATGCCGTGAAAGCGAATGTATTTCATGCCGAGCTCATCGTGAACGAGCTTTGCATGGTCGCAAACATCCTTTCTGTGCAGCTGGAAGGCATGATCGTTGCCGACTCCGAACTGCCAGGAAAAATTAGTAGGAACGGTTTTTGCGTTTTTATTTACTGTGATTTTCATATGCACCTCACAAGAACTTTCACTATCTGCTTGACGCTGTGCTGAAGCGCGGCTTTTGATATCTCGTTGCGTTTGACAGCTTTTAATATCATACGGAAGTGTTTTTTGCTGCCGGGGGTGAGCAGATTCGTGCCGGCACAGACGCTTCTTATGCTGTCAGCGGTGTCATAGGATCCCCAGTCTGTCATAACAAAGCCGTCAAAGCCCCACTCGCCGCGTAAAAGGTCATTTAGCAGTGCGGAGTTTTCGCATGGATAGATACCGTTTACCGGGTTGTATGATGTCATGACACAGCCTGGCTTATACAGAGAGAAAGCTTTGTCAAATACTCGCAGATAAAGGTCGCGCAGGGTGTTCTCGTCAATTATCCCGTGCGCCGATTTGCGCTCGAACTCCATGTTGTTGGCGATAAGATGCTTGTATGTCGCTATAACTCCGTTTTCCTCTAGCCCTCTCGCCTGATATGCCATTAAAGTTCCCGTCAGTATCGGATCCTCCGAGTAATATTCCGGATGGCGTCCGCAGAGAATGTTACGGTGAAGGTTTCCGCCGGGGCCGAGATTTATTGAAATGCCGTTCTCTTTTGACTCGTCCGCAAGCACTTTGCCCACTTTATATGCGAGGCTTTTGTTGAATGTCCCGGCGAGCAGATTGCTTGACGGAAATCCGGTCGTAGGACGGTTGAGATTGACGCAGCAGTTGCCGTCGCTCATGTACAGCGTCGGCACACCCAGACGCTTGCTTGACGCGAGTTTTCCGGCAGATCCGTTTTTGCCGGGACCCCAACAGGAGCCGTTGCAGACGGTAAAATCCGCCAGCTCTCTGAGCGAAAACTGTGAGACGAAGTCATCAAGTTTAGTCAAATCATTCTTGACATCGGAAAGCGTTATGGTACTGCCTCTGTATCGGGGCAGCTCATTGTAAGAGGGACTTGTATATTCGGCGTGAACTGCTATGGCTTTTTTAGCCTCAGTGATTTTTGTTTTGTCCGTGCGGACATTGCCGTTTTCGTCAACACCTGTTATTTTCTCTGCCTCACGGCAGACGGATACGGTTCTTTCACAGACTACATCGTCTTCAAGGACGAAAGAACAAATTGTTTTGATCTTGTCCGCTTCGCCGCCGACCATAACATCGTATTGACCTTTGGAGAGAATGAACGCGTGAATGTTTTTGTCATAGTGCGAAAAATCTTTCTGCGGTATATCGATCGTCAGTGTTTGGCTTTCGCCTTTTTTCAAAAGTGCTGTCTTTTCAAAGCCGCAGAACAGCTTTGCGGGTCTCGGTTCATTCCCGCGCGGCGCTTTGACATAGACGAGAACAGAGTCCTTTCCGGGAACATCGGAGTTATTTGTAACTTCTGCGCTGACGCGGAGTATGCCGCCTTCAAATGATGCGGAGGAGCGGACGGAAAAGTCGGAATAAGACAGTCCGCGACCGAAGTAATAAGCGGCGTCTTTTTTGAACGAGTCAAAGTAGCGGTAGCCGACAAATTCCTGCTCCTCGTAATATACGCTTGCGCCGAAGCGCTTTCCGTCGTCGGAGTAGAGCGGAGAGTTGTCATCGAGATTGATGAAGTTTTTTGCGGACGGTGAGTCGTAATAGTCTATCGGCCATGTGTCGGCAAGCCTGCCGGAGGGATTGACTTTTCCGCAGAGAATATCAATAAGGCTTTCGCTGCCGCGCTGGCCGCTGAAGCCTGTCCATATAACAGCAGACGCACCGAGACCGCGGATGAACCCCATCTCGATAGGATATCCGGTGTTCAGAATGATTATAAGATTTTTATACTTTGCGGCGGCTTCGCTGAGTGCCGCCTTTTCTTCGTCTGTTAGATAATATTCACCCTTTATCGGTCGGTTGTCTTTGTTTTCACCCGATCCGCGGGAAATAAAGAACAGAGCCGTCTCGGCGTTATCACGTATGCTGAGTGCCCCTGAATGTTCGACGGCTTCTGGAACGGTCAGCGTCCAGCGCGGCTTTATGAGGCTTGCGCCGATTGCCGTTATACGAAAATCATTGTAAGCCCCCAGCAGTTTTATTGAACTGCCGCTGCCAAGCGGGAGAATGCCGTTGTTTTCGAGCAGGACGATGCCCTCATCGGAAACCTCTTTTGCCGCTTGCTCATTTTCTTTGTGCAGACCGTCATCAATCGGCTTGGGCGGGGGTTTGAATCTGAAGGTGCAGTCGGGAAAACGTCTGCCGTCAATATCTCTATAGCCGCTGAGCTTTACGGTGTAGGTCTTGTCAAAGTCCTGAGCCGCTTCGCCGACGGGCAGGAGATATATGGGCAGGGGTGAGAAATCAAATTTGACGCACTTGCCCTTTGAAACGGGCTTGCCGTTTACCGTGGCTGTTCCGTAGCCGTCGTCGGCTATCATTTTTGTGCAGACTATGGGCAGGCTGCGGGGCGCTGCACAGTTCATTGCAAACATCCCGTTGTCAATGTCATAAGGATTATATTTTTTTGCCAGTACAGTGAAGAACAGTGGCATTTTATTTCAACTCCATTTTCAAAAAATCTGCTTTTCCTTTGCCTCGATATACTAAATACAGGGCATCAGTTTTTTCTCCGGGATCTATTTTGACGGAAAATGTTTTCCATTCCGTCGATTGAGAAAGAGGAATAATTCCAACAGTTCTGTCTCCGATTTTTATATCCATCCTGCCGTTTGCATTTCTGACAGTAACAGAAATGCAGACGGGCTTTTTGAAATTAAAATATTTGAAACCGATGACGGTGCCATTGGTAATTGCCGTTACAAAGCTTTCGCCGTTTCGCGACGCGATGTTGGGCTGTCTGTCTCCTTTGCCGTTTCCCTGAACATTTTTAGTGCGGCGGTTATACAGATTGCAGCACAGAGCGGCGGAATATTCGCCAGCTGCCGGCAGGGGAGCACCGACACCCTGGGTGGTTATTTCGACCTGATTTATTGTTCCGTCTGCGTTTATTGTTACGGGTTCCGCGCAGGCTTGACGGGAGAAATCCGTATTGTTCGTGCAGCGGTGATAGAAAACATAATATTTTCCGTTAATCTGTTCTATCGAGCCGTGTATCGTTCCTGCGGGAGCTTTTCGTTGCTTGTTGCCGCGATAGCCGAGGTCGCTGTTTGAAATAATAACGCCGCGATATTGAAAACCTCTGTCCGGAAAATTGCTTGTCGCGTAGGCAAGCTCGTTGTTCTCGCCGGATGAGTATATCAGATAATACAAATCGTTTATTTTTCGTATGCATGGAGCTTCATAAAACGGGTGGCGGTAAAGCTCGCTCGATTTATCCGCAGTAGTCTTGCTGTCGAGAACCGCCTTCGGTTCGCTCTTTACCGTGCACATATCATTTTCAAGCTCGACAACTGCGCAGGAAAGTATGCTTGGTTTTGTTTCCGTCACCTCGCGATACGAGCGGTTGGTCAGTTTGCTGAGCACAAAACGGTAGAGCGGAGAAAACACTTTACTTCTGAAATCTCTGCCGAGCCCCCACCCGTAATAGAGCCATATTCTGCCGTTGTCGTTTATGACTGCGGGGTCGTTTGTAAGAAACTTAAAAACCGGAGCACCGTTTTTATATTTTATATCGCTGAGATATTCAAACGGACCGTCGGGACTTTCCGAAACGGCGACAGACATCGGGCCGAATGCAGATGTGTTCGGCCCCGCAGCGAAATAGTAGAGATAATATCTCCCGTCATTTCCTCTTACGCAATCGGGTGCATAGTAATCTGCAAGGCGACCGTCGCGGCTTCTCGGATCCTGAGATTTCAGGTAGACTTTTTCTTTGCAGCTCCAAGATGAAAGGTCTGAGACGGGAGCCGACCAGACGGAGTAATCCTGCACACAGAATCGGTCCGAGTTTTCGGCATCGTGACTGCCGTATAGATATACCCTGTCACCGAAAACATGAGCTTCGCCGTCGGGGATATATTCATTTAATGGAAAAAGCGGATTCATGGTATTATCTCTCCGTTTGTTTCGATAATCTTTTTATAATGGTACGCGGAATTTTTAGGTGTGCGCTTGAGCGTTTTATAATCAACATATATGAGCCCGAACCTCGGCTCGTAGCCCTCTGCCCACTCAAAGTTGTCCATAAGCGACCAATGCTGATATCCGAAAACCTTGACTCCGTCATCGATGGCTCTTCTGACATTTGAAAGGTAGTCATTCATAAAGCCGATGCGCACATCGTCCCTGACTTCTCCGTCCGTTATGCTGTCGTTGTTTGCCATGCCGTTTTCGGTTATGATTATCGGCAGGCGGTATCTGCGATAAAGGAACTTCAAGGTCCAGTAAATCGAGCGTCCGTCTATTACCCAACCGAGCGAGGTGGTGTTGAGCTTTGATTTGTCAATGCTTTTGTCGCCGCCCCAGGCGGAATAATTGAATGCCTCATAGTGGTTGACGGCAAGAAAATCAAAATCTGTTTTAAAGCGAGGCATATCACTTTTATGCGTCGCGTAAACACAGTAGGCTGTGACGGGCTTTCCCAGAAGAATGGGATCCATCCACCAGCGGTTGTTCATCGTGCCCATAGTCACATTGAACGATTTGTTGTACGCTTCTTCTACGCTCTTCGGGTCTGATTCATCATTGGGTATAAACGCGCCCGACGCGAAAGAGAGACCTATAAGCGGCTTCTTTTTTGCGTATTTTCTGATGGTTTCGACCGCCCGACGATTTGTGAGCATAAATATCTTCGTGAACTTCGGCAGGGCAAGATAGCGGTGCTTGAACGGCGCATGAACTCCCTGCATATAGCCGTTCATGAGAAAACAGGACGGCTCGTTGAAGGTTATCCAGTATTTAACCTTATGGCCAAACAGGTTAAAGGCGGTGCGGGCAAAGCGGGCGCTTTTACATAGAAAGCAAAGTCGTCTATAATATCTTTTTTCAGCCAGCCGCCCTTTTTATATTGCCAGAGCGGCAGATCCCAGTGGTAGAGCGTAACGAGCGGCTCGATTCCGTTTTTAATGAGCTCATCAACGAGATTGCTGTAAAATTCAAGTCCCTTGGGGTTGACCTTGCCGTCTTGGGAGATAACTCTCGGCCAGGATACGGAGAACCTGTATGATTTCAGCCCCAGCTCCTTCATCAGAGCGATATCTTCCTTGTACCTGTGATAATGATCGCAGGCGACATGGCAGTTGTCGCCGTTTTTTATTCTTTCTTTCGGAGCTTCATCCCATATGCTGGGCGTTCGGCCGTCCGAATCATATCCGCCCTCGATCTGCGGTGCGGCTGTCGCGGCTCCCCAGAGAAAGCCGTCGGGAAAAGCATTTTTGCTCACGAGTTATCCTCCTTGCTTGTTGTAACGGTGAAGTTCAGCAGATTCAATTTGCCGGAGCCTTCGAAACGAAAATACAAGGCCGACTCGGCAAGAGAGAAACGAATACCTGTCTTTGCCCGCCGTGTATTTGGACGAATATCTATTTCTCCGATACAATCGCCGTCGATCTGTGTGAACAGGCGAAGTTTACCGCGTGCTCTGCCGCTGACAGAAGCAATGATGCCGGCGGCATCGGACAAATCAAGATATTTATAACCGGTAACAGTTTTGTCTTTTATATTTGCAATATATTGGCATGGATCACATTCACGGTATTCTCCTTTTTGGGTTATGTACGGATAAGAGCGCTTGTTAGTCTTTGTTGTTTTGCACGTGCCCTGTTTTCCGTACAGCACGCAGGCAATCCCCGCTTCATATGTATAGCCTGTCACCAAACACATGAGACTCTCTGTCGGGAACATATTCCCATGAGGGCAGATATGGATTTGTAACTGCATTGTGCATATTAAAACTCAGCCTTTCTTTATATCCGGCAGCTTGCTGCGTGCCGCCCGCTTGAGAACGAATATGTGCTTGAATCCGACAGGGTAAGGCTACATTTTGTTGATACGGGAACTTCTATTTCTATCTCAAAATTGCCGTCTTTTATTGTCCATTCTATCTTTATCATTCCGTATGGCGTTTTTGTTTCACCTTTTGCATGGGTGAGCCCGCCGCCGACAATCGGCTTTACGGTAAAGCTCTTATATCCGCCGGCATTTGCTTCAAGCCCGAGAACCCTGCGGTAGAGAAATGCGCCGACTGCGCCATAGGCGTAATGGTTGAACGAGACCATGCTGTTTTCGCCCTCAACATCGCTGCCGTTGAGGTTGTCCATGTTCACGCTGCCGTTTGGTCTGAGCGCGTCCCACTGTTCCCATGTTGTCGTTGCGCCAGCCTTGACGCAATAGAGCCATGACGGACAGGTGTCCTGAAGCAGCAGGCGGTAGGCGGTGTCAATGTATCCGTTGTCTGCGAGAGCAAACAGCAGATACGGCGTGCCGGTAAATCCGGTGCTCAGGTGATAATCATTTTCAATGACAAGGCGGTTGAGATTCGCTGCCATGTTTTTCTTCTCTTCTCCGCTCACCATTCCGAAATGCAGCGGCAGAACATATCCGGTCTGAAATTCTCTTTTCAGCTTTCCGTTTCCGTCAGTAAAAGTTTTTCTGTATGCTAAAGATATTTCGTCTTTTAGCTTTCGGTAATATTCTGCATCGTTTTTGTAGCCAAGCAGCGAGGCGATTTCCGATACGATGGCGCAGGAGTTTGCGAAGAAAGCC
>OGMC01000522.1_pt1 | contig 11305 bp, 10 predicted proteins | sample 1573011 | NCBI WGS metagenome assembly OGMC01 (sample SAMEA2581888, study PRJEB24529) | metagenome | biome: Human gut stool | place: China | collected 2011
TGCAACTTTAATGTTCGGCATCCGGGGCAGTGCGATGGACAGTCCGGTTATGGTGTGACGACACTGGACGCAGTTGTAGAAAGCATCGTGTGCATGAAGTTTGAAGAAATTCTGGAGTGCTCCAAGAGCAACCTTCTGGAAGAAATGCGGCGTAAAGATTTGGATGCAGCTAAAAAAGAAACAACTCGTTGGAAAGAGGAAGTTCAGACCAAGGTTGACGAACAGGATGCGTTAAAAAAGGAAATGATTCGTGTCATCCAAGGAACAAGCGGACTCGACCGCGAGATGATCCAGCAGATGGTCAATGAAAACAAGGAAGCACTGCTTACCGCACAGACCAATCTGGCAGACTCGGAAAAGAAATTGAAGGAGATCGAGGAGCAGAACCAGAAGGCTGAACGTAATTGCAGCGATCTGTTCACATGGGCAAGCACCTATAAGGGCGCTAGTTTTGAAAGGCGTCAGGCCATTCTGAAACAGTTTATCAAAGAAGTGCGTGTCGGACGCGACTATAATATCGAGATCGTTCTCAATGTACCGCTGGACGAATTTGAGGAGTTCAAGCGTCACGCAGCATCGGCTGGACGGGGCAAAAATCAGAAAAACAAGTCGCAAAATCCTCAAAAAGTTGGGCGTTGTACATCAAATGCCGGAATCGTCGTTTTAGACAAAACAGCAGGTGAAACCGTAAGCATTGTGCCTAAAAATGCTGCACACGCGATTTTGCGCTGTTAAGACGAATGATGCACGATTTTGCAAAGAAAGACAAAAAGAAACGCCGTATCGTGTTAAACGATACGGCGTTTTATGGACTCGAAGGGAGTCGAACCCTCGACCTTTCGGATGCGAACCGAACGCTCTCCCAACTGAGCTACGAGCCCATATTTAAGCCCCCAAAAACCGCTTGGGGGCGCGTGGTATATAACTCCAGATTGTTTAAGGACCGCATGGGCTCCCAACTGAGCTACGAGCCCACAAAAAAGCACCCAATTTCTAATGGGGGCAAATGAGCTATAACACCAGATCGGGAATGCAACGCTTGCACTCCCAACTGAGCTACGAGCCCATATTTAAGCCCCCAAAAACCGCTTGGGGGCGCGTGGTATATAACTCCAGATTGTTTAAGGACCGCATGGGCTCCCAACTGAGCTACGAGCCCACAAAAAAGCACCCAATTTCTAATGGGGGCAAATGAGCTATAACACCAGATCGGGAATGCAACGCTTGCACTCCCAGCTGAGCTATAGGCTCATGATGATGACGCTGATAGTGTACCGCGTTTTGGGGCGTTTGTCAAGCAATTTCGGAGAGCGCGAGCAGGGGACTTACAAGCGGCCGAGCTGCCAGAAGGCCACGGCGCTGGCGGCGGCTACGTTGAGGGAATCTACCCCATGGGACATGGGAATCTTTACGGTGTAATCGCAGGCGGCGATGGTACTATTGGCCAGCCCATCGCCCTCGGTGCCCAGCACGATGGCAAGCTTTGGCTCAGCGGCAAGGGCGGCATCGTCGATGCTGACCGAGCGGTCGCTCAGTGCCATGGCAGCGGTCTTGAAGCCCAGCGCGTGGAGCTGGGCACTGCCGTTTTCCGGCCAGTCGGCAGGACAGGTGCCGATCTGCGCCCACGGCACCTGAAACACGGTGCCCATGCTTACCCGCACCGCGCGGCGGCACAGCGGGTCGCAGCAGGAGGGGGTGACGAGCACGGCGTCCATGTTCAGCGCGGCAGCACTGCGGAAGATGGCACCCACGTTGGTGGAATCTACGATGCCTTCCAGCACAGCCACCCGGCGGGCATGGGCGCAAACCTGCTCCACCGTGCGGGGCGCAGGACGGCGGAAGGCGCACAGCACGCCCCGGGTCAGCGCAAAGCCGGTGAGCTGTGCCAGCAGCTCCCGGTCAGCGGTATATACCGGCACATCGCCGCAGCGGGTCAAAATCTCCTGTGCCGGGCCGTTGATCTGCTTGCGCTCCATCAGCAGGGAAAGGGGCTGATAACCGGCGTCCAGCGCCCGGGCGATCACCTTGGGGCTTTCGGCGATAAAGATGCCCTTTTCCGGCTCCAGTCGGTTGCGCAGCTGCGCCTGCGTGAGACGGGCGTAGATGTCCAGCTCCGGGGCGGTAAGGTCGGTGATCTCATGAATGACAGGCATGGAAAGACTCCTTTGAAATGAAGTTTTTTCTATTGTAGCACAAGCCGGGCCGGAATGCAAAATCCCCGCTGCACACAGAGCACAGCAGGGATTTGAATGCGGAATAGTTTACTCAGAGCGCAGCGCTTTGACAGGGTTGCTCTTTGCGGCGCTGCGGGCGGGGATCACGCCGCCCAGCATGGTAAGCAGGGTGGCCAGAACGATCAGGATCAGCGCAGCCTGCGGCGGCAGCGAGGCTACCACGTTCACATCGCCCGCGATGTGGTGAATCAGCATATTGCCGGGGATGAGCAGCAGCAGGCAGAGCACCACGCCCATCACGCCGGAACACAGGCCGATGATAAAGGTCTCGGCGTTGAACACCTGCGAGACGTTGTGCTTGGAGGCACCGATGGCGCGCAGAATGCCGATCTCCTTGCGGCGCTCCAGCACGCTGATATAGGTGATGACGCCGATCATGATGGAGGACACCACCAGCGAGATCGCCACAAAGGCCACCAGCACATTGCTGACCATGCCCACGATTTCGGTGACAGAGTTCATCAGAGTGCCCACCATATCGGTATAGTGGATCACCTTATCCTCTTCGCCCTGCTGCCGCATGGCGGCGTTGTAGGCGTCCAGCTCGTTCACCACCTGCGCCTTGGTGTCAAAGCTGTTGGGGTAGATATAGATGGCATCGGGCTTTGCGTAGTCCACATAGCCGAGGTCGTCCAAAATCTTTTCGTAGCTGGAAGCGGAGGAAAGCAGGGTACTTTTGATCATCTCGGTCAGGTCGGAGCCGGTCATGTTGATCTGAATGGCCTGCTGGAACACAGCGGGGTCGATCTTGAGTGCGCTTTCCACCTGCGTGCTCAGCTGCGCAATATTGCTCTGGATGGCCTGCGCGATCTTCTGCTCCAGCTGCCCGGCCAGCTTCTGGATGGCGGGACCCATCTGCTCCTGCAAAGCGGCGGTGAGCTGGGTCTGCAGCGCCTCGCCCAGCTGGACGGAGTAGGTCTCCATCACGGTCTGCAGATTTTGCTGGAGGGTACCGGCAAACTGCTCCTCCAGTCCGGAGGTGTCCAGCAGATCACCCATGGATTCGGCAAGCAGCGTCTGGAAGGCCTCGGTCTGCATATAGGAGGAAAAACCGATCTTATCCAGATTCAGCAGGCCGTTGCTGATGAGATAGCGCTTGTAGCCGTTCATGATCTTTTTCATCAGCGTCTGTAAGCCGTCCTGAGAGATATTCAGCTCTACGCCGTCGAACAGCTCGCTCATGTCCATCTCCATGTCCGGCAGCGGCAGCCCGCTGAGGTCCAGCTTGAAGCTGGAAGGGTCGATGAGGGTGGCAAGATCGAAGGAATCGTCGGTCAGGTCGAATGCGCCGTCCAGATCAAAGTGCAGGGCGCTGGTGTCGAACTGGAAAGCGTCCTTGAGGGCGTCCGTGTCCACCGAGAACAGAGAGGCGATATCCAGCATGCTGTTGCCGGCAGCATCGAAGGGCTCGCCGGTCAGCACGTTGATGTCCGGGTCTGCCAGCTGCTGGCGCACGATCTCGCTGTTGGCCGCCTGATCAATGACGTAATAGGTCAGGTCGTGCAGGTAGTCCAGACCGCTGTGCAGGATAGTGGAGGTGGCGTCTGCCTTGGGCTGCACGATGCCGACAATGGTCAGCTCCTCGCTGTCGGCCACCAGCTGCTGCATGTAAGCTTCATCATTCAGCTTGCTCAGCCAGATATTGTGCTCAGTGTCGTAGACATAGCAGTCGGCCTTGTTGACAAGCTTGAAGGTCATGCCCAGAAAATCGTCATAGGTATAGGTGCCGTAGTCCGTGGGCAGATCGATCTTCTGGTTCTGCGCATACTGCTGTAAGATCTTGTCCAGCTCGGCCTGATCCCGCAGACCCATGGCGTACAGCGCATAGTCCGAAACGCTACCGTCCGCGTTCAGGGTCAGCACCAGCTCGTTGTACTTTTCCGGCCAGCGGCCGGCCTTGACATCATACTGATCCTCGTACAGGGCGGGGGTCTCGGCCATTTCGCAGAACACATAGGGGCTGGCCATGGAGGTCATAAGGCTGGTCACCGAGGTGTTCTCACTGGCGATATCGGAAAATGTGGTGTCCGGGTTCAGCTTCTGCACGGTGCCGTCCGGGTTCTGGCGGTAGATCAGCGGATCAGGGGTGTAGGTGTATTCCACCGTGGCGTTGTCCCGGATGGTACAGGCGTCACTGTCCAGATATGCCTTCAGCGAGCGCAGATCGTTGCTGGCAGCGCCGATGTTCAGTTGAGACAGCAGCTGTCTCACCGTGACCATGCCCTCCGGCGCGGAGGAGGAGCCGGACGAGACGCTGGTGTAGGTGTCCGGGTCCATCATGCTGGCCAGATCTACGCCGGTGCTGCTGATCTGCAGCGGGTAGGCGGCCAGCGTGGATTTTTCCATGTTGCTGATATAGCGGCTCACACCGTTGGAAAGGGAAAGGATCAGCGCAATGCCGATGATACCGATGGAACCGGCAAAGGCGGTGAGCAGGGTGCGTGCCTTTTTGGTGAGCAGATTGTTGAAACTGAGGGAAAGGGAGGTGAGCAGGGACATGGAGGAGTGCCCCATGTTCCGGTGCACGGGGGCAACGGCAGCAGCCTCGTCCTCGGGTTCGTAGGGCATGGTGTCGGAGCGGATCACGCCGTCCTTCAGCTTTACGATGCGGGTGGCGTAGCGCTCGGCAAGCTCCGGGTTGTGGGTGACCATGACCACCAGACGGTCCCGCGCCACTTCCTTGAGCAGTTCCATCACCTGAATGCTGGTCTCGCTGTCCAGTGCGCCGGTGGGCTCATCGGCCAGCAGGATGTCGGGGTTGTTCACCAGCGCACGGGCAATGGCTACGCGCTGCATCTGCCCGCCGGACATCTCGCCGGGGTGCTTGTGCAGCTGGTTGCCCAGCCCTACCTGCTCCAGCGCTGCGGCGGCACGGCGGCGGCGCTCGGCCTTGGAAACGCCTGAAATGGTCAGTGCCAGCTCTACGTTGCCCAACACGGTCTGGTGGGGGATCAGGTTATAGCTCTGGAACACAAAGCCGATGGTGTGGTTCCGGTAGGAGTCCCAGTCGCGGTCGGTGTATTTTTTTGTGGAGATGCCGTTGATGACCAGATCGCCGCTGTCGTAGCGATCCAGACCGCCGATGATGTTCAGCAGGGTGGTCTTGCCGGAGCCGCTGGGGCCAAGAATGGCCACAAATTCGTTGTCCCGCAGGTTCAGACTGACGTTGTTCAGTGCGTGCTGCACCAGCTCGCCGGTCTTATATTCTTTGTTGATCTGTTTGAGCTTGAGCATAAATGTGCCTTTCCGGTACTGCGCCGCCGGGCGCTGCTGCCTGTGGTTTGAAATTCGGAAATGTTTGCAGACAATATCCCATTGAGTTTAGCAAAAAAATGTGAAAAAACCGTGAAATTATTCCGTGGGAATGCTGAAGCTGCGGCACTTTTGCGCCCGGGCAGCGGTTTTGCCGGAAGGACGGGGCAAAAAAGAAAAGCGGAAAAAGATACCGGTTGAATTTACAAGCTGAACGTGATATTCTAAAGCTGACAGACAGGCTGCGCCGGAGAAAACGGCGTTATATTACCTGAAAGGCTGTCGGAACAACACTTCTTTAGGATTGTAACGGTTTCTCCTACCTTATAAAATATACTTCATAAAATAGCAAAAGGATAAACAAGGCAGAAAAAAATTTGGCCCTTGTAGTAAGGAGGAACTGAAATGGAACGTACATTTTCACCCATGATCCGGCAGTATTCTGCCATTGATGGTTTGCAGCAGGCGTATACGCTGGTGTATGCCATGGAGGTAGAGGGCACACAAGGCTGCCGGCTGACCCTGTGCCAGATCGGCAGCCGACAGCAGATCGTCAGTCAGCATGTTGCGGCAGCGCCGGAGTTCTGTTACCGGCTCCTGCGCTACTTGTGTGAAAATGGAGTTCAGCCGGAGCTCTGGCGGGATGCGGTCACAGACCTGACAGCTGCCGGGCTGGTAGGCGAGAAAGGCGGCGCATGGCGTGAACAGTGAGCGAACAGCCCAACTGCAAGTCGCCCTTGCAAGCTATGATCTGAAAGAACTGCGTGTCCAGAAGCGTTATTTGCAGGAGCAGGGAACCGCCATTGACTGCACCTGCTTTTGCAGCGGCGAAAAGCTGCTGGCACAGCTGCGGCAGGGTGTCCGTTATGATGCCGTGGTGCTTTGCAGCGAGCTGACGGATCTGCCTGCGGAGCAATTTGTCCGGCAGTTTTATCAGCTGAAGGAGCGGCCGATGCTTCTGATACAGAGCCATGGCCGCAGCAGCGGCACGGCGTTGCAAAAGCTCCGCGAGGGGTGCTACTGCGTAGAGGGCACCGAGCTGAAAAGGCTGCTGTGGCAGCTTTACCGGATGCCCGGGCGGCAGAACCGGCAGCTGGAGCAGCGGTGCAGCCAGCTGTATGCGGCGTGGGGCATCCCGCAGGGGGATGTCAACGCCGGATATCTATCCTGCGCGGTCGGCATCGCATGCAGCACCAGCCAGAAGCTGGCGATCCGCAAGGAGATCTTGCAGGCGGTGAGCGAGCAGTTTAATACATCGGTCGCTGCAGTGGAAAGCGGCATCCGCCGGATGGTGGATCAGCTGGAGGAAAAGCCGCCTCTTGCGTGGCTGGCGTTTAAGGCCGATACAAGGCTGGGCAGCGGCAAACCCACCACCGGCAAGCTGATCTACGCGGTCAGGGACGTTGTGTTGCGGCAAAAAGTGCCATCCACCCGCCTGTAAGGCTTGCACACGGCTTTGGAACACGGCGGCGTTCCTTTAGAAAAATGGCATCGCCCGGGGAGGCAGAGCAATGGAGCAGCAAAAGACAGAAACGCGGTCTATCACCGCAGAGCAGCGCAAGCGGGTCGAGGAGGTCTGCTTCCGTTCGCTGGCGCTGATCGGACGCAACTGTGAATATCTGGAGCAGCATTTTGACCGCACCGGTGCAGACGAGTCTACCCGGCAGGCGGTGGCAGATATCGACACCGCTGCCATGCAGCTGGACCGCACCCTCAGCGAGGCGATCACCCTGCTGGAGTTTCTGCACGAGGACACAAAGCCGCAGCTGTACCCCATTGACCTGTGTGAGCTTTTGCAGCAGGTGGCGGCGCAGTCTGATATGATCCGGGCGCAGCTTGGGGTGGATATCCGGCTGGATTACGGCGGGTGTACTGCCTGCTGCGTAATGGCAGACCGCAGAGATGCGGAGCTGCTGTGCCTGCATCTGCTCTCCAATGCCCTGCGCGCCAGCCGGGAGGGCGGCAGCATCTGTATCGCGCTGCGCCGCACCGAGAGCGACTGGCAGCTGACCGTCACCGACGATGGCTGCGGTCTGCCCGGTGAGGATGTACAGGCAGCGCTGGAAAACCGCCGCAGCTTTCTGGGCGGGGCGCAGCTGGGACTGCTGCTCTGCCGGGAGTGCTGCCGCCGGGTGGACTGGAGCTTACAGCTGGAGCCTGCGCCCGAAAAGGGCACACAGGCTGTGGTGAGCATTCCGCTGTACACGGGCGAAAGCCGCCCCGATGGCACGGTGGAGCTGCGCACCAGCTCGGAGACCGAGCAGGAGCAGCGCAAGTATCATCTGCGTGCCATGCTGGTGCGGGAGATGCGCACCATGCCGGAGCGCGGCGACCCGGAAGACGAATTTTGATAAGGTGGCAAGGCCGCTGCACAGCGTTTTGTGCGGCGGCCTTGTTATTTTGCGCCCGGTGCTTTCCTGCAAGCGCAAAGCATGGTATACTGAATGCTGAAAACAAAAGCTTGGAGGAGCAACAATGACAAACAAGAAGCTGAACTACCCTGCAATTGCCAAGGAGATGGCCATCCTGACCGGGGCCGTTGCCATTATTGCGGCGGCGGTCTATTTTTTTCTGGTGCCCAGTCATACATCCGTCAGCAGTATTTCCGGCCTTGGCATCGTGCTTTCTAATTTTGTGCCGCTGCCGCTTTCGGCTATTACTATGGTGCTGAACATCGTGCTGCTCATCATCGGGTTTTTTACCTGCGGCAGGGAGTTTGGCGCAAAAACCGTGTATACCAGCGTGATGCTGCCGGTGTTTCTGGGGCTTTTCGAGCGGCTGTTCCCGGATTTTGGCTCCATGACCGATAGTCAGGAACTGGATGTGCTGTGCTATATTCTGGTGGTCAGCGTGGGTCTGAGCATCCTGTTCAACCGCAACGCATCCTCCGGCGGGCTGGATATCGTGGCAAAGATCATGAACAAGTACCTGCACATGGAGCTGGGCAAGGCAATGTCCCTTTCGGGCATGTGTGTGGCGCTTTCTGCTGTCCTTGTCTACGATAAAAAGACCGTTGTTCTGAGCATTCTTGGCACCTATTTCAACGGCATCGTGCTGGACCATTTCATCTTCGATAACAGCATCAAGCGCCGGGTGTGTATTATTACCGAAAAGGAGGAGGCATTGCGGCAGTTCATCATCAATGACCTGCACAGCGGTGCCACCATGTACGAGGCCATCGGTGCATACAACTTTGAAAAGCACAACGAGATCATTACCATCGTGGACAAAAACGAGTATCAGAAGCTGATGAACTTTATCAACCGCGAGGACCCAAAGGCCTTTGTTACGATTTATAATGTGTCCAGTATGCACTACCAGCCTAAGCGCTGAGCGGCACAGAATAAAGGGCACAAAAGCTGTGCCCGGGGCTTTTCCGCAGCGGAAAACCGTGGTAAAATAAGAAAAAACGGAAAGGGAATAACAGCCATGGACATCAGACTGGTTTGCAGCGATATTGACGGTACGCTGCTGCAATACGGCAAAAAGGAACTGGAGGGCGAGATATTCGACCAGATCCGGGCGCTGCATCAGCGGGGCATCTGGTTCTGCCCGGCCTCCGGGCGGCAGTATACCAGCCTGCGCAAGCTTTTTGCACCGGTGGCGGACTGCTGCGTGTTTATCTGCGAAAACGGCGGCACCATCTTTAAAGAAGAACAGTGCATCGCCAAAAATCCCATGCCGCGGGCGCTGGCAGAGGAAATTGCCAACGATATGTGGACCCGCAGCGAGGGGCAGGGCGAGGTGATGCTCTCCGGCCAGAACACCGCCTACCTGATGGAGCGCGGCCTTGGCATGCTGCAGCGGGTGCAGTTCGTGGGCAACCACTACCAGATCATTCACAGCCCCGCCGAGGTGCCGGAGGACATCACCAAGGTGTCGGTGTACCTGCACGAGGGCGTGGAAAACTATGTAGAGCGCTTTGTGCCCCGCTGGAAGCAGGCCAACTGCGCCGTGGCGGGTCCGTACTGGATCGATACCACCTTTGCCAACAAGGGCATCGGGGTGCAGTGCGTGTGCAGCATCCTTGGCATCGACCCCGCACAGGTCATGGCTTTTGGCGATAACTACAACGACGAGACCATGCTGGACGTGGTGGGCGTGCCCTACATCATGGACAACGCCGCCGCTCCGCTGCGGGCAAAATACCAAAACCACACCCCCCGCCCGGAGGATGTGCTGGCGCAGCTGTTGGCACAGCAGCTGTAAAGGGGGCGAGCCCATGGACCGCAAGGGCTTGGAACAGCTCATTTTTGATACTTACAGCATAGAGCCGGACTATCCGTGGATGGACACCCCGGAGTCGGCGGTGTTCCGCCATGCAGCAAACCGCAAGTGGTTTGCACTGGTCACCACCGTGCCCAAAAGCAAGCTGGGTCTGCCCGGGCAGCAGCCGGTGGATATCGTGAACCTGAAATGTGACCCCATCCTCATCGGCTCCCTGCGGGCAGAACCGGGCTTTTACCCTGCCTACCACATGAACAAGGAAAACTGGATCACCGCCGCGCTGGACGGCAGCGCCCCAGAGGATAAGCTCCGTCTGGTGTTGGATATGAGCTACACCGCCACCGCACCCAAGTTGCGCAAAAAGAAAGCTTGACCGCAGCAAAATAAGGGCGGGCGCTGCAATCGTTGCCTGCTTTTATTCGTATTCAGGGTAAAGGGACTGCATTTTGCAAAAGGAGGAAGCTATGGCTATTTTTGAAAAGACCATCCGCAACCAGAACTTCGATACCCTGCTCCGCAAGCTGGAACACGCCATCCCGGACAGCAGCTGGTCGGCAGAGCTGGAAGCCGGCAGCGATTTCAAGGAGGGCAGCGCCCGGTGCAGCGTGCGGGTGTTTGAGCGGTACAGCATGGTGGGCGGCAACCGCCTCAGCCTGACGCTGACCCTGTTCCAGAACGGGGACGAGTCTATCCGACTGTCGGCCATTGCAGCGGGCGGCAGTCAGGCGGTGTTCTTTAAGGTGAACACCCTCGGCGAGGACGCTTTTCTGGAGGACGTAAAGCAGCTGCTGGAGGAAATTTTGGAGGGTTAAAATGTTTTATAGTGGGTTTGACGCGCTGTTCAGCATCCTGTTCCCGCTGGTGTTTCTGGTGGTGCTGGGCATGATCCTGTTTACCGTGGTGAGCAACCTGCGCACATGGGGCAAAAATAATGCGTCCCCGCGCCTTACCGTCCCGGCTACTGTGGTGGCCAAGCGGACGAACGTTTCCCGCCATCATACGGACAATACGATGTCGCATACGTTCACTACCTATTATGCCACCTTTCAGGTAGAAAGCGGTGACCGCATGGAACTGGAAGTAGATGGTTCGGATTACGGAATGCTTGTCGAGGGCGATACCGGAAAGCTGAGCTTTCAGGGCACGCGTTATCTGGGGTTTGAACGGAAAGACGGGTGACTGATATGCAGCAAAAGCATTCAAGCGTGCCAGAGATCGTGGGCAGAAGCCTGTTTTATACGCTGACGAATTATCTGCTTATCAGCATGGAACTGTCCTTCCGTGCGCAGTGGTTTTCGGTCTTGTTCTCGGCGGCGCTTGTATGGTGCAATATGGAGTATTGGAACGCCATTTACAGGCTGACTGGCAAAAAGCTTGCCGCATGGGTCTTGTGGGGCGTCTGCATTGCTGTAAGCACAGGCATTGCGTATTTTGCGGGGTATATCCAAGGGCTGCTTGTTCCGCTTGCAATATAATGAACGCGTTGCTGCGCGGTATTTTTGAAGAAATCGCAGAAGCTGTGACAAAAGTATTATTCTTTTATGAATTTTAGCACTCTACGCTTGACAGTGCTAAATAATTGTGCTATAACA
>OGMC01000528.1_pt1 | contig 11249 bp, 11 predicted proteins | sample 1573011 | NCBI WGS metagenome assembly OGMC01 (sample SAMEA2581888, study PRJEB24529) | metagenome | biome: Human gut stool | place: China | collected 2011
AATGATACGGCGATGGTGAAAACTGATTTCATCAACCCTTATATCTATAGTGAAAGACCTCCCCTAAGCGGGAGGCCTTTTACGTTTTCAGAAAACTTTTCGATAAAAAGAAAATGCGAAACGGTAGATAAATAAAACGTTAGGGTGTCATAGGCGGCGGGGAAAAGACGAATTTTTGCAATTAAACGTGCTGCTGTTGCGGCAGCGGCGCGTCGAGGTCGGCGCACCCCACAAAAGAGCATTGAAATTTTAAACGACCGGGGCAAAGCGGGTAAATCCGTGCAATAACCCCTCGTCTCGGCTTTGTCGAGCCATGATTGAAACTGCGATGCAAATTCCAATTTATCTAACTAACTCTCTGAAAAACCTTGATTTTACCGGATTTCTCAGCAGTTTCATACTCATATCTAATGTATTTTCCCTTGTTTTTGCCCTTATGAGCGAAAACAAGGGAAAGTTTTGTTTTTAGCCGCCAACTACCTTGTCAAGCAGTCTTGCGGAAGTACGCTTCGCTTCCCTTGTAGCGTGAGCATACACGTTCATTGTGGTACTTACATCGGCGTGTCCTAAAAGCTCCTGCACATCCTTTGGTGCTGCTCCGTTAGAGAGCAGATTACTTGTGAATGTGTGTCGGAGTTGGTGGAAATGAAAGCCATCCAAACCCTCTACTTTTTGCTTCGCCCTTTTGCACATATTCCCAACCGTACTTGGAGATTCATATGCTCCATCCGGTCTAAGACATACAAAGGATATTTCCTTGTAGCCTTCGGGAACTTCTTCCGTTCTCGGCAAGCTGTAAACCTCATAATAGGTGCGGTCTTTTTCTTTGACCTCGCAATAATAATTGAGGCTGTATAGCTCGCCATATTTGAAACGGTTTTTGTGCTGTTCGGCTTTGGCATTTCGCAGAATTGCCGCCAACGTGTCGCAGAAGTCCACTGTGCGGATTTTCTTGCGCTTGGTAGCTCCTATCTCTGTTTTGTGCCTTGTCCCGTTGTATCGCATACTGCGGCGTACCGTAAGGTACTGCTTTTCAAGATTTATGTCCTGCCAAGTCAAGCCGCAAACCTCGCCAATGCGAAGTCCTGTGTAGTAAGCGATCTGTATCGGGAGCAATGCGGGGTTATCCTTTGCTTTCAGAAAATCCTCAAGCCTTAGATACTGTTCGTGAGTTAGCGTAGGTGTGGAAGTTGTTTCGCCATCTTCATCCGAAAACAGTTCGTATTTTTCCTTTTTCCCTCGCCATACAACATACTGCATCGGGTTAAAGGATATTAACCTTTTCGGGAATACCGCAAAGCGGAACGCTCCTTGCAGAACGGCAGAGAACAATCGCAAGTAACCCTTGCTGAGTGCCTTTGCTGTTGTGCCGTCTGGATTTGTCCCGCCGAAGCTGAGGAAATCCATAAACGCCTGCAAATGGTCGGCGGTTACACTCTTCAGTTTTCTGTTGCCGATGGGGTACTGCTTGATACGATTGACCGTACCTTGATACGCCATAACCGTACCGTTGCTCAGATTGCTCGGTTTCAGTTCTTCTTCTACCCACATATCGAGCAACATTCCCACCGTTGCGTTTTCGGATTTTGCTACGAATTTCTTTTCTTCGTAATCTTCCATTGCCTTGCGGAGCAGGGCTTCCGTTTCGCTCTTGCTTTCCGTACCCGCAAACTCTCGCTGTACCTGTTTACCGCTTTCATCTTCGATATAAAAGCGGTAGTACCACTTTTTGCCTTTCTTTCTTACAGAACCTTTTGCCATAGATAAAATTTCTCCTTTCTATCCGTGGCAATCGGGACTGTGACATATGGTGTGCGTAAAGTAAATAGTGTCACTTCTGCCGATTGTTTTCAATCGGCTTTTTTAATTGTCAAGGTGCCACGGAATTATTCTTTTCGGATAGCCTTTTTTCGGCTTCCGTCACTATCCCGAACAGATCGCCCATCCTTACAGCGGTGCGACCATTATCGTAGATATGTAAAATCCCGTCAAGAAACCGTTTCATATCTTCGATAGGTAATTCCATTTCTTTGCGGTAAACTCTCTCTTCGATAGTTCCCACTTCAATCGCATATCTCATAAGCGACTGTTTTAATCCCTCATCCTCTGCCACACGGTCAATCTCTGCCATAGCATCGGAAAAGTGGTGACAGAACACGGAGTACAAATCAATTATCTTTCCGAGAAATGTAGTGAGCATCTGTTGGTGCGGCTCGCCCTTTACGGTAGAGGACACCGTATCAAGATATTTCTTGATGTGCTGCTCAATGTCCTTTTGGCAGAGCGTGTAGCTGTCATATTCCTTATCATCGGAAAGACCTGTCAGCCATTCAGGAGTGGTAAGAAGTGTTTCGGCAAGACCGTTGATAATCATAGTTCGCTTCGGATCAACGCCGTCAGCTTCATACCTTTGAATGGTGGACTTGTTCACGCCGATACGCTTGCCAAGCTCCGGCATAGAAAGTTTCAATTCTATTCTACGCTCTTTAATGCGTTCCCCGACTTGTTTTGGGGTAAACATTGTTTCTTCTTTCAAGGTATTCACCTCCTGTTTGAGTATAGTATAGCACAAGCAAACTCAATTTGCAACCTTTATTTGCGAAAAATATTAAAAATAATTCTTAAAAGGTTGCAAAACAGGTTGACAAGTGATAGCAAAATAAGTATAATGATAACACCAAAGTTGCATTTTGAGTATTTATGAAAGGAGAACAGCATTATGAACGCAATCAAAATGGGAATGACAATCGAAGAAGCGGCAGAAACCAGCGGCATCGGCAGGAACACAATGCGAAAGTTGGTGGACTGGGGCAAGCTGCCTGTTCTGAAGGTCGGGCGTAAAACCATTATCCGCAGGGATACCTTAGAGCGTTTTATGACCGTCAATCAGGGCAGAAACCTACTGTGTCAGGATGATGTCCGCAAAGTAGAGTAAACCGCTCTCAAAGCCCTCGGCGTTTGAGAGCGAAATACACCCCTCGCACAAATCTACGATTTGTTCAAGAGGTATTTCGCCCTTGCAGGGAGCCTGTATCACAGCTTGTCGGCATACACCGCCACTATGATACAGAGAAAATTGCCACCGCAATTTTCAATGGCTGTCCCGTCAGCACCCGCCGCCGAAACAGCCGCAACCGACAAGTCGGTTGCAAAATGAGAACGCACATTTACAACACAGAACGGAGATGATTTATGACACGCCACAGCTTTATTCAGATGTCAAAGCTGTCCAATGTCAAGGGAAGAATATCGTATATTACAAGCCACGCAAGACAGGAAAACCTCTATGCCACCTACCGCACCGCAGACAATCCCTTTTGGAGCAACCTCGCAAAAGAGTGTCAGCAGGAGTTTAGGCGAAGCGGAGTAGACGGAAAGTGTATCGAAGCAAGGGAGTTAATTATCGCCCTGCCCGAAGTTTACACCACCTATGAGCCACAACAGGTACTTGAAGATTTCACAGAAGAATTTCGCAGACGGTACAACGTGGAATGTGTATCGGCTCTCCACCACAACAAGAGAAAGACCAATTACCACATCCACCTCATATTCAGCGAACGGCGGCTACTTGCCGAGCCGGATATAAAAATCGCCACCCGAAGCGTATTCTATGATGAAACAGGCAAGCGGGTACGCACCAAGAAAGAGATCACCGATGAAAGCGGCAAAGTCCGTGAGGGCTGTACCGTTATCCCAAAAGGCGGCATTTACGAACAACACCTTTTCACCGTAAAGGATGGCCGCTTCAAAAGTGACCCTTTCCTTCGGGAAGTAAAGGAAATCTATACCGTCCTTATCAATCGGCATATCTCCGATCCCGAACAGCACCTAAAGGTGTTCAATCCCAAAAGTATCTATCTGCCGACCAAGAAGATCGGCAAGAACAATCCCAAAGCCGCAGAGATTGAAGCCGACAATGCCGCAAGGCAGGAATGGAACAGAACAGCGGATATGGCACTCATATCGGGGATTGAGGAAGCAAAGATACTGGAAATCAAGAAAGAGGAGATCCACCAAAAAGCAAGTCAGTCCATTAAAGTAAATGGATGGCTGCCCAACCTATTCCACAGTATCGTAAGCAAGGCAAAGGAATTTTTGCAGAACTTAATAAAGCAGACGGCGTTACCACCAAAGCCGGTACTCAATATGGATATGGCAGAGTTCCGATCAATGCAAAAGCTAATGATACGGGTACAGGACAGGGCAAGAGAAATCCGCAGCTTGCAAGATGAAGTACCCAAGTTAAAAGCACAGCTTGCCGAAACAAAGGGTATTTTCAAGAGCAAGAAGCGAAAGGTGTTAGAAACACAGATACAGCAGACGGAAGCCAAAATCTCCGCTATGCTTGAAGCAATACCCTATATTCTGAAAAATGACGGTTATCCCGATGTGCAGGTATTTATGGCAACCTACCGCAAGGCAGAAGCCGTAGTTGAAAATTACAACCGTGAGCTTGCCGAATGGGAACGCAAGGTCAAGGAAAGCCGCAGACCCGCCGAAAAAGAACGGTATGCACCGCCCGAAAGAGAAAGTGTCCGTGACCAGCTCAGACGGTTACAGGCAGAGGGCAGACAACCTAAACCCAAGCACCGATCCCACGACAGAGAAAGATAGCTTTAACACCGAAAACAACACCGCAGGGCAGTTGCCCTGCCTTGCGGGATTACATACTATGGGCGGCAAAGAGATAGCCGCCCTTTCAAATTATATGAAAATTTAGCGAGCCTATTGACAATTATACTCTATATGCGTATAATATAATTAACAATTAGGTTAATTGTTAAAGGAGGCTGAATAATGGGATTACAACAGACACTAAAAGCACTTGCCGATCCCATTCGTCGAGAAATACTCAATATGCTGAAAAAGGGGCGAATGTCGGCGGGTGAAATTACCGATCATTTCTCGGTAACAGCACCTTCGATTTCAAGACATTTATCGGTGTTGAAGGATGCTGACTTAATCAGAGATACCAGAGAAGGTAAATTCATTTTCTATGAGATCAACACCTCTGTTTTAGAGGAAACTATGCTTTGGATTGCAGATTTGAAAGGAGATAATGACAATGCTTAAAAAGAACAAATTTAAGGTCATAATATCGTCAATTATTATTTTACTTCCAATTTTATACGGAATCATTATGTGGAATGATTTGCCTGCCATTATTACAACCCATTGGGGAGCTGACGGCAATGCGGACGGATTAAGCGGAAAGGTCTTTGCTGTCTTTGGTACACCTATCATACTTTTGATTTTCCATTTTGTTTGTTTGCTTTTTACTTCATTGGATAAAAGGCAAAAAGATCAAAATCAAAAAGCATTGGGAATGGTTTTTTGGATTCTTCCGATTATATCCCTTTTCACAAACGGAATAATGTATCGTGCAGCTTTTGGAAAAGAATTTGATTTAGCATTTTTTATGCCTGCTCTGCTCGGAGTAATGTTCATCTTTATAGGCAATTACTTACCCAAAGTTAAGCAAAACAGAACGCTGGGTATCAAGATTTCTTGGGCCTTGAATAACGAGGAGAATTGGAATAAAACACATAGATTTGGCGGTAAGGTCTGGGTAGTTGGAGGACTTATTTTATTACTCTCCATTTTTCTTCCTCTAAAAGCGATGGTATCGGTTGTGGTATGTGTGATTGCTGCTTTGGCAATTATTCCTATCGTTTACTCTTATTCCATTTACAAACAGCATCAAAAGGCAGGAATTGTATATGCTGAAGCGCCCAAAAGCGGTGCAGAAAAAATTGCGCTCAGAATAACCGCAGTTATAGTACCCATCATTTTATTAGGTGTTGCCCTTTTGATGTTTACCGGCAACATTGAGGTAAAGTGTGAAGATACAGCATTAACGATCAATGCAACCTATTGGACAGATGTAGAAATCAATTATTCAGAAATTGAGACTGTTGAGTACCGCAAGGATTTAGATGTAGGTGTTCGCACCAGTGGCTTCGGATCGCCAAGACTATCTATGGGCATTTTCCAGAATGATGAATTCGGCTCATATACCTTGTATTCCTATACAGGTGCAAAAGAGCATATTGTTTTGACTTCCGACGGGGAAACCCTTGTCATCGGAATGAGCGATGCCAAAGAAACACAGGCAATATATGAAGCAATGATAGAAAGAGTTGGTAAGTAATGGTGACTTCAATGTACTCAAAAGTGTTGCAATGTGGAAATTTAGGGGTTGAAAAAGCCTTATTTTAAGCCATTTTTAGAGCATATAACTCGAGGGGTAAGGTGTTTGTACCTTACCCCTCGAGTTTGCATATTGTAGCGTTACAGGCTCATTTTGCGAACTTAATCATAATCTCGTCAACTGCATCCGTATATCTGCCTTGTGCAATCAGCTTGTTACGGAAAGTGAGCAGGGCATTAAATATGTACCGCCGTTCTTCTGCTGTGAGGTACAGGTAATACTTCCGTTTTCTCATACGAAGACCACCTCGGCATTGACAGTTTCCGTAACCGCAGACCGCAGATTGTTCATTCTGCCAACCCATTCCATTTGGTTGTCGGCTTTCAGTTTCTCAGTAATGCCCTCACGCTCTGCCCGTTGCTTCATAAGACGGTCAAATAGCTCCTGTGCCTGTTCTTCAATATCGGCGAGGTGGGATTGCAGTTTTCCGCTTGTCAGCAGATTGGTGTAGAACACCTTTCTATGCTCTCGGATATACCGCAAATGCCGCTGTCCCCACACGCCGATACGCCTTTCTTCTTTTTCGGCGGGTAACTCCAAACAGGGAATGTAATAATCGCCCTGCAACTCATACCATAGACCGTTTTGTTCGTTATAAATGTACTTTTCCATTATGTAATCCTCCAAAATAATATATTCGCACATACGTCACAGTTTCCCGATTGCCACACTTTGTTATATCGTGTTACCAGCTTTTCTTGCCCTTGCTTTTGCCCTTATAATTGCTCGGAGCAAGGGTAAAATTGTGTGAAATCGTATAAAGGGATAAGGTGAGCAGATTGCGAAAAACCCTTTATTTTCAAGGCTTTTAGAGGAATTCATTAACGCCCTACAATAAGCGATAATGATTTAAGAAAAGTTAGTTTTCAAATTCCGATTTATTAACCGATGCCGGAAACACATCCTGATATTCTCATAAAAGCAAAACGGCGCGACTTTTGCTGTCGCGCCGTTCTTGTGTATTCGTTTTTTTATTCGTAGAGCGGATGCGCTGCGCAAATTGCGGCGACTCCCGCGCGGATAGCGTCCGCGCTGTTTTCGAAGTCCGTTGCCGCGAGGTAGACGAACTCTGCGATTTTGTCCATGTCGCTCTCGTCAAGACCTCTTGTCGTGGCGGCCGCCGTTCCGAGGCGCAGACCGCTTGTGACAAACGGGGTCTCGGGGTCGTTGGGTATGGCGTTCTTGTTCGCCGTGATGTTGACTTCGTCAAGTCTCTTCTCGAGATCCTTGCCCGTTACGCCGAGCGAGCGCAGGTCGAGGAGCATGAGGTGGTTGTCGGTGCCGCCGGAGACGAGGTTGACTCCGCGCTTTGCAAGAGACTCTGCAAGAGCCTTGGAGTTGTTGAGAAGTCTCTGCTGATAGTCCTTGAACTCGGGCTTGAGAGCTTCGCCGAAGCAGACGGCCTTACCCGCGATAACGTGCATGAGCGGACCGCCCTGGTTGCCGGGGAAAATAGCCTTGTTTATAGCTGCGCCGAGCTCAGCCTTGGAGAGGATGAGTCCGCCGCGGGAACCTCTGAGGGTCTTGTGCGTGGTTGTTGTGACAACGTCGGCATAGGGCACGGGCGAGGGATGAAGTCCCGCCGCGACGAGTCCCGCGATGTGCGCCATGTCTACCATGAAATATGCGCCGACCGATTTTGCTATAGCGCCGATGCGCTCGAAGTCGATAACACGCGGATAAGCGGATGCGCCCGCGACGATAAGCTTCGGGCAGACCTCCTTGGCGGTCTTTTCAAGCTCGTCATAGTCGATGTAGCCGTCGTCGTTTACGCCGTAGGGCACGAACTTGTAGAGCTTGCCGCTCGCGTTGACGGGCGAGCCGTGGGTCAGATGTCCGCCGTGGGCGAGGCTCATGCCCATGACAGTGTCGCCGGGATTTATGAGCGCGGAATAAGCGGCCATGTTAGCCTGTGCGCCCGAGTGCGGCTGAACGTTGGCGCAGTCCGCGCCGAAGAGCTCTTTTGCGCGCTCGATAGCGAGATTTTCAACGATGTCAACGAATTCGCAGCCGCCGTAATAACGCTTGCCGGGATAACCCTCGGCGTATTTGTTGGTCAGCACGCTGCCCATTGCCGCCATAACGGCGGGGGAGACGAAGTTCTCCGAGGCGATAAGCTCGATGTTGCGTCTCTGTCTGCCGAGCTCGAGATCCATGGCATCCGCCACTTCCGGGTCATACTGTGCGACGAGCTTGGCGCTGTCAAAAAAATCATGGTACATTGTGATTTCCTCCTCTTGAAAAAATCGGACAAAGATTAACCTAATAATACCATTTACAGCGGGTAAAGTCAAAGCCAAAGGGAATAATATTGTCGATTTATGCAAAAAGACGGAATGAGTGAAAATAGTTCTTGTATTTATGTCAATAATACTGTATAATGACTCAATGTAACACTTTTATTAAAAGGAGATGAATCAATGGATCCCATTAAAGTGGATTTTTCAAAAAAAGGCGGCCCCAAGGGGATAGTTATACCTCCCGATAAAGCGGCGCTCAAGATAGTTTTGAGCGTGCTTTGCTCGCTGGTAACCGCGGCCATTGCATTTTATATAATGCTGCCGCCCCTCAACTTCAAGGCATATGAGTTCTACGGTTTTCTTGCGATAATCGTCGCGTCCTATGCGCTGTTTTCGGCGCTGTTCACGAACGTGTTCAAAAGACCCGAATATATGCCGTATTTCAAGCGTCAGCTGATAGTCCCCGGCGTTATTGTTGGCGTTATCGCGCTTACGGTGGGCATAGGCTATCTCGTCTCGTGCCCGTTCTTCAGAGCCTCGGCTTACAGCAGGATAATCGATGTCCGCACCGACAGCAACTTCGCCGATGAGATAGACAAGCAGGACGCGGAGTCCTTCAGCAACATCCCGAAGCTTGACGAGGGCGTCGCGGCCACTCTTGCGCCCAGAGCGCTCGGTAAGCTGGCGGAAAAGGGCTATGTCTCGCAGTTCTCGGTCTATCCGCTCTACACGCAGATAAACTACAAGGGCACGCCCGTCAGGGTCGTTCCGCTCCAGTATTCCAATATCATCAAGTGGCTCACAAACCGCACCGAGGGTCTGCCCGGCTATATCATTATAGACATGGCGAACGAAGTGACCACCCTCAAGGAGCTTGACTCGGGTATCAAGTATTCTCCCGCCGAGCACTTCGGCAGACTTCTCAAGCGTCACCTGAGAATGCAGTATCCGACCTATATGTTCGGCTCGAGCTCGTTTGAAATCGACGATGAGGGCAATCCCTATTGGATCTGCGCGAGAGTCGATAAGACCATCGGCCTGTTCGGCGGAACCGACGTCAAGGGAATCGTTATCGTCAACGCAATTGACGGCAAGTGCGAATATGTGCCGATAGAGACGGTCAAGAGCGATGCCAAGTATCAGTGGATCGACAGAGTCTATGACTCCGACCTTCTCGTTGAGCAGTATAACTACTACGGCAGATATCAGAAGGGCTTCTGGAACTCGATTCTCGGCCAGGAGGATGTCTACGTCACCACCGAGGATTACAGCTACATCGCCCAGAACGACGATGTCTATATGTACACGGGCGTTACCTCCGTCACCAACGACCAGTCGATAACCGGCTTTATTATGATAAATCAGCGCACCAAAGAGGCCGTCTATTATTCGGTCGCGGGCGCAAAGGAGCAGTCGGCGCAGGCTTCCGCAGAGGGTCTTGATGAGATAAAGGCGGCAGGCTACACGGCAACGTTCCCGCTGCTGCTCAATATCGACGGCGAGCCGACCTACTTCATGGCTCTCAAGGACGTCAGAGACGACGGCTCTCAGATCATTCAGAGCTACGCGCTCATCAACGTCAAGCAGTACACGAAGATAAAGGTCTACGGCAAGACCCTTGCCGAGTGCCTTGCAAAGTATGTCGACCAGCTCAAGGCGAACGGTATCAATGTCGATATCGACGCGAACCAGGTAGTTGACCCTGCGGATCATCCCGACGCACAGGGCGGCTCCGAGCCGAAGGTGCAGACCGTCAACGGCAAGATAGCCGATATCCGCACCCAGGTCATCTCGGGCGAGACATATTATTATATCAAGCTCGAGGGCGGCGACGTCTATTATTCGATAGCCGCTTCCAAGTCGACAACCGCCGTTATCCTCAACAGAAACGACACTGTCACGATTCGCTTCAACGCCGGCGAGGGTGCAATAATTCCCGCAAGCGAGCTTGAAAAGGCGAAATAAAACAAACATCACAAACAACAGCGCCGCCGCAGATATTCTCTGCGGCGGCGTTTAATATTTGGATTTATTTATCGCTTCTTTTAAATACCTTTCTCCCGCAGATTACGGCGAAAGTGAGATATGAAATTACATATCCTATAAACTCGAAGATGCGCATATATTTGTTTGTTATAAGGTAACTCAATAAATACAGCACCATAAACAGCAGCACGACTGCACCTGAGATAAACATTCCTTTTGTTTCGGCTTCTTTTCTGGGCAGGAAAAAAAGTGCGAGCACCGATGCGGCAGCAAAGGCAAGACCGAAAAAGTGGTATATTATTTCGGAGCCGGTAACCCCGATATCCACGCCGAGCTTGCCGAAAAAGCCCGTCACGGCCTCGCGAACCGCAGTGGGTGGGTATGAATATTTGAAAATACCGAAAGCGGTATATGCACCGCTCAGAATGTAGAGTATATAAAGGATTATCTTGACGGCGGACTGTTTTTTCATAGTAAAACCACCTTAGCGGAGCGTTAAATTTGATCAAGCGCAATTTGTATAAAAAGCAATAAAAGCCTCCTTTCCAATTTTTATAACCCATATCAAATAAAAATTGGAATGTGTTCCGAGAATATAGTAACTTAAAAAGCAACTGATTTAATTGGCTTAAAGAAGTATCACACATTTTTGTTACAAATTACAAAAATACATAATCCGATTTGTGTATTTGCACCAAAGAAATTTTAAGACGCGCAGAACCGCGATGAAAGAATCCCCCGCAGAGAATATCCGCGGGGGACTGTCTGTTTAAATTATTACGGCGTTATTGCGGAGAGTGCGTTATGAAATA
>OGMC01000529.1_pt1 | contig 11214 bp, 13 predicted proteins | sample 1573011 | NCBI WGS metagenome assembly OGMC01 (sample SAMEA2581888, study PRJEB24529) | metagenome | biome: Human gut stool | place: China | collected 2011
TTATAAGAAAGAAGAATGAATAATTTAATAATGTAACAAAAGGTAAATGTACAATGGAGGTTAAATTATGGTTAAGAAAAGTATTAAAAGATTGGTTGTTGCAGGAATTGTAAGTGTATTGGTAGTGGCTAATAGTATAATTGCATTCGCTAGTTCACATGATTTCGATGGCTATGCAGGTTCGTGTCATTATAGTGGTGGTGCATATATAGATCCTAATAGAGATAATGGAATCTATGATGCATTTGGAGCATATGTTTCAACTAGTGAAACGGCGGATTTAACTGTTTTGGGATATGGAACTTATGATGATGATATGACCAAATTATGGTACAGTGGAGGAGAAGCACAGACAACATATGCATCAGGATATAGATATTCTAATGTTAGTATAGGAAAAAATGCAGGATATGTATTAATTGATGCTATGGATGATGCTGTAAGAGAAGATTATGTAGTTTATAGATAATTTTTTAAGATAGCAAAGCTTTATTATTTATAATAAAGCTTTGCTATTTGAGTAATGTAAAGGGGATATTATGAAAAAGAAAAAGATTTTTATACTTGCTGTAGCTATATTTATATGTATAGCGACCGCAATAATTACATTGATATGTGTGTTTAGTAAAAAAGAATATCCAGTAATAAAGAAAACTAAGGTTGATGGGGAAAACTATATAAGAGAAATATATCCAGAAATAGAAGTAAGATATCCTAAAGTTGAGATAGACGAAGAATCAAAAGAAGTATATATGACGGATGTGTTTTCACATTGGTCGTATGATAAAGAGAATGACGCAGATCGTATGAGAAGAACAATAGCGTATATTTTCAGTCTGACGGATATATATAATGAAGAGAATGCAGAAAAGATATATTTAAGAGCAGCGAATGCTGCTGTTACAATTGCCGATACAAGAAGTTACACCTTTTTGGAAAGTGAAAAAAGAAATAAGATGCGGTATACAAGCAGATGGGTTGAAATTAATCCTAAAAAACAGAGAAATGTGAAAATGTATATATATTGTAATGTACCGCTTAAATTTAAGTTTGGAAGTGAATATTATACAGAACCCAATGCACAAATAACTGCATTATTAGAAGAACTAGAATCCGTGGTTATAGAGGAAAAGGTTATATATAAGGATGGGAGCGAAAAAACAGATTATTTTATATTCAAGTCTGGATCCAGCACATGCTTAAATGATGAAACAATGTTCAGAGTGAAATTAAAATAGGAGGTTTTATGAATAGAGTTGCAAAGAAATTAATAATACCGGCAGGAATATTATTAACTATATTGGCAGTAATTGCTGTGTATTTCGGAACACATAAGGTATCAAAGCATTCAGCACAGCCTGATTATGGTTCTTTAGGAAGCGGATATGATTTGGACGATTCCCAGAGCTACTGGAAAGCGAATTTTTTACATGATTTTACAGCTGCGGAGGATGGTTATTATTTTATAACACCTGACATGACTTATCTTATGTATTTTGATTATGCGACAAAAGAGGTAGTACCAGTGTGTGGTAAGCCGGACTGTGCACATGATAACAGCACATGTAATGCCAATATGATGAAACAGAGCTATGTAGTATCTAATATATATTATCATGAAGGATATTTATATTATATGCAGATACAGAATGGTATGTCTGTGCTTACAAGGATGGATAAGTCAGGAAATAATGTAGAAAATATTGGAGAAATATTTCCTAGTGATCAGGATTCTTCAACACATTTAGTATTTCATGGGGATTATGTATATGCTTATTATTTATGTGCTCATTATGGCATGGAAGGAGAATTCACTGAAGCAATTAAGAAAATGTCATTAAAGGATGGAAGTTCAGAAAGCATATATGAGGTTATAGGCAATAATATATCAATTGGGTTAGTGAAAAGTTATGGGGATAAATTATACTTTGCGGTACAGGAACAGCTTGAAAAGAGATCTATGAGATCTAAAACAAAAGCATTATATTCATATGATTATAACACTAAAGAGATAAAACTAGTAGCCGAGGATGACATATCAGATTATTGTTTTATACCGGAAAAGAATATATTTGCTTATTATGTTGTAGGTGAAGGGCTTTATTATGCTGATGCTAAAGAACAGGTTATGAAGCTTGTGATGAAATCGGATTCTTTATATGATCGTTGCAGTATGTCATATGATGGAAAGTATATATACATGGATAATATAACATTTCAAAATATGACAAGAACAGTAGAAAAAAGAGAATACAGAATTATTATTATTGATTCGGATGGAAATAAAATCAATGAGATAGAATGTGATGATACAATAAATAATATATATTATGGTGATGAAAGATGCATGTTTGCATGGGGAAGTGTACCGAAAAAAGATGAACGCGCTGAATACTTTAGCGGATATCTTTACATAGATAAAAAGGATATAGAGCATGCCGGTCAATGGGAAAGTGTATATGATGATACTATATTTTTATTTAATCCTTTCAAAAAATAGGATGTAAATGAGGAAGCTATATGGCAGAATTAAAGAGGGTATTTTCTTATAAAAGATGGTTGTTATTAATATTATGTATATTGGTTAATTTATGTTTATTTGCCTATAAAAATATTCCGTTGAGTAAAAATGATATATCTGAAAGGACATTAAAAAGTCAGGAGGAATATATATCAGGTTATAATGGATATGTCACTGCTATAATAAATAAAGCAGAGGAGTTACAGAAATTTTCTATTTTTGCGGAGGAGGGTACATTTGCATACAGTAATATAATAAAAACATCAGAGGATTTTGAAAGAATAAGTAATGTAAATGTTTCGGTTGATGAGAGCCAGGCTGTTAGTGCATTTACAGAATATCATTACTCATTTTATATAGCATTTGTATTCATGCTTGGCATAATATATGAATTGTTCAGATACAGAGATAACGGAATGTGGGCTATTAACTGCAGTACTGCAAAAGGCAGGGAATATATAGCAGTTTCCAGTATATTTGCAATTATAATTGGCGGATTCATATCGGTAGTATCTATGGCAGTTACAACATTTATACTTGCATTGTTAATATATGGTGGGGCAGGAGATATTGGAAATGCTATTCAGAATATTAAACAATTCAGTAAATTTACATATCCGGTAAGTAAGATTGAGTATGTTATTATTTTGATAATTATATCGAGTATTGTGATTATCATGCTTGGACTTATAATCTGGTCTGTATTTGTGGCATTCAGACAGAGAAATAATGCGTTATTATGTCTGGGATTGTTTATAGGAGTAGAGATTATTCTATATAGAAATATTTCGATTCAAAGCAGATATAATGTGTTTCATTTTATAAATATTATTAATCTGCTGCAGATTAATGACATGATAAGAACTTATATAAATTGGGGGTTCAGATATTATGTGTTTTCAGCAGCTTCGGTAACATTGTTTGTAACTACTATTACGACGGTTTTATTAATGTGTATGGCATATTACAGATGCATAATCATGAAGCCGTATGGAAAACGAACAATTATTGATAAGATAACAGGAAAAATTAATGAAGCGTATCAGCATGTTCTTAAGAAAATGCCACAGATCTGTAAAGAATTGCATAAACTGATATTTTCAGGTTATGGAATCTCGGTCAAGGTTATGGTTTTTTTTGTTAAATGTTATTTTTCAAGAAATAATGTCATGCATTATAATGACGCACAGATAGTAATGGACAAAATGTATATTGAACATGGAGGATATGATAGCAGTTATATACGCAGCTATGTTGAAGAAAAGCAGGAAGCTGTCAGGGAAATGAAAAATAAGCTTGATGAGTTGAAAGCACAGGAGAGTATGAAGGAAACATATCCTGAGTGGGAATCTGAATATATGCATGCGTATGGGGAATATCAATATGTATTGAAAGAGGCAGCGGCATGTTTGGAGTATAGTCAGAAATTGGCAAATGCTGATAATATATATAGTGTGTACGGCAGGAAAGCATGGATTATATCTGACAGAAATTATGAGCAGCTTATAGGTGAGAGTGCAAGGTTAAGGGAATTTATAATATTTATAGTATCTATTATTGTTGTAGTGATAATTACAGTTGAAAATATTATGCTGGAACAAAAAACTGGTATGGAGTATATTTTGAATTCATCTGCATATGGAAGAAAGAAAAGGTGGTTGAGAAAATATCTGGCAATGGTTATATTTACAGGATGTTTTACGCTTATCACATGCATTATACAATTTATGATAATTAAGAGTTTATATGGAATGCCATATATTAATGCACCAGTTTTAAGTCTTTCTTTTATATATGAGAAAATTGGAAAAGGAATCTATAAAATTAATATATTTAAAAATTTACTCATTAATCTGAATATCCGCCAGTATATTTTTATTCATTATGCGAAATGGATTGTTATTTCTTATGTTGTAATGAATGTCAGTATATTGGTATCTGCACTATGGATGCACAAAAGAAAATAATGTATAATATTCCTAAGTCGTAAATTACGAGGAGAAGCTTATGAATATATTAATATGTGATGATGATAAAATCTGTGTTGAGCGGATGAAGGAATATGTGCAGGATTTTTTCAGAGACAGAAAAATTGCTGATTATAAGATATATGAATATTTTAGTGGAGAAGCAGCCGCCAGAGAATCTGACATTATAGATATAGCTTTTCTTGATGTTGAGATGGAGGGCATTAATGGTATAGAAGCCAGCAAAATTTTAAGAAAAAATAATAAGGGTATTGTTGTTTTCATTATTACATCTTATATGGGTTATCTAGATGATGCTATGGATGAAGGTGTGTTTCGGTATATTAATAAACCGCTTGATAAGAATGTAATAAGCAGAGGGTTGCGGAAAGCAGTTGAGCTGTGCTATAAGAAACAAAGTAAGAAGATTGTGATTAAGGAATCCAAAAACAATGTGATTATAGAACAGGACGATATAATATATATTGAATCAATTGCAAGGAAAAGATGTGTGTATACTGAAAAACAGGAGTATTTAACTTTAGAGAGTTTAGCTTATTGGAAAAAGCTTCTGGATGATGATATGTTTGTTCTGGTAAATAAATCTATTATAGTAAATATTAAGAAAGTTGAACAATTTTCAAATAATAACATAAGGCTTAAAGGAATAGAGCAGGAGATTCCGTTATCACGCGACAGGAAAAGTGAGTTTAAACAAAAATTGCTTCTATACCTTGCAGGACAGGAGTAGGGGATGGGGATTGTTTTAAGCTATGCGTTTGCTCATATTATAGAAGCTGTAATTTTATGGATGAGCATGTCTCAGATGTACGAGCATCGTTATAAAAAATGGGTAACAGGATTAATTATAATGATTGGTCATGCCATAATGTTTATGGTGTTTCTTATAGGGAATATATATTCTGTAACGATTATAAATAATTTAATTTATGTTTTATTGATTGCATTATTATATAAAGTTCAGAAGAAAGTAGCTGTATTCTGGGCTATATTATATAACGCGATGATGGCTTTATCAGAGTTAATTATTTTTTATTTCGCACAATATATAGTTGGAATACGGAATGTAAAAAATCAGTATACGCTTATAATATTGGTTGTTGTATGTTCATGTAAAATATTATATTTTCTGTTTTCTCAAATAATGGTTATTATAAAAAACAAATGTATATCTGTATCATATGCTAATATAGACACATCAATGATATTGCTCGTGGTTATTTTAATATCGTCTCTTATGGTATTTATGACTTTTTATATTATTGGACTAAAATGGGACTTGGAGAAGAAAGAAACTATATGGATGATTAGCAGCATGATAGTACTGGTTATATCAGATATACTTGTATTATGGGTAAATATTAGAATTAATGAAAGAAATGCCGAAAATCAGAGGATAAAAGTAGAATTAGAAAAAGAACGGGCTGATGCGGAATACTATAAGCTGGAACATGAGAAAAACGAAAGCTTTGAAATTTTAAGACATGATATTAAGAATCATTTAAATGCAATTCTTAATATGGAATATAATGATTCTGTAAAGCAGTATATTTCATATCTTGTGGATGAATATAGTGTTAGCAATAGGACGACCTTTTCTAATAGTAATGTTCTGAATGGTTTAATAAGCCAGTATATGAATAAATGTAACGAGAATGGAATAGATATTATGGTTGATATAAGACCAGATACTGTGGAATATCTTGTTACAACTGATATAGTTGCATTGTTTGGAAATATATTATCAAATGCATATGAGGCGGCTCAAAAATGTAATAAAGCTGATAAGCCGTATATAGAATTAATAGTAAAAAGAAATGGAAATGTTATTGTAATTAAAGAAGTTAATTCATGTTGTGAAGCACCTGCAAAACGCAAAGGTGAATTTAAATCATCAAAAATACCTGATGGTAAAAAACATGGATATGGCATGAAGAGTATAAACAGGGTAGTAGAAAAGTATAATGGAACACATGCAGAGAGCTATGATTATATTAAAAAGGAATTTAATATATCGGTGCTTCTTATAATAAAAACAGAGAACTGAATTAATAATATCGTTCTCTGTTTTTTCCTATTCCTGATGCTATATGTGCGATAGAACATACTGTTATTACAATGAATATACAGTTTGCATAATGTGTCATATTAGAATTCCAAAAAAGAAAAAGTAAAATATCAAAAACAATTAGTATTAAAAATAAACATTTGTGGAAATGACTTTTTTCTTTTTGTGAGACCGAATGATTAACAGAAATAATCGGACCTCTTAAGAGTAATTCAGACTCACAAAGAAATAATACTATTATCATGGATAAGGAGAATCTTATGCGGTTGGAAAGCCAAGCCATAAAAATTAGTATTATGGTTGAAAAAATCAGACATACTGTAGATGATTTACAATGATATCCACCACTATATTTCCGGATGAGCAGAAATGAAAATAATATAATAAATCCAACTATAATATTGTGGGTGGCTATACAGTATGCTAAAAAGTTAATAGTCGGAATAATAATCAATAATAAATATTGAATTGCATATCTGTATAACTCAGAGTTATCATTCTCCAGTATGCCTGATTTAATTAACCATACAGCAATTTTTCTAGAAAATTTCTCAAGCATTATCTAACCTTCTTGAATTTCTTTAATTCTGCTGGCTCTACAGGCTGGCTGAAAACATAGCTTGAAGATTCATTAGCGCTCGATGTAAGTGTGCGGTTAAGAACTGCTGTTACACCCTTGCTTAATGTAGATTTAATAACCTTTTTCATATGCAAAAACCTCCTTAACAATTGATATACTTAATTATATTCTATATTTTCAAATATTAAATGGTATTTGTCGCATCTGTATATTTTGCTGTCTTAAATGTATTTTACGATAAAATTATGTAATATTTTATAATATATAGGAATATTATTATATATAAAAATACTAATTAAGAACAATAACTGATATATAATAAATATCAAAGGTTATATATACACATTATTAATAATTAAATTCGCAATATGTATTATATATGTGCGACTTGCGCGTATACTAAAATTTAATAGTAATCATACTAATGTATAGGGGTTGCTATGGAGTATACAGATAGTTATAGAGCATTTTGTGAAAGATTGAAGATATCTAGAAAGTTATTGGATTATGATCAGGTCAGGATGGCATCTGAATTGGATATGACCAGAGATGAATATGTAAATAAAGAAACAGGTCGTACAATGGTTACCGGAACTGATTTAAAGAAAATAAACGATATGGGAATGGATATCGACAAATTATTGGTTAATGTTGATAGAAATGTAAATTGTCAGATTTTAAAGGGGAAAGTAGCTACATTTAATAATACTTCAGAAATAGAATATGTTAAAGATGTTGTAACTGAGTATATGTTATATCTGTGTGAACAGCATTTGGATGATTTTACAGAAAATGTTCTGAAAAATATCAGAATTCTTAAGGCGTTTGATAATGTATCATCAAAACCGGCAGGTTCCATGCTTAAATGCGTCAGGGATATTAACGGCATAACTGACCAGCTGATGATTTCTGAAGAGCTGGGGATTTCTAGATATAAATACAGCAAGATTGAGAATAATAAAGAATATCCAGATGCAATGGTTCTGATAAGGTTGTATGAGTTATATGGATATCTGCCAACAATGTATCTGGATTTATATGATGTAAGAATAGAAATGCTGGATAATATATATGACAGTATGGAAATCAGGGAACAGGATTTGATTATAAAGTTTGTAGATAATCTGAGACAGTTTGTATGAGGAAGTTATGGAAAAACGGATAATTAATATTGGACCGAGACTTAAACAGAGAAGAAAAGAAATGCATATTAAGCAGATTGATATGGCAAAGCAATTAGGTGTTTCACAGGCATTTTTATCTAATGTTGAAGCTGGAAGAATCAATTGCAGTCTGCCTTTGCTTGCCGATATATGCTGTATTCTAAATGTTACGCCTGATTATCTGATTTTAGGTCATATGAGAGGCAACAAAGCAAGCAGTGATTTGATAGATGAACTTAAAATGTGCAATACGGAAGAGTTAGAAGCGATAAAAAGAATAGTTGACGCATTTGTAATGAAAAAGACAGAAATGTATGCATGATGTATAGTAATAGGCCCTTTACTGGAGAATTCTGGTAAAGGGTTTTTTGTATATTTTACGATTAGATATTGACTTTTCGAACAAATGTTTTATAATGAACACATGTTCGAAATAAAGTGCAATTTAACAACAAAGGAGAAGCTGGAGATTCTGGCTGATGCAGCTAAATATGATGTTGCATGTACATCAAGTGGAGTAGACAGGAAAGGCAGGAAAGGATTCCTTGGAAACAGTGAGGCATGCGGCGTGTGTCATAGTTTTGGTGCTGATGGCAGATGTATTTCTCTTCTTAAGGTTTTGTTTACTAATCATTGCGTTTATGATTGTAAGTACTGTGTGAACAGGTGCTCCAATGATATTCCAAGAGCATCTTTTGAACCGGATGAATTATGTCAGCTTGTTATTGAATTTTATAAAAGAAACTATATTGAAGGATTATTTTTAAGTTCTGGGGTACTTAAGAATCCGTCTTATACGATGGAGAAGATATGTGAGACTTTGCTGCTTTTAAGAACCAAGTACAGATTTAATGGATATATTCATGGGAAAGCAATTCCTGGGGCTCCAGATGAATTATTATCAGTCTTTCTAAGCTTGCACCGAACAAGAATTTTAAGAATATACTTGAGCCTATGGAAAAGATAACAGGTACTATAGCAGCTAACAGGCTGTCTGTGGGTAAGGATGCAAGAATGGAAAGAAGCAGCATTAACAAATATCTTATAGGAAGTATATTTAATTCGGTTAATTATGGAAAATATGGTGCATTATCCGGAAAGAACAGGATGGCACTTGAATCAGGAGATAAGCTGTCTTTGCCAGCTGTTTCTGGAAATGCAGGTATTAACAGGGCTTTTGCACCTGCAGGCCAGAGCACTCAGATGATAATAGGAGCTACGCCAGAGACAGATCTTACACTTATAAGGACTACCCAGCATCTTTATCAGAATTATGATTTAAAGAGAGTTTTTTATTCGGCATATATACCACTTAATGAGGATTCAGCATTACCAGAATTGGATGCAGAGATTCCTCTTCTTAGGGAACACAGACTTTATCAGGCAGACTGGCTTTTAAGGTATTATGGATTCCAGGCTGATGAGCTTTTATCTGAAAACAGACCGAATTTTAACGAATATCTGGATCCGAAGTGTGACTGGGCAGTAAGGCATCTGGGACAATTTCCGGTTGAGATACAGACCGCATCATATGATATGTTGTTGCGGATTCCGGGAGTTGGTCCTAAGTCTGCCAAGAGAATTGTGCAGACAAGAAAGTATGCAAGGCTGGACTTTGATACATTAAAGAAGATGGGAGTAGTACTTAAGAGAGCACATTATTTTATTACATGTAATGGAAAGATGATGTATAAAATTCCAATAAACGAGAATTATATAACAGCATGTATTATGGGTGACAACCAAAAGGAGAATTGGGAGATAAAGCATCAGAACCAGCAATATCAGCAATTATCATTGTTTTAGAAGAATTAATGCACATAATTATTATGAGTGGAGGCTGTGGTATGTATATATTTGTTTGTGAAGACAGATTCGAAGATATGATGTGCTGCATATACCAGGCATGGGAGAAGGCTTTGAAAGTAGGACACGGATGTGTTAGACTTGAGAGGTGTGGAAATGAACAGCCGTCTTTATTTGATGAATATATTCATGTAGATTTCAATGAGGATGAATATAATAAGGTTGTCCGTTCTATAAAGCAGAAGATTTCTAATGAAGCTTATGCATGCGTATATTATGCATGCCTTTCGTCAGAACAGGATGCACTGGATGCTGCATACAGATTTCTAGTAATTGGATTCAAGGCAGGTGCAGCAATTACTTATATGCGGACGGAACCGTCTGTTATGAGAATTAAGGATATCCGCAGAAGAGTTATTAATGAAGCAAGATATTTCAGGGAGTTTGCAAGGTTTAATTTTGTTGATGGAAAGGTATATGTGTGTCATCTTGAACCGAAGAGTGATGTGATATACGAAGTGGCACAGCATTTTGCAGACAGGATGCCGTCAGAGAACTGGCTTATAATTGATGATAACCGTAGTAAAGCGGTTATACATCCTATAGATGGTGAGATGTATATCAGGTATTTAACGGATTATGAGATAGAGGCTTTGTCTGGTCCAGAAGCTGTTAATGATGAGTATACGGATATGTGGAAAGCTTTTTTTGAAGCTATTGCCATTAAACAGAGAAATAATGAGAAGTGTCAGAGAAATCTTATGCCGTTATGGATGCGGAAGCATGTGACGGAGTTTCATTAATACACAGTATATTAAAGGATTAGTTTTTATAGGAATATGTTTGATGAAATATACAATAGTGAAAATGATACATTTGTGAAGCTGGAGCAGATATTTGAACTCAATGTGTTTTGTCCTGTTCATATAGATGGTGAAAAGGATATAGCAGTTGCGTATCTTATGAATGATGCTGTTGAGAGTTTTCTTATATTCAGAGATTCTGCAATGACCGGGAATTATTGCGATATTGATGTGGAACAGATTGCAAGTATTGATAAGCTTGATGATGGATATATGCTGATTGTT
>OGMC01000533.1_pt1 | contig 11178 bp, 7 predicted proteins | sample 1573011 | NCBI WGS metagenome assembly OGMC01 (sample SAMEA2581888, study PRJEB24529) | metagenome | biome: Human gut stool | place: China | collected 2011
AAAAAAAATCAATGCACTATGTCTCAAATGTCGTTTTTTATGTCTCAACTGTATATTTTATGACATTTAATATCAAATTATTTTACTAAATTGATTACATTCTAATCACTTTATAGCATTCCCATAAACAAAAAAGAACTCCATCACACCAGCTCAATCAAGGTGTAACGGAGTTCCCATTCTGTATATATTTAATTCTAAGAAGCCTGCTCAAACTGCGAATTATAAAGGTCAGCATAGAAACCGTTCTTGGCAAGAAGCTCATCATGAGTTCCCTGCTCAACGATATCACCATCCTTCATAACAAGTATCACATCAGCATCTTTGATGGTTGAAAGTCTGTGTGCAATAATAAAGCTTGTTCTGCCCTTCATCAGATTATCCATAGCCTTCTGGATTCGCTCCTCTGTTCTTGTATCAACAGAAGATGTTGCTTCATCAAGAATAAGGATTGGATTATCTGCAAGGATTGCTCTTGCAATTGTAAGAAGCTGCTTCTGTCCCTGTGAGACATTGCTTGCGTCCTCGTTAAGCTCACAATCATAACCGCCCGGAAGAGTCTCAATAAAGTGATGGGCGTTAGCAGCCTTGGCTGCTGCAATAACTTCCTCATCAGTTGCATCAAGCTTTCCGTATCTGATATTCTCCATAATTGTACCCTTATAGAGCCATGTATCCTGAAGAACCATTCCAAATGCGTCTCTTAATTCTCTTCTGTTGAAATCCTTAACATTATGTCCATCAACAAGAATAGCTCCATCATTAACATCATAGAATCTCATAAGCAGTTTAACAATAGTGGTCTTACCTGCACCTGTCGGTCCAACGATAGCAACCTTCTGTCCAGGCTTAACATTTACACTGAAATTCTTGATGATAGTCTGGTTCTCATTGTATCCGAATCTTACATGCTCGAAATCAACCTCGCCCTTAATTCCTTCTGTAGAAACAGGATTCTTAACAGTCTGGTCTTCCTCTTCTTCATCAAGAAATTCAAATACTCTCTCAGAAGCTGCTACCATAGACTGTACCTGATTGATAACCTGAGCAATCTGCTGGATTGGCTGTGTGAAATTCTTTACATACTGGATAAATGCCTGAATATCACCGATTGTTATAACATTTTTAATAGCAAGAAGACCGCCGGTTAATGCAACACATGCGTAACCTAAGTTACCTACAAACATCATGATTGGATGCATCATTCCTGAAAGGAACTGTGACTTCCATGCTGAACCATAAAGGACATCATTAGTCTTGTTAAATGAATCAACCATATCCTTTTCTTTGTTAAATGATTTAACAATCATATGTCCGCCATAAGTTTCCTCAATCTGTCCGTTAATATGTCCAAGATACTCCTGCTGTGTTTTGAAATATCCCTGTGACTTCTTAACAACGAAAGAAACAAGTCCGACTGATATTGGCAGGATTATAACCGCTATAAGTGTCATAAGCGGTGAAATGCTTAACATCATAACAAGAACACCAATCATAGTAGTTAAAGATGTAATGATTGTTGTAATACTCTGGTTAAGTCCCATTCCAAGTGTATCAACATCGTTAGTAATTCTTGATAACACCTCACCATATGTCCTGCTCTCGAAATACTTCATAGGCATACGGTTAATCTTCTCGCTGATTTCTTTTCTTAATCTATAGCAAACCTTCTGTGTAATGCCTGTCATTATCCAGCCCTGTACAAAGTTAAATACTGCACTTGCGGCATACAGACAAAGCACGAATATAAGAATTGTTCCAATCTTTCCAAAGTCAATTCCGCCAGTTCCACCGATTTTCTTTACAAGACCTTCTGACAGAGCTGTAGTTGCCTTACCAAGAACCTTTGGACCTACAACAGAAAATACTGTTGAGCATACAGCCATAACTGCAACAAATATTATCGCAATCTTATAGCTTCCAATATATCTTATAAGCTTTCCTATTGATCCTTTGAAATCCTTAGCTTTCTCAACAGGTGCCATTCCTCTTCCCGGAGGTCCCATTCTTCTTTTCGGTGGCATTTTGATATTTTTATTATCTTCCATACTGACTAGGCCTCCTTTCCAAGCTCTTTAGCAGAAAGCTGTGAACTTGCAATCTGCTGATATGTCTCACATGTCTTCATAAGTTCTTCATGCGTTCCCTTGCCAACAATCTTACCATCATCCATAACAAGAATCTGATCTGCATGAAGGATTGTGCTGATTCGCTGAGCTACAATAATAACAGTGGCATCAGACACATTTGCAGCAAGCTCCTTACGAAGAATTGCGTCAGTTTTTAAATCAAGTGCTGAAAAACTGTCATCAAATATAAACACTCTTGGGTGCTTTGCTATTGCTCTGGCAATAGAAAGTCTCTGCTTCTGACCGCCTGAAACATTAGTACCGCCCTGTGCTATAGGACTGTCATACTTCTCAGCCTTATTATCAATGAACTCAGTTGCCTGTGCAATCTGTGCTGCCTTAACGACATCTTCATCGCTTGCATCAGGATTACCGAATCTTAAGTTACTTGCAATAGTACCAGAGAAAAGCATTCCCTTCTGAGGCACATAACCAAGCTCACTTCTTAAGTCATGCATAGAAATATTTCTTATATCATGACCATCAATAGTAATGCTTCCTCCTGTAACATCATACAATCTTGGAATAAGATTAACGAGCGTTGACTTTCCACAGCCCGTACTTCCTATAATAGCTGTAGTCTTACCCGGCTCTGCTTTAAATGTAATATCCTCAAGTACGTTTGCTTTAGCACCCGGATACATGAAATTAACATGATTAAACTCAACTACACCCTTTGCAGACTCAATTGTCTCAGGATTCTCAGAGTCTTCTATTGAAGAATGTGTATTAATAACTTCATCTATACGGTCAGCTGCAACCATCGCTCTTGGGAGCATTACAGACATCATTGTAAGCATAAGGAATGACATAACTATAAGCATCGAATATGTTATAAATGCAGTCATAGAACCTACCTGCATAACTCCGGCATCAATTCTGTGTGCGGCAACCCACACGATAAGAACTGATAAACCATTCATAATAAACATCATGCTTGGCATCATGAATGTCATTGTTCTGTTAGTAAAGAGCATTGTCTTAGTAAGCTTTTTATTAGCTTCGTCAAATCTTTCCTCTTCCTTCTTCTCTCTTCCAAAGGCTCTTATTACAGAAAGACCAGTAAGAATCTCTCTGGATACAAGATTGACATTATCAACCAGCTTCTGCATAAGCTTGAACTTAGGCATCGCAATTACCATAAGAAGCATTACAAATGCAATGATAACAGCAACAGCCATAACTATAACCCAGCCCATGCCGGCTCCTGTTCCAACAACCTTTATAATTCCTCCGACGCCAAGAATTGGTGCATACAGAATCATTCTCAGCATAATAACCGTAACCATCTGAACCTGCTGTACATCATTAGTTGTTCTTGTGATAAGTGACGCTGTAGAGAATTTGTCCATCTCAGCATTAGAGAATCCCATGACATTAGAATACAGCTTTCCTCTCATATCTCTTGCAACACCTGCACCAACTCTTGATGCAAGGAAGCCTACACATACAGAAGTAACCGCCATAAGAAGTGCCATGGCAACCATCTTAAGACCAGCTGCCCACAGATACTTAGTCTGAATAGAATCCATGTCCATTCCTGCCTTGGCATCCATGCTCTTTGCATAAGCAACGCCCATAGACGAAACAAGAGTCTTTCCCATAGTATCAATAGTCTTCTGGAATTCACTTCTCATAGAAAGGATATCATCCTTACTCATAGCCCCTGCACTATACATTGCCTTCACTATCTGTCTCATATCCACACATGTAGTTTCAACCTCATTACCATCCGAATCTTCCATCATCTGTGTAAATGTAGTGAGTTCCACGCCCATAGACTTTCCAATATCTTCTACCGAAACATTGGCAAGCTGTTCTTCACTTACATGCATCTGCTCTGCCATACGGCTCTTGAATGCACTTTCAGTCACTGAAGACATCTGGTTGTTAATTATAAGTGCTGTAAAAAGTGTGTCGTCTAAATCAGTCTTATTCTTAGAACCTTTGACACTTAATTCATAGACATTATCATCTTCATTATAAGAATACGACTGTTCCCACAGCTGTGCTTCTTCCTCTGTCATAAAAAGCTTCGCAGTGTCAAATTCTTCCTTAGTAATCTTTTCTGGCACAGTATGCTCTATGCCTCCATTCTGTATACCTGTATCAATGATATCTGAAGTATACGCAGGAAGCGACAAGTCACACACTGCCTGAACAATAAGCAGTGCAAATACCAGCACTATCGACTTCCAGTATGGCAGCACATTTTTAATAATTCTGCTCATAAACACTCTCCCATCTTTATTGATAAATATTTTCAAAAAATCTGCTTTCAATAATAAATAAGCGTTTCTTATATTAACACCGATTTTCATAATAGTAAATTAATGTCAAATGTATTTTTATAAATAATTTATAAAGAATGTTTGAATAATAACAATATATATGTTATTATACGCGCGAACGTCATCCGTTTTTCGGAGATGTATCTTAACAAGCCGGAAGGGCTGCATACCTTTCCGCAAAGGAGACAATATGAATACTATCAATGCAACTCGAACTTCTGCAACGAAGTTCAACACTAAGTACATGGTGGAGCTGGCACTTATGGTTGCGGTCATACTCGTTATGTCACTGACCCCATTAGGCTACATCCGTACCCCTGGACTTTCTATCACCCTTTTAACTGTTCCTGTAGCTGTAGGTGCTATCATCTTAGGACCTGTCGGCGGTTTAATCTGTGGTCTGACATTCGGACTCACAAGCTTTTATCAGTGCTTCGTTGGAGGCGCAATGGGAACTGTTCTTCTCGGAATTAATCCATTTGGTACATTTGTAACAACAGTAGTAACAAGAACTCTTGAAGGCTTCCTTACAGGACTTATATTCAAGGGACTTCACAGTATTAATGGAGTTAAGAAATTTTCTTATTATATAGCAAGTCTCTGCTGTCCTTTACTTAATACTTTATTATTCATGAGTTCACTTGTTCTCTTCTTCTATAATACAGATTATGTACAGGCCTTCGTTACTGCACTCGGAGCTAAGAACCCACTTATATTCGTAGTATTATTTGTTGGTGTTCAGGGACTTATTGAGGCAGGAATCTGCTTTATTGTTGCTAGTGTGGTTTCCCGTGCATTATATGCTGCACTTAAGCTTAACCAGAATTAATCAGTCACTTTGATTGAATAAATCGGACATTAATCAACGGAGGATTAGTTTTGTTTACAGAGATTTCAGTTAATGATATTAATGATTTTAGATTAGGTCATGCTTCCAATAAGGAAGCTGGCACTGGTGTAACTGTTATATATTTTCCAGACGGAGCTACAGCAGGCTGTGACATTAGCGGTGGCGGTCCGGCATCAAGAGAAACACCTCTTACTATGCCTATGACTGCTGACAATCCGATTAATGCCATCGTGCTGTCAGGCGGTTCAGCATACGGTCTTGCCGCATCTGACGGAGTTATGACATGTCTTGAAGAACATGGTATAGGATATAACACAGGCGTTTCACTTGTTCCGCTTGTATGCCAGTCATGCATATTTGATCTTGGATATGGAAGCTCTAAAGTACGCCCAGACAGTACTATGGGATATGAGGCCTGCATTCAGGCACTTATGAAGGCCGGTGTTGTCAATACTGATGCTTCCACCGCTGCCAATTCGGATAGCAGCGAACCCATTCAGGGCTGTATCGGTGCCGGAACAGGTGCGACTGTCGGCAAGATTATGGGAATGAAGCAGGCTGAAAAGTCAGGACTTGGAATATATTCAGTGAAAGCTGGCACATTTATAATGACAGCAATTGTTGTTGTAAATGCACTTGGAGATATATCAGATTATGAAACCGGTAAAAAGCTTGCCGGACTTAAGAACGCTGACAGAACAGAGTATATAAGCTGTGAAGAAGCACTCTATCAGTTCATGGCACCTCGCGATATGTTCACAGGCAACACAACAATCGGTGCGATTATAACCAACGCTGCATTTAACAAGGCTGAACTTAACAAGATTGCATCTATGGCAAGAAATGCGTATGCACGCTGCATTAATCCAGTCGGCACAATGGCAGACGGAGATACAATATATGCTGCAAGCACTGCAAAACGAGGCGGCAACGAAGCTGTACGTGTTGATATCAACTTCGCAGGAACACTTGCTGCCCGCGTTATGTCCGCTGCAATTAAGAATGCTGTAATGAATTCTAAGATATCTGATGAAGAATTTTTAAGCATGGTAAAGTAACACATGAAATAATCCCCGATAAGCTGCTGTTCTGACAGTCTTACCGGGGATTTTTATATTATCTTTATTTTAACATTTTAATTATTCACAAAGCTTAGAAAATGCATCCGCAACAAACTGTACCTTAGTTCCTATAATAACCTGTACAGATGTCTTTCCAGGTTTCATAACACCAGCAACACCAGCTGATTTAATAACCTTATCATTAACAAGTGTAATATCCTTTACTTCAAGTCTCAGTCTTGTAATACAATTATCTATGCTTGCAATATTCTCTTTTCCGCCACAGCCTTCAAGAATTGTCTTTGCAATTGCTGTATAATCGTCACTTGCAAGTTCAACTTTCTTTTCTGCTTCTATATCATCATCTTCTCTGCCAGGAGTCTTTAAATCCCATTTCTTAATGGCAAATAAGAATACGAAATAGAATACGAAGAATGCTGCTATACCAAGAGGAATTATCAACCATGTCTTCTGTGCTGCCGGAAGAGATGATGAGAATAACAGGTCAGTAGCACCTGCTGAGAAACTAAATCCTGCTCTGAAGCCTAATGCAACTGTAATCATTGTAAATATACCATAAAGAAGTGCATAGATAACATAGAGTCCAGGAGCAAGGAACATGAAACCAAATTCAAATGGTTCTGTAACACCACAGATAAATGCACATAATGCTGCAGAAGCAACAAGTCCTATAGCTACTTTTTTCTTAGCTGGCTTTGCACATTTAATCATAGCTAAAGCTGCACCAGGAACACCAAACATCATACATGGGAAGAAGCCTGACATATACATTCCAAGACTCCATGAAACATCACTTGATGTTTGTCCTGCCCAGAAGTGCTGTAAATCTCCAAGTCCGATAGTATCAAACCAGAATACGTTGTTCAATGCATGATGCAGACCGGTTGGAATTAACAATCTGTTCAAGAATGCATAGATACCTGCACCAACAATATCAAGCTTTACAATTGCCTTACCAACGCTTACTAATGCGCCGAACAGTAATGGCCATACAAATAATAACACAACAGATACAAGAATTGATACTACTCCTGAAACAATTGCTACGCATCGTTTTCCACTAAAGAAAGATAACCAGTTTGGTAATTTTGTATCTTTAAACTTGTTATAACACATAGCACCGATTATACCAGCAAGAATACCAATAAATGGATTCTCAATCTTGTTAAATGCAAGAGTTTTAGTTGCACTGTCTGCTATAGAAGGTATAATTACTGTAACAAACTTTGTAGAAAGAAGTGTTGTCATCATAAGCCACGAAGCAAGTGCCGCAATTCCTCCGGTACCATCATTTTTATCTGACATACCTACACCGACACCAATTACAAAAAGGATTGCCATGTTATCAATTAAAGCTCCACCAGCTTTTACAAGAAACAGACCAATCATATTAGCTGCACCCTGAATATCTCCACCCTGCATAGTTTCTGGACACAGCATAGAACCGTTACCCATAAGGATACCACATATAGGCAGTACTGCCACAGGAAGCATTAACGCTTTTCCCAGTTTTTGAAGAAATTTCATACTTTTCTCCTCCTTTAAATCATTATTAATCGGGGTTATCCCAATCACGCGCATTGTGAAATCCTGAGTAATTATGATATTTTCAGAACTTCATCATCAATAGATACCTCACCCTCCTTTATCAGATTAATTTTATTATAATCGTCGGTATTGCATATAAGGACTGGTGTAATCGTATCCAATCCTGCCGACTTTATTTTTTCAAGATCAGCCTCTAAAAGTAAATCACCCTTTTTTACCTGCTGACCACCTGAAACATGTGAAATAAATGGTTCTCCCTTGAGCGTTACCGTATCCAGCCCAATATGTATCAATAATTCCGTTCCCTGACTGGTTGTCATTGTCACAGCATGAAGAGTATCAAACACCATTGATATCTCACCATCTGCCGGAGCATATATCTTTCCTTCTGAAGGAATTACTGCAAATCCATCTCCAAGAACTTTTTCTGAAAATGTTGGATCTGAAACTTCAGTAATTGGCACCACTTTTCCTTTACACGGAGAATAAATAACATTATCCTTTGACTTTCCTTTGAAAAAACCTAGCATATTATCTCCTTTCCATCAATATATACCCTCTTAATATTCAATTCCTCATCAATAAGCACGAAATCCGCTTGTTTTCCTACAGAAATACTTCCGACTTTATCATATATACCAATTTCCTTTGCCGGATTCTCTGTTGCACACATAACAGCTGTTTCTAATGAAATCCCTGCTTTTTTAACGACATATCGAAGACAATCCATTAAATTAGTTGCTGAACCGGCAATTGTTCCATCATGTAATGTTGCCAGATTACCTTTTACCACTACAGGCTGTCCTCCAAGAGTATATTCGCCATCCTCTAATCCTGTTGCTCTCATGCTGTCACTGATTAGTATTATGCGTCCCGCACCCAACATAGCAAATGTTGCCCGTATTACTGATGAATGAATATGAACTCCATCACATATCAGTTCTGCATGACATTGATATGAATCTCTTATTGCACCTATAACACCAGGCTTTCTATGATTCATAGGGGGCATTGCATTGTATAAATGTGTTGCATGAGTTGCACCATGTTGAATTGCCTCCATCGCAGTATCATAATCTGCTGCTGTATGAGCAATCGACACCACAACATTATCTTTTACTTTATCTATGAAATTCATCGCACCCGGCTCTTCTGGTGCAATATCAACAATCTTTATTAAATCATGTGCAGCTTTCTGGAGTTCACAGAAATACTCATAATTACAATGCATAATATTCTCTGCTGCCTGTGCACCCTTTTTTTGTGGACTTATAAAAGGTCCCTCCATATTAATTCCTACCAGATGGGCTCCACCATTATATAAATACTCTCCGGCATTCTTCATAACTTCAACAAGTTCTTCCTTAGCTATCGTCATGGTTGCCGGACATATACTCGTCACTCCGACAGAAGCCTCATACCGCGAAATTATATCAAGTGCCTCTTTAGTTCCATCACACATATCTGCGCCTTTGCATCCATGAAAATGAATGTCAACAAGTCCTGGAATCATCTTAAGTCCTGTAGCATCTACAACTTCATCGCCAACATAATTATGTACATCCAGCACTTTGGTGAATGTACCGTTATCTACAACGACATCTCCCTTAACAAATACATTGTCCTGTGTATAAACATCAGCATTCTTTATAATCATATGTTCTCAACCTTCTATCCACCAAGTTAATAAGCTTTAGTAAATCTTACTAAGAGCTGCTTCATCTGCTACCAGTGTTACATCATTATGCAGCTGCAAAACTGATGCAGGAACATATGGTGTAATATGTCCAAAAAAGGCTTCTTTCACAATCTGTGCTTTATCTTCCCCACTTGCAACAACCAGAATCTTCTTTGCCTGCATTATTGTCTTGATTCCCATTGTGTATGCCTGTCTTGGAACGTCTTCTGCTGATTCAAAAAATCTCTTGTTAGCTTCTATTGTAGATTCTGTTAAATCAACACAATGAACCTGTTTTTCAAATGAATCTGATGGTTCATTAAATCCTATGTGTCCATTATGGCCTATTCCTAGAAGTTGTAAATCAATACCTCCAAGAGACTTAATCAGTTCAGAATATCTGTTACATTCTTTTTCCGAATCCTGCTCCATTCCATTAGGAATATGAGTATTCTCAACTGATATATTCACATTATCAAATAAATTCTTATGCATAAAATAATAATAACTCTGATCATTGTCCTGACTGAGTCCCTTATACTCATCAAGATTAACAGTCTTAACTGCTGAAAAATCCAAGTCACCTTTTTTATACCATTCTACTAACTGCTTATATAACCCAACTGGCGTTGAACCAGTCGCAAGTCCAAGTACACATTCTGGCTTCATAATAATCTGTGCTGATATAATATTAGCTGCCTTTCTACTCATATCAGCATAATCTTTTGCTTTGTATATTTTCATCACTTATCACTCCATTTCACATATTCTACCATCTCAGATTCTAATAATAAACATTCCCCAGATATACAAATATTTATTATATTAACTAAAATGTACTGATTTTCATATATTAAATTGTCGTTCGCTTTATTATGTTTACATATTAACAATTTTTTAACAATATGTCCAACATTATTTGTCACATTTTAATAAAATATGTATTTTTATTAAAACATTGCAGATAAAAAAGGCAATAAAAAAGACTAACCAGCCAGTGTAATTTATAATACAACGCTGATTAGTCCATATTAGTATTTCTATCTGTCCGCATTTTTCAACTTATGATTAACAGCCATCGCAACCACACCAAGTAACACAATGAAAAGAGAGATAAACTGCGATGTAGAGAATATTCCGACCTCACCTCTGTAATCGTTTCTTAAGAACTCAATTGCAAATCTTCCAAGTCCGTAAGTTATGCAATATAAGAATCCAATATTACCTGCTGCCATATGCTTTCCGGTAGTTTCCTTACCGTCAGCCTTGCGCTTCATAACAGCAGTATAAGAAAACTTAGCTGCTATTATCATAAGAAACGCCATATTAAGAAAATCTGCCCCCGATGATATAAGCTGTGTAGGAATCAGTTTAACTCCTGATGGTGCAAGTGAACCAGCCGGGAAAACAACTCCCCAGGCTGCATCTGTCTGTCTTCCGTAACAGCACCCTGCAAGAAAACAGCCGATTCGTCCAAAGCCCTGTGCCAGCGCTATCTCTGGCATTACCAGGTCAAAATACTCAAGGAATGATAACTTCTTAATCTTTACATATATAAGGTTACACAGCACACCTGCAATAAGTCCGCCATAAACAACGA
>OGMC01000536.1_pt1 | contig 11141 bp, 9 predicted proteins | sample 1573011 | NCBI WGS metagenome assembly OGMC01 (sample SAMEA2581888, study PRJEB24529) | metagenome | biome: Human gut stool | place: China | collected 2011
TTCGGTGCCAGAGAGCCGGGGTTCGGGATGACGGCTTAGCACTCATAACTTTCGAGTGCTAATATACACCGCTTCGCACCAAAAATCAAGGGGTTTCATAAAAAGTTCAGAAATGTTTGCGGTTCTCTTTGCATTCCGGCTCCAAACCCATTATAATAGTCCCGATAAAGTCGGAAAGGATGACTTCGATGCAGTTTGAAATGTGTGCGCTTCCCGGTGGAGGGAAGCTGGAACTTTATCTGCGCAGCCCGGCTCCGGCCATGCCGAACGCCCTGCGCCGTCCACTGGTGCTGGTGGTGCCCGGCGGCGGCTATAACCACGTCAGCCCCCGGGAGGGTGACCCCGTAGCGCTGCAATTTGCGGCAGCTGGCTACCACACGGCGGTACTGCACTACGCAGTAGGGGAGAGCGCCCGGGATGCGCTGCCCATGCGGCAGCTGGCACAGGCCATCGGCCTTGTGCGGCAGCACGCAGAACAGTGGAATATTTTGCCGGATCAGATCGCTTTGTGCGGCTTTTCTGCCGGCGGGCATCTGGCACTGTCCGGTGCAGTGTGGGACGTCCCCGGCATGGAAGACCAGCCACGCCCCAACGCCCTGCTGCTGGCCTACCCGGTGGTCACCGCCGGGGAATACGCCCACCGGGGCAGCTTTGTGCAGCTGACAGGCACGCAGGACATTGCTGCCCACCAGCGCTTTACGCTGGAGGATAAGATCACCCCGGCCACACCGCCGGTGTTCGTCTGGCATACCATGGAGGACGAGACCGTCCCGGTGGAAAACACCCTGCTGTTACTGAACGCTCTGCACAAGGTGGGTGTGCCGTGCGAAGCACACTTGTTTGAAAAAGGCTGCCACGGCACCAGTATCTCCACCCCGGAGGTGGACGCCGACAGCGCCCACCGCAACCGCTGGGTCAAGCTTGCGGTGGAGTGGCTGAATGATACCTTTTCCTTCCACGCCTGAGATAACCGACTGAAACAGGAAAAGCGTTTGTAAATTTTGGCCGTACCTACAAAAAATTCACAAATAAACCGTTGACTTGCACAGGCGTATGCCGTATACTGTCCAACGGGGATAAAACCACGAAAGAAGGAAACAAAAATGGTTATGGATCCCACACTGCCGCGCATCAAGGTGCGCGATCTGCTCATGCAGGCATTTCTCACCGGCTGGGAGCGCTCCGATAAGAGCACCTCGCAGGACGAATACCTGCAAAGCTCCATTCAGGTCATTGAGATGCTGCAGGTAGAGCCGGAAAACCTCTACGCAGAGGAAGGCCTTGGCCTGCCGGACGGCGAAGAGGTGGATCATCTGGACGATCTGCTGCGGGCAGACGGCTTCTGGCTGTACTACGGAGTGGAAGCGGAAAACTTCTTCCTGATCCAGTGGTACCCGGACGAGGCTTCTGCCAATGCAAAGCTTGCCCAGCTGGAAGAACTGGGCGACGGCAAGCAGTATCTGGTAGACCTGACCCTCAAGCGGGCAAACCCTTCCGAGGCTGAAAACTTCGGCAATTCCAACCCGGTGCAGCTCCGCTCCTGAAACAAACGTTAACGTATTGAGTTGAAAGGAAATTTTGCTCATGCAGCTTTCTGTTACGGAACGCGAACGGCTTTATGCCATTTTGGAAAAATACGATCAAAACCCCAAGGTGCAGCAGATGCGGGAATTCATCCAGCACGGGGACGTTACCACCTATCAGCACTGCAAGAATGTGGTGCTGGTCAGCTGTTGGCTGAACCATCGGCTGCATTTGGGTGCAGACGAGACTTCGCTGGCTGTCGGTGCTTTCCTGCACGATTTTTATCTGTACGACTGGCATAAAAAAGGTACCTTCCATGGCATCCGCCGCCTGTTCGAGATGCACGGCTTCTCCCACCCGGGCTGCGCCTGCGTCAACGCAGAAAAGGTGTTCCATATCACCAAAAAGGAACAGAGCATCATTTCCAGCCATATGTGGCCGCTGACCTTCCGTCATGTGCCCAGCTGCCGCGAGGCTATCATCGTCTGCCTTGCCGATAAGTACTGCGCTGTGGTGGAAAGTATGTTCAAGCACAGCCGTGTGGCTGCCGCCAAAAACGCCAACGGCGAATACGACGAGTGGTAAAACTGAATCATCACAAATAACAGGAGCCGCTGCACTTTTTGGTTGCAGCGGCTCCTTCTGCCTTATACGTCGTGAAAAAAGCAGAGCGGGAAAATCTGCGGATTTTTCCGCTCTGCAAATAAAAATAATTCTGCGTCCGGTGGGGCTGGTTACAGCTTTTTGAACCCCTCCGGTTCGTCTGCGGCGGCGCGGCGCTCCATCAGATAGGTGTCCAGCCAGTGGCCGTGGCAGTCCCGCGCAATGCGCTCCCGGCGCCCCACCAGCCGGAAGCCGCACTTGGCGTGCAGGGCGCGGCTGGCAGCGTTATCCTGTAAAACGGTGGATTGCAGCGTCCAGTACCCGGCCTTTTCAGCGGCGGCGCACAGGGCGCTCAACAGCTGAAAGCCCAGTCCGTGCCCACGGAACTGCTCGCCTACATAGATGCTTACCTCGGCCACGCCCCGGTAACACCACCGGGGGTCTACCCGGTGCAAAGCACACCACCCTGCCAGCACCCCGCCGGAAAGGATGACCAGACGGCACTCCTTTGTGTGGGAAGCGTCCCACGCGGTATAGGGCGGGCATTCGGTCTGGAAGGTGGCGTATTCCGTGGCAATGCCCTCAACATAAATTCTGGAGACCGCGCCCCAGTCCTCCGGCGTCATAGGCCGGATGATGATCTTATCCATACTTTCATCCTCGGCGGGCCGAAAATTGCCCGCATTCTCTTTCCACTCCCGGATAAATTTCAGTATAGCAGAATTTGCCGCGCGGTACAAGAAGCGGACTGCACAGAAATTGTTTTGACATCTCACCTGTTTGTGATACAATAAGGGAACAGGAATGCGGCGGGGGATGCGCCGTCTCTCATGGAGGATGTATGAGAAAAAATGCCTGGGTACTGCTGTGTATGGTTTGGCTTATGCTTTGCGCGGCGCTGCCTGCCTTTGGCGCAGAGAGTGCACCTCATGTCACGGCAGAAACTACAATGGCTCAGCTGCGCGCAAACCCGGCGATCCAGGGAAGCGGCTATTATACATATTGCCGTGAGATGACGCCGCTGATGGTGGAACGCTGGAAAAACAAGACCTTGCACGATTATTTTGGCGACACCGACCGGGAATCCGGCATTGCTGCGCTGAACCTTATCATTGATAACTATAATAAGGGCGTCAAGGTCACCTATCAGGTCTACACTCCTGAGGAGATCGAACACAATTCCAGTCTGGGCTGTGTGCAGCTGTTTTATTATCCGGCCGAGACCCCCAACGCCAAAACCGCTATCGTAGTGCCCGGCAACGCCTTGACCGCAACCTCGGAGATGGGTGAGGGCGGCTCCACGGCCTACGAGCTGCATAACCGGGGCTATGCCGTGTTCGTGTTGCGCTACCGCACCTTTTTGGATCTGGGCAATAACGCCCCGCTGGAGGATCTGGCAAGGGCGGTGCAGCTGGTGACAAGCCTTGACGAGGAGCTTTCCATCCATACACAGGGCTATGCGCTGGTGGGCTACTCCTCTGGCGGCCAGCTTGTGGGCGTGTTCGCAAATAAGGAGCGCGGCTACGGCTATTACGGTGCTGCAAAACCCGGTGCACTGCTGTTGGCTTATCCGGTAGTGAACTTTTCAGAGGTAAAGATCGCGTATCAGGCGCTTATGGATACCGGCAACTATGGGTGGCACTATTACTGCTCCAGTGTGGCAGATCTTGTCACGGACGATTATCCGCCGGTATTTTTCTGGTACGGAAAGGACGACAAGGTGCTGCCCTGGATGATCAATCAGGTGCAGGGCCCGGCGCTGCAAGCGGCGCTGGAAGCCCACAAGGTACCTTATATTATGAAGGTGTTTGAGTCTGCGCCGCATAGTATCGGGGTGGGCTATACCACCGATGCCGAGGGCTGGCTGACAGATGCCGTGGCTTTTTGGGAGCAGCAGACCGCTGCCTGACCATAAATAAAAAAGGAGTAGAACATGATGGATCAGAATACTTGTTTTGCATACCTGAATATGGAGCTGCCGGATGATATCCGCCGTCTGAAGGAGGCGGGCTACTATGATGCCGCCATTGCGCGCATCGATGCCTGTCTGGCCGAAGACTGGACTGCCAGCCAGAACCAGCCCCTGCACCCGCAGGGTGCGCTGCCGGTAAACCCCACCCCCCATGGCGTGGACGCATGGCGGCAGGGTCTGCTGGCGCACCGGGAAATTTTGCGCCGTCTGCCGCGGGACTACACTCTCACCGCCGAGCAGCTGCTGAACCAGCTGCAAGCCGCCCTGCGGAACTTTACCGCCGAGGAGTTCGCCGCACTGGACGCTGCCGGGCAGATGGATTGGCGTTTTGTGGAGGGGCAGAAGCGCTATATCTACCGCGCCGCCGAAACGCTGGTGGCTACCCATCCCGACCTTGCCGCCCGTCAGCTGGACCCGCCCGTCCCGGAGCGCAGCTGGGATCGTTTTGAACCCCAGCACGACCAGATGGTGCGCACCGGCGCAGCCAGTGCAGACATCACCCTGCGCACCAGCATCGGCATGACCGACGAAACCTTTGCCCGCGCCCTTGCCGCCGCAAAGGCCAAGGGCAGAAACACCGTGCACGTCAAGGTGTGGCTGCCGCTGCCTGCTGCCTGCCCGGCACAGAGCAATATCACGCTGGACAGCTTTACCGCCCAGCCCACTTATATTGCGCCGGAAACCGCACCCCAGCGCACCGCGTACTGGGAGGCAGACCTTGCCGAGAACTGCCGCTTTGGGGCACAGTACAGCTACCGCAGCACTGCGCACTACGCTGCCCCGCTGGAAATGCAGGCCGACCCGGTGCAGCCGGATTTTGACACCGCCGAGCAGCTGCCCCACATCGCCTTTACCCCCTATATGAAGGCACTGGCTGCGCAGCTGACTGAGGGTATCACCGACCCGGTGCAGAAGGCAAAGCGCATTTATGATTTTGTCACCCTGAATGTGCACTACCACTTCCAGCCTATGTATTTTGTACACGAGAACATCACCGATAACTGTGCCCGCAGCCGCCGGGGCGATTGCGGCGTGATGGCCGCCACCTTCATCACCCTTTGCCGCATTGCAGGCATCCCGGCAAAGTGGCAGAGCGGCATGGTGGCACGGCCGGAGACAGCCGGCTGCCACGACTGGGCAATGTTCTATATTGCCCCCAAGGGCTGGATGTACGCCGATTGCTCTGCCGGTGCCTCCATGGCGCGTGCGGGCAACGAGAAGATGCGCCTGCACTACTTCGGCAATCTGGACACCGACCGCATGGTGGCCAACAGCGACATCTGCGCCCCCTTCGACCCGCCTATGTGCTCCTTCCGCGCCGACCCCTGTGATAATCAGGTAGGCGAGATGGAGGTAGACGACGTGGGTCTGTACGGCCAGCAGGTGGAGACCACGCAGGAGATCGTAAAGCATCAGGAAGTATAAGCACATCCGGGTCTGCCATTACCGCAAGACCCGGATTTTTGAGTTAAAAGGAGAATGTCTATGGAATTTTTGGCAGGACTGTACACGCTTCTGCTGGTGGCCATCTGCCTGCTGCAGGCGCTTTTGCTGTACCGCACCGGCAAGCCCGCCGCCCGGCAGGATGACGAAGCTCTGAAAGAGTGGCTGCACCAGCAGCTGGAAGCGCAGGCGCGGGTGCTGGAAGAAAAGCAGGCGCAGCAGGCACAGCAGAATCTGGCCGCGATGGCGCATATCAGCGATACCCTGCAAACCGCAGTGCAGGGCATGAGCAGCACCCTGACGGCAGGACAGAACACCCAGCAGCAGACCATGGAGCAGCGCTTGCAGGGGCTGGAAGCCTCCAACGCCCGCAAGCTGGAAGAGATGCGCAAAGCGCTGGCAGACGGCCTTGCCGCCATGCAGGCACAGAACGCCCAGAAGCTGGACGAGATCCGCCACACCGTGGACGAGCAATTGCAGGACGCACTGCAAAAGCGGGTGACCGAAAGCTTTAAGGCGGTCAACGACCAGCTGGAGCAGGTGTACAAGGGCTTGGGCGAGATGCAGAGCCTTGCCGCCGATGTGGGCGGGCTGAAGCAGGTGCTCTCCGGCGTCAAGACCCGCGGCATTCTGGGCGAGATACAGCTGGGCGCGATTTTAGAAGAGATCCTTGCGCCGGAGCAGTACGACACCAACGTGGCCACCATCCCCGGCAGCACCCAGCGGGTGGAGTACGCCATCCGTATGCCCGGTGTGGACGGCAACAGCGTCTGGCTGCCCATCGACTCCAAATTTCCCGGCGATACCTACGCACACCTGCAGGACGCGCAGGCTTCCGGCGATGCACAGGCAGTGGAAAACGCCCGCCACGCGCTGGAGCTGGTGCTGCGCAGCGAGGCAAAGGATATCCGGGAAAAATATGTGGAGCCGCCCTATACCACGGCCTTCGGCATCCTGTTTCTGCCCTTTGAAGGTCTGTATGCCGAGGTGGTGAACGCCGGGCTGCTGGAGGTTTTGCAGCGGGATTATCAGGTGAACGTGGCCGGCCCCAGCACCATGGCGGCGCTGCTCAACAGCCTGCAAATGGGCTTCAAGACCCTTGCCATCCAGAAGCGCTCCGGCGAGGTGTGGCAGCTGCTGGGGGCAGTCAAGACCGAGTTCGATAAGTTTGGGCAGGGGCTTTCCAAGATGCAGCAGCGCCTGCGCCAGACGGACGAAGAACTGGACAACCTCATCGGGGTGCGCAGCCGCGCCATCAGCCGCAAGCTGCGTGCAGTGCAGACGCTGGATGAAAACACCGCCGCCACCCTGCTGGAACTGGACACCGAGCCGGGCAGACCGGTAACGGCACGTCTGCCGGAGAGCGGGGAAGAGCTTTGATGCGCAGAAGCTCTCCGCATTATCCCTTGCGAAATTTCTGACGATGTGCTACAATAGGAATTGTTCTCAGAAATATTTGCCAATTTACGGCACAAGATAAACCCAAAAGGAGTCTGAACGGTATGAGCATGAAAAAAATCAGCGAAGCCATCCTTGGTGTGGGCGTGGACGATACTACCATCGACCTGTTCGAGAGCCAGTATCCGGTGCCCACCGGGGTCAGCTATAATTCCTATGTCATTCTGGACGAAAAGACCACCATTCTGGACACGGTGGACGCCCGCGCCACCGAGCCTTGGCTGGAAAACCTTGCCGAGGCACTGGGCGGCCGCAAGCCCGCCTATCTGGTGGTCTCCCACATGGAGCCGGACCACGGTGCCAACGTGGCAAAGCTGGCAGCCCTCTACCCGGAGATGCAGGTGGTAGGCAACGCCAAGACCTTCCAGTATATGGAGCAGTTCTTTGGTGCAGATGCCATTGCCCCGGAGCGCCGCGTGGTAGTGAAGGACGGCGAGAGCCTGAGCCTTGGCACCCACACCCTCACCTTTGTGTTTGCTCCCATGGTGCACTGGCCGGAGGTCATGGTCAGCTATGAAAGCAGCGAAAAGGTACTGTTCTCTGCCGATGGCTTTGGCCGCTTTGGTGCCGTGGCAAAGTTTGACGAAAACGCCGACTGGGCCAGCGAAGCCCGCCGCTACTACCTGAACATTGTGGGCAAGTACGGCCCGCAGGTGCAGGCATTGCTCAAAAAAGCTGCGGCACTGGATATCAAGACGATCTGCCCGCTGCACGGCCCGGTGCTCACCGGCGATCTGGGCAAGTACCTGAACTACTACGATCTCTGGTCCAGCTACAAGGCCGAGGAGCCGGAAAAGATTCTGGTAGCCAGTGCCTCCATCCACGGCCACACCCGTGCCGCTGCCCACACCATGGCTGAAAAGCTGCGTGCACAGGGCGCAAAGGTGGTGGAGATGGATCTGACCCGCACGGATGTTTCCTATGCCGTTACCGAAGCCTTCCGCTGCGGGAAGATCGTGCTGGCCTGCGCCACCTACGACGGCTTCCTCTTCCCGCCGATGGAGAATCTGCTGACTCACCTCAAGACCAAGAGCTTCCAGAACCGCACCGTCGGCCTGATGGAAAACGGCACTTGGGCACCCATGGCTGCAAAGCTTATGCGTGCCGAGCTGGAGAGCATGAAGAACATCACCCTCTGCGAGAATGTGGTCACCATCCGCTCTGCCGTCAACGCTGCTGCCGAGGCACAGATGGACGCCCTTGCCGCAGAGCTCGTTGCAAAGTAACACGGCATAAAATCAAGTAAACGCAAACACTCCCGGACTTTCCATAAAAAGCCCGGGAGTGTTTTTTGGTTCCTTTGTTTGCTCCATTATCTGCTAGATTATGATATGAGAGGAAAACACAAAATTTTACGTCATTTTTTGAAATGGACACAAACAAAAAAGCGGTGAAACGAACAAATTTTGAACGTTTCACCGCTATATTCTGGAGCAGGATACGGGACTCGAACCCGCCGCCTACTGCTTGGGAAGCAGTCGCTCTACCGGATGAGCTAACCCTGCAAGTGCTCCATTATTGTAACAAAGCAGGGCAGGAATGTCAAGGCTTTTCCGCACGAAATTTGCGGTCAGCTCATTTTGGCCCAAGTCAGGTCCAGCACCGGGAAGAACGGGTCGAATACCAAGTCCCGCACGCCGTTTGCCAGCAGCAGACGTTTCTGCTGCGCCATCAGGGGCACCACGGTGCAACTTTCCAGCAGCTGCCGCTCGCACTGCGCCAACAGAGCGCAACGGTCCTTGCCGGTCTGCTGTGCGCTCAGTGCCAGCCGGTCGGCATAAACAGTATCGGCATAGCCGGTCAGGCTGCCGCCCTCAGCGGTGAATTGCTGCAGCATCTGATATACGCTGCCGCCCTCGGCACGGATGGGCGCAAGGGCAATGGTGTATTTCCCGGCGGCAATGCGGGCGTCAAACTCGTCCTGCTCTACCTCTTCCACCGAGAAGAACAGGGAACACTCCTTCTGCCATGCGCTGTTGATCTGGTCGGCCAGTTCGCCCAGCCCGGCGTTCTTGGGCAGCAGCAGGGTCACACCGGAAAAATCCGAAGTCGCCATGCCCTGCCGCGCAGCCAGATACAGAGCCTTTGGCTCCGGGATGGTGGGTAGGGGATCCCCGGCAGTTTCGCGGTAGTCCAGCCCATCCACGGTCAGACCCTCCGGTACAAGCCCCTTTGCAGCGGCGTACAGGCCGCTGGAGGGCACATCGGCGTTTTCCCGGGCAATACCGGCCAGCGCCTGCCGCAGCTGCTGGTTCTGGAACACCGACCCCTCTGCCGCGTTGAAGAGCAGCGCCCATGTGGTGTCGGAATAGCTTACCGTCTGTAAGCTGGTGGCTTCGCCGCTCTCGTCCAGCGCGGCAGAGCATTTGCCATCAGCAATGAGCTGGGCCGCGCTCTTGCCGCTGCCGCTGGTGTCCTGCACCAGACGCAGACTGCCGACCAGCGGGCTTTCCACAGTACGGCGCAAAAACAGGCCGTTTGCCGTCCAGTTGTACAGGTAAAAGCTGCTGCTGGCAAGCGTAGTTTTGGCGGTCAGTCCGTAGGTGCCCCGGGTGCTCTCAAAAAAGGCCTCGTCACAGGGGGCTGCACCGGGCATGGCCAGCTTTGCTAAAAAGTTATCGTCCCGCTCGCTCAGCCGGAACACCAACGTCAGCGGCCCATTGGCCGAAACGCCCAGACTGCTTTCGTCTGCAAGCCCCGCCAGCACGGCGGCGCTGTTCTGAATGGCGGAAAACTCCACCGCATAGGGCGAGGAAGTCTCGGCATGGAAAATGCGCCGGAACGCAAATACAAAATCCTCGGCGGTAATGTCGTACTCTGTGGCGGCACCCTTGGCGGCAGCGTAGGTCAGGCCGTCCTTCAGGGTAAAGGTGTAGGTCAGCCCGTCTGAGGAGACCGTCCACTTCTCACAGAGCCCCGGCACAAGTTCGCCGTCCGGGTCCTTGCGCACCAGCGTGCCGTACAGATTCTCGCAGGCGATGACATCCGATGCACCGGAGGCTACCTGCGGGTCCAGATTTGCGGGGATGCTGTCCACAAACCAAGTAAAGCTGGCAGAGTTTGTGGAACTGCCGCAGCCGGTCAGGGCAAAAAGAAACGCAGCAGCCAGCACCGCTGCGGTAAAACGCAACCATCGTTTCAAAAAGAATAACCTCATTCCGTTTATCTTCGCGCAGAAACGGCAAAAAACGCTCTGCAACGACAAGTGTAGCAGAAAGCAGCAGAAAAAACAATTGCCTTTTTGTGAATTTATCGGGCTTTTTGAAGCAGACTGTGCGGTTTTCCGTTGCCAATTGCGCGCAAATGGACTATAATGGTACAGCGAAGTGATCCCCGCGCTGCCCGTGCGGCGCGGTGTTATACCATGATCCTATTAGAGGAGGAACTGTTTTTATGCAGAAAGATCAGCAGAAGCTTGCCCAGCTTATTCAGGGCAAAAAGGTCGCCTTTATCGGCGCAGGCGTCAGCCACAAGACCCTCATCAAGGAGTTTGTGGAGTTGGGCGCTCATGTGACTTTGTGCGACCAGAAAAAGAGCGTGGAGGACTTTGGCGATTACGCCGCCACCATCCGGGAGCTGGGCATCGACCTGAGCCTTGGCGAAAACTATCTGGACGGCTTCAAGGGGCAGGACATCATCATGCGCACCCCGGGTTTTGTGGGTTACTTTGAAAAGCCCCTGCAGGATGCCATGGCCGCCGGCACCATGGTCACCAGTGAGGTGGAACTGTTCTTCGATTTCTGCCCCTGCGAGATCGTGGCCGTGACTGGCTCGGACGGCAAGACCACCACCACAACCCTTATCTCCAAATTCTACGAGGCCGCAGGCCGCAAGGTGCATCTGGGCGGCAACATCGGCGCAGCCCTGCTGCCCATGCTGCCGGACGTTGCCCCGGAGGATGTGGCGGTCGTGGAACTGTCCAGCTTCCAGCTCATCAGTATGCGCAAGAGCCCGAAGATCGCGGTCGTCACCAATGTGACCCCGAACCATCTGGACCACCACAAGGATATGCAGGAGTACATCGACGCCAAGCGGAACATCCTGCTCCATCAGGTGCCGCCCTGCCGCGAAGTGCTGGGCTATGAGAACGACATCACCCGCAGCATGGTGCCCGACTGCAAGAGCAAACAGGTCTGGTTCA
>OGMC01000545.1_pt1 | contig 11016 bp, 7 predicted proteins | sample 1573011 | NCBI WGS metagenome assembly OGMC01 (sample SAMEA2581888, study PRJEB24529) | metagenome | biome: Human gut stool | place: China | collected 2011
AGCCTTGAATCCTGTCATATATCCTGCTGTCATAGAGCTTATATCCTGTATCTGGTACAGACCATCCCTGAAACTCTTAAGTCCGGCTATATAATCATAGTCCTTAATCTCTAAAGCATATTGTATACCTTCAACTTCTGCTACAGATACGCTTTCCTGTGAAAGAATCTTCTTTATTTCTTCAACCGTAGCCTTTGCCGTATTACATCTTATATAAGTCTTTTTCTCCTGCTTAAAGCCTGCTAGAATTTCCTCAGTCATATCAATTCCAAGCTGACTGTGCCACATTTTAACTATCCATAATGGCATTGAGTATTTTACAGAAAGGTACTGTTCAATATCCTTATTTCTGTCAGGATATGAAATATTGTCTTTATTTCTTGCAATGTTTCTTAAGACTCCGTTCACAAACCCCTTAAGCCCTGTGAATCCACGTTTTGTAGCCAGCTTCACAGCCTCATTGCACACTGCCGAATCCGGAATATTATCCATATATATTATCTGGTATACAGACATTTCACATATATTTCTTATTAGTGGTTTCATCTTTCTTACAGGAGTCTTTGAAAACCGGTCTATTATATAGTCAAGTTCAATTCTGTTCTCAATCGTTCCTAGTGATAATCTGCTTATAAATGCTCTCTTATTCTTATCAAGATACTGGTACTTTGTCAGTGCATTATTAATGAGAAGGTGTGAAAATTCACCCTTCTCATTGATTTCCATAAGTATATCAAGTACAACTGCCCTTAAATTCACCGAATCAGTCACGGCGTCTTCCTCCAAATAAATAAATCAGTCTTAAAAGCTGTAAAATTGCTGTGGCTGCTGCCGCAACATATGTCATGGCTGCTGCTGAAAGCACCTTTTTTGCCTGTCTGTTCTCATCTCCATACAGGAATCCTTCTGATTCAAGAAGCTGTAATGCTCTTGCCGAAGCATTAAACTCAACCGGTAATGTTACAAGCTGGAAAAGTACTGCCAGACTGAACATAAGAATACCAATATCTATAAGTATATTAGTTGAGCCAAATATAAGTCCAAGTACAATAAGTATCCATGATACCTGTGAACCAACACTGGCTAACGGAAACAACGCTGTCCTAAAGCTTAATGGACCATATCCATAAGCATGCTGTATGGCATGTCCTGTTTCATGGGCTGCAACTCCGATAGCAGCAACAGATGTTGAATTATACACAGAATCTGACAGGTTAAGTGTCTTATTTCTTGGGTTATAATTATCTGTCAGGCTTCCTGATACTCTCTGAATAGATACATCATATATTCCCTGGCTTCTTAAGAGCTGCTCTGCGACCATTGCGCCTGTCATTCCTTTTGAAGATGACACCTTGGAATACTTGTTAAATGTGCTTTTTACCTTTACCTGCGCTATCAGTGCAATAACACATGATATTATTATCAGAATGTACATTGGATCATAGTAATATCCATATCCATAATAACCATATAAAGCTACCATAATACCTCTTTTCTGAACCATTTAAGATTCTGCTTATTCTCCTAACATTACACCTGCTTCTAACTGGTTGCCTCTTAAGAATGAACCGCTGTCCATTCTCTTCTTACCTTCTAACTGAACCTCATTAACAACTAAGTAACCTTGTCCACAGGCTATTGTAAATGTGTTCTTTCCTACAGTAACAACCTGTCCCGGCTTAACTTCTTCTGTCTGTACTTCACTGATATTATCTGCAACATCTGCATCCCATATCTTTAACATCTTACCGTCTATATAAGTAAATGCACTAGGCCATGGATTAAGTCCTCTTATAAGTCTTTCAAGTTCAGCTGCACTCTTATTGAAATCCATCTTACCAAATGACTTATGAAGCATTTTTACATAAGTGCTTTCTGAATCATCCTGCTTAACAGGAGTAATAGTTCCAGCTTCAAGTCCTTCAAGTGTCTTAACCAAAAGATGCGCACCGACATCACTTAATCTGTCAAAAAGACTTCCGCCCGTCTCTTTAGCATCAAGCTTCACCTTCTCAACCATCAGGATATCTCCTGTATCAAGGCCTTCATCCATCTTCATGGTTGTAACACCTGAATACTCACAGCCATCAATAACTGCCCACTGGATTGGCGATGCACCTCTGTACTTAGGAAGAAGTGATGCATGAACATTGATACAGCCGTATCTTGGCATGTTAATAATACTTGCCGGCAGTAACTGTCCAAATGCAACGACAACAATTACATCTGCATTATATGTTCTTAATTCTTCTACAAATGCTTCATCTCTTGCTCTCTCCGGCTGTAACACTGTGATTCCATGTGCCACAGCTTCATCCTTAACTGGAGAGAAAACAAGTGATTTGCTTCTTCCCCTTGGCTTATCAGGCTGTGTAACAACTGCTGCCACATCATGTCCTGCTTCGATTATTGCTTTAAGTGTCCCTACAGCAAAATCGGGTGTACCCATAAATACTACTCGCATTCTGTTCCCCTTTTCATTAATTATTCTTCTTCAATGTCATCTGTAGAGAGAAGTTCTCCTTCTACTTTATCAACATACATTATACCATCAAGATGGTCAATCTCATGAAGAAGGCATCTTGCAAGAAGCTCCTCTCCTTCTACTATAATCTCTTCCATATTCTCATTAAGAGCCTTAACCTTGGCATAATTAGGTCTTGTAACCTCACCTGTCTTTCCAGGTACACTTAGGCATCCTTCAAGCCCTGTCTGACTTCCGCTTGTCTCTAATACAACAGGATTGATAAGAACAATAGGATCATCTCCACAGTCAATAACAACAAGTCTCTTTCTGATTCCAACCTGAGGTGCTGCAAGACCTACACCATTAGCCTCATACATTGTATCAAACATATCATCAATAAGCTCTTCAATTCTTGGTGTCATCTCTGTAATCTCTTTTGCCTTGGCTCTTAGTATATCATCTCCAAGTGTTCTAATATTTCTTATTGCCATATAATCCTCCTCGCAATCATCCATTAATATCGTATTGTACATTAATATTCTTAAAAGCCTGATTTCCAACAATATTAACATCAAGCTTTTCATGTATACTGTTAAGAACTTCCCTGTCTTTATGTTTTACATAGATTATCTTACTATACACATCTTTAATCTTATATATAGGTGCATCTGCCGGACCTATACACATAAGTCCTTTATACTTACAGTTGTTATCCACAAATGCTTTAACCCACGCTGCACTCTTTGTCAATAACATCTCATCTGATGAAGATAACATAATCTTCATAAGATTATCCGCCGGCGGATATCCACACAGCTTTCTGTATGCAATTTCCTGCTCATAGAAAGCATTATAATCCTGATTAGCCGCACTAACAATACTAAAATGCTCCGGCGTATAAGTCTGTATAACTACATTGCCGCTTTTTTCTGCTCTTCCTGCCCTTCCTGCCGCCTGTGTAAGAAGCTGGAAGGTCCTCTCAGATGCCCTGTAATCACTGGAATAAAGTGACATGTCTGCCGCAAGCACTCCCATAAGCGTTACATTTGGAAAGTCATGTCCTTTAACAATCATCTGAGTTCCAATAAGAATATCCGCATTACCATTGGCGAATTCCGACAGTATCTTTTCATGTCCATCCTTACCTCTTGTAGTGTCCATATCCATTCTTAGCACTCTCGCTTGTGGAAATGTTTTCTTAACCTGTGCTTCAACACCTTCCGTTCCTGCCCTGAAACCCGAAACATACCTTGAACCGCATGAAGGGCATACAGTTATCTTCGGTGCTGTATATCCGCAGTAATGGCACATAAGCCTTCCATTAGCATGCTCCGTAAGTGAAACATCACAATGTGGGCATTTCATAACCTTTCCGCATGAACGGCATGATATAAAGCCAGCCACTCCTCTCTTATTAAGAAAAAGCATTATCTGCTCATGCTTTGCAAGTCTGTCACTCATCAGTTCTCTTAACCTGTTGCTGAATATCGTCCTGTTTCCAAGCCTTAATTCTTCTCTCAGGTCAACAATATCAACTGATGGAAGCTCTCCGCTTCCTGCGCGGCTGTCAAGTTTAATAAGCTCTATATGTCCATTCATTGCCGCATAGTAGCTTTCCATTGAAGGAGTCGCAGAACCAAGTATCACTGAAGCACCTGCTTCCTTTGCAATATGGCATGCAACCTCTCTTGCATGGTATCTTGGAACAGTCTCTGACTTGTAAGCTCCTTCATGCTCTTCATCTATTATTATAATTCCTATATTTGAAAACGGTGTGAACAACGCTGAACGTGGTCCAATCATTACACTTATATCACCTCTCTGCGCCCGCAGAAACTGGTCATAACGTTCTCCCTTTGACATACGGGAATTCATAATAGATACCTTATCCCCGAATCTGTGGTAAAACCTCTGCACAGTCTGGAATGTAAGTGCAATCTCCGGTATAAGCACAATTGCCTGTCTTCCATGATTAAGGACATGCTCAATTGCTGCAAGATACACCTCGGTCTTTCCGCTTCCTGTAACACCATGAAGCAGATATGTCTTATAATCCCCCTTATCATAGTCAGCTATTATTGTATCCACAGCTTTTTTTTGTTGCTTGTTAAGCTCGATATGCTTTCTTTCTCCCGAAACATTTCTTACAGGATTCCTATACATATCTTCTGACCTGACTTCGGCAATCCCCATATCTTCAAATGCTTTGACCGTCTGTGCCGTGATATTAAGCTTGGATTTAATAATGCTTTCATCTATTACAGGTTCCTTAATCAGTGCCTCTAACAGTCTGTATCTTGCTTTTGCATTTTTCTTTGCAAATGCATCAAGATACTTCTGCGCCTGTGCCGTGTCAATAATAAGATTGACCGAGCGTTTTTCCTTCTGTTTAACCTTATCTTTTACAGGAATAACCGTCTTAATTGCCTGATTCATGGTACAGCCATAATTGTGCTTCAGCCAAGCCGCAAGCTTTAACATTCTGCTTACTGCAGTGACCTTTCCCTCGGTAATCCCTGTAATATATTTTATCTTTTCAACAGGATATGCCGCCTTGTCTCCCAAACCTACAACATACCCTGTTATCTGCCTGTTTCCTGCTCCAAAAGGAATATCAACTGACATTCCCAGTTCAATTACATCCGCCAATTCATCCGGAACTGCATACTGGAATGTCTTATCAAGCTGTTCATGTGAAATGTCTATTATTACATCTGCGTACATTAATTACCCTTCAATTCTTCAAGCACTTCTTTGATAAGCACCCTCTCATCCATAGGATACTTCACACCCTTAATCTCCTGATAATCCTCATGACCTTTACCCGCAAGAACAATAATATCACCCGGTTCGCCATGTTCTATCGCGTACTTAATAGCTTCTTTTCTGTCTGTAATATCAACATGTTTTCCTGTAGTCTTAGCAATTCCAGTCTTGATATCTTCTATAATTGCCTCCGGCTCTTCAAATCTTGGATTATCTGATGTGATAATAGTAAGGTCAGCAAGTTTTCCTGAAACCTCGCCCATCTCATATCTTCTTTCCTTGGAACGGTTACCACCACATCCAAACAGGCATACAAGTCTGTGAGGGTGATACTCCTTAAGAGTTGTAAGTATACTCTCTAAAGCCATTGCATTATGAGCATAATCTATCATTAATGTAAAATCATCCGAAACCTTTACAAGCTCAATTCTTCCCTTAACCTTAACATGCTTAAGAGTTTCCTTAAGTGCCTCTTCGTCAACATCGAAATGCCTTGTAATTGCGATTGCACATAATGAATTGTATACAGAAAACTTACCCGGAAGATTAAGTTCAACCTTCATATTAACAAGTCCTGTACAGTCATATGTAAGACCGATTTTACCAGGTTCGTGTAAAAGTTCAATATTCTCAGCCTTAATATCAGCATTATCCCCGATACCATAGCTTTCAACCTTGCATATAGCTCCCTTAAGGATATCTTTGGTATGCTTATCATCAGCATTAACAATACCAACCTTGCACTGCTTGAATAACTTAGCCTTACAATTAAGATAATCCTCAAATGACTCATGCTCATTAGGTCCGATATGGTCAGGCTCAAGATTAGTGAATACGCCTATGTCAAACATAATACCTGCTGTTCTGTCAAGCTTAAGTCCTTGCGAAGACACCTCCATGACAACTGCCTTACAGCCAGCGTCTACCATCTTTGCAAATGACTGGTGAATCTCTATTGATTCAGGTGTTGTATTATGTGCCGGAATCGCCTCGTCTCCTATAATAGTCTCAATCGTTCCAATAAGTCCAGTCTTAATGCCACATGCCTCAAGCACATTTTTAACCATATAAGTGGTTGTTGTTTTTCCCTTAGTTCCTGTTATTCCTATTGTAAATAGCTTCCTGTCAGGATTGCCATATACTGCCGCCGACATAAGTGCAAGTGCAAGCCTTGTGTTATCCGTGCTTACAACTGCTGCATTGCAATCCTTAGCTTCGTACTCGCCATCAAGAACAACAATTACAGATGCCTTATCCTTAATCTGGTCAATATACTTATGTCCATCGCTCACAGCACCCTTAATGCATACAAATGCATATCCATCCTGCATTTTTCTTGAATCAGATGTAATTCCTGTCACATCTGCATCAGTATTTCCGCATACAACACTGTATCTGAAATCTGCGGTTTCATTTTCTGAACATATTTTTAATATCTCTGAAAGCTTCATACATTAGTCTCCTTATTTTATAGTATATATTACTTATATTACTGCTGCTTTAGAAGTGTTTCAAACTCTTCCATTGTCATCTCAACCTTTCTTGGCTTAGTTCCAAGCTCCGGTCCTACTACCTTTGCATCAGCAAGCTGGTCCATAATTCGTCCTGCCCTGTTAAAGCCTATCTTAAAATGTCTCTGCAGACTTCCTATTGAGCCTTTTTCATTCTCAATAACAAATCTTCCTGCATCAGCAAAAAGTGAATCTCTCTCATCATCGCCTTTACTGCTGCCAGGCATGCTCTCCTGACTTACAGTAGCCTGTGCAATACTCTCATCATAAGATACTTCCTCTGCATTCTCCTTAAGGAAAGATACAACATTTTCAACCTCTTCATCAGATACGAATGCGCCCTGAACACGCAGCGGCTTTGGAAGATTAGATGGGAAGTAGAGCATATCTCCCTTTCCAAGCAGCTTCTCAGCACCATTCATATCAATGATAACTCTTGAATCAATTCCCGAAGATACTGCAAATGCTATCTTAGACGGAATATTTGCCTTGATAAGTCCTGTTACTACATTAACAGAAGGTCTCTGTGTTGCTATAACCATATGTATTCCTGCTGCTCTTGCAAGCTGTGCCAGACGGCATATTGCATCTTCAACCTCTCCCGGTGCAACCATCATAAGGTCGGCAAGCTCGTCTATGATAATAACAATCTGTGGAAGCTTCTCCATTGGAGGATCTATGCCCTCCTTGTTTTTCTTAACAACAACATCATTATATCCTTTAATATTACGCACCTGCATTGCCGCGAACTTCTTATATCTGTCTGTCATTTCATTAACAGCCCAGTTAAGCGCTCCCGCAGCCTTTTTAGGATCAGTTACAACCGGTAATAACAAATGTGGTATTCCATTGTACACACTTAACTCAACAACCTTAGGGTCAACCATTATAAGTCTTACATCTTCCGGCTTTGCCTTATAAAGAATACTCATGATAATTGTGTTGATACATACTGATTTACCTGAACCTGTCGCACCTGCAATAAGCATATGTGGCATTTTGGCAATATCCGCAATAATAGTCTTTCCTGCAATATCCTTACCAACTCCGAATGATATTGCCGACTGGCTTTCTTTGAATTCCTTGGACTCAACAAGTTCCCTGAAATATACGCTTCCGGCTTCCTTGTTAGGAACTTCAATACCAATAGCTGCCTTACCCGGAATTGGTGCTTCAATTCTTATATCAGCGGCTGCCAGATTAAGCTTGATATCGTCTGATAAAGATACAATCTTGCTGACCTTGACACCCTGCTCCGGCTGTAACTCATATCTTGTAACAGTTGGTCCACAGCTTATATCAGTTATAGTAACTTTAACGCCGAACGTAAGCAGAGTCTCCTGTAACCTCTGTGCAGTCATTCTGTATTCAGCCTTTCCGCCGGATGCCGCCCCTGGATTTTTCTTTAATAAACTTATCGGCGGGAACTTGTATACCTTCTTTGGTTTCTTTTCAGGCACAGAACTTTCTGTTATTACATTATCCTGTACATCAGCTTCTGGCTCTTCCTGAATATCTCCAGCATAATCTGCTGCTTCATCTTCCTGCATATCGTATACATCTTCATCCGCATCTGGTTCTGAATACGAATAATTATCCACCATACTGTCAGAAGCATCTGCCTCTTGATACTGTAGTTCTTCTGAATAATAATCATCCTGAATTTCCTGAACAGACTGTGCAGGCATAACACTGTCAGCAGATTTATCATCCGAATACAAATTCTCAAACAAATCATCACTGTCATCAACAATCACCTGTGCTTTATCAACAGGTTTCATTCTGTTATCAGGCTCATATATATCGGCTGAATATTCATCTTTTCTTTCACGGTCAACTTCAATTTCATGTATATCTATCTCTGGCTCCGGCTGGACATCACCTGTTATAAGTGTATCAGAAGTCACGCCTCTTACAACATTATTCATTCTGGCATTGGCAAGATATTCTTCCCTTGCCTTCTTTTCAGCAAGCTGTTTCTCTTTCTTTTCAATTTTTCTTAATCTTGCCTTAGCTCTCTCTTCTTCTCTTAGCCTATGATACTCTTCATCTGACATATCATTTTCATGTCTGCTTGCAGAATGCTGTCTGTATGCCGAATAATCTTCTTTTGCCTCCTGCATCATTCTCTGGCTGTTATTCCTTACATTCTTAAGCCCTGACACAAAAGATTTTTCTGTGATAATAACAATGCATATAATTGCAAGTATCATTAATATTACAAATGTTCCAATAGCCCCTATAGGACTCAGTACTTTACATAATATGCCGCCTGAAAATCCTCCTCCTGCCTTATAATCAGCACAATATGTAAATACTTCTCCCACATTACTCTCCATAACCGCCGGCTTATTATATACACACTGAATCATTCCGCATAATACAATAAGAAGTCCGTACACCGCTACGGTCTTAATTCTTGCAACTCTTATTAAATCCCTGTTTACCATTAAGAAAATAACACTTGCTGCAAGTACAAATGGAAAAATGTATTCCATCACGCCAAAAACTCCAAACATAAACCATTTTATTCCTCTGCCCAATGTCCCTGCAAGATTAAAATTCGTAAGTATAAGTATTATCGCACATGCTATCGAAAAAAGTATTATACAATCATTCCTTAACTGATTATCCTGAATCTGCTTATTCTTTACTGGCTGCTTAGGCTTAGCCGGCTGCTTTTTCCTGCCTGAAGTATTTGTTTTCTTTCTCTGAGTGGTAGTCTTTTTACCATTCCTGCTGGCTGTATTTGCCATAAAGTTCACTCCTTAATATCGCATTTTCACATTTTTTAATTATAACATTTATCCAGTTTCATGGCAAATCACATTCTTTATATAAAAAAAGAGCTGCCACCACCATGGCAACCCCTTTCATATATGCTATTACTCATCAAATATACTTACAATCTCGCCTTCCATAATCTTGTTCATATTCTTTACTGCACAGAAATTACCACACATAGAACATGTATCTTCCTTCTCAGGCTTAGATGAAGCTCTGTAAGCTCTTGCCTTCTCAGGGTCAATCGCAACGTCAAACATTGCTTCCCAGTCAAGAACCTTTCTTGCCTTGTCCATCTTATAATCCCAGTCCATTGCACCTGGTACGCCCTTTGCAATATCAGCCGCATGTGCTGCAATCTTAGAAGCAATAATTCCTTCCTTAACATCATTAAGATCTGGTAATCTTAAATGTTCTGCAGGTGTTACATAGCAGAGGAATGAAGCTCCGTAAGTAGCTGCGATAGCTCCACCGATTGCTGCTGTAATGTGATCATATCCTGGAGCTATATCAGTAACAAGAGGTCCTAATACATAGAAAGGTGCTCCCTTGCATATTGTCTGCTGAATCTCCATATTAGCCTTAATCTGGTTAAGAGGCATATGTCCTGGTCCTTCAACCATAACCTGGACATCCTTCTCCCATGCTCTTCTTGTAAGCTCGCCAAGTGTAACAAGCTCTTCAATCTGTGAGATATCTGATGCATCCATAATACATCCCGGTCTGCACGCATCTCCAAGACTCATTGTAACATCATATTCTCGGCATATCTCAAGCACTCTGTCATAATATTCAAAGAACGGATTCTCATTTCCTGTCATCTCCATCCATGCATATATGATAGAACCGCCTCTTGATACAATATTCATAAGTCTCTTATCTGCTCTGAACTTCTTAGCTGTAGCCTTGTTGATACCACAGTGTATAGTCATGAAATCAACGCCGTCTTTAGCATGCATTTCTACAACATCAAGCCACTCCTGTGCTGTGATATCCTTAAGTGCCTTATGATAATATACAACTGCATCATATATAGGAACTGTTCCTATTGTTGCAGGACATTCTGCTGTCAGCTTTCTTCTAAATTTCTGTGTATCACCGAAAGAAGAAAGATCCATGATAGCTTCTGCTCCCATCTTTACAGCATTATTAACCTTGTCAAGCTCCATATCAAGATCCACGCAGTCTCTTGAAGTTCCAAGATTAACATTAATCTTAGTTCTTAACTTATTTCCAATACCATTAGGGTCAAGACATTTATGATTCTTATTGGCAGGAATGATAACCTGTCCCTTAGCTATAAGCTGTCTTAAACTCTCGACATCTATATTTTCTTTCTTTGCAACAATTTCCATTTCTTTAGTAACAATGCCTTTTCTTGCAGCATCCATCTGTGTTGCGTATTCCATATGTATTCCTCCATTCTGGGTAATTAACAGGAAAAATCATAAGCCTTGTGGAAATTCGATATTGAAACAATCAAATGAA
>OGMC01000548.1_pt1 | contig 10988 bp, 10 predicted proteins | sample 1573011 | NCBI WGS metagenome assembly OGMC01 (sample SAMEA2581888, study PRJEB24529) | metagenome | biome: Human gut stool | place: China | collected 2011
GTATTGGTTTTATACCTAATCACCAATATCGTATCCTCGCGGGAAACTTTCGACATATGGACCCAAATGATACTGTTGGCGCTCCCACTCTTCTTTTTTCTCTTAATCATCGTACCGATCGGGCACCGGGAAAGAGAGCCGTTGCCTTAAATCACCACCGGCCCTCTTTATTCAATTCCCGGCGGATCGCCATAGATAAGATATCGGAATCTAGCCGGGGAGTGTCTTGCTTTAGCAACCGAAGGGCACAACGCCTGATCACATTCGAAATGGAGCCACCCGATAACTCATAAGTAGCTGCCATACGGATCATCTTGTCCGCATCCGCAGGTAGCCAAGAAGAGGGAAGCATTCTACGCCATAATTCCTCACGTAAGTCTTGATCCGGCATCGGGAAATAGATAATAGACTGGAAACGACGGGAGGTTTTGCACATGCCCAGAATTTATTTGAGTCCCTCCACGCAGGATTGGAACCCGTATGTCGACGGCAGCGGCAGCGAGGAATACTGGATGAATCTGCTGGCCGACACGCTCGAGCCGTACCTTTACGCAAACACCATCTCCTTTGTGCGCAACACGCCGGAGATGACCGCGGCCTCGTCCATCGCGCAGGCGAACAGCCTCGGCGGCTTTGACTTTTACCTTGCCCTGCACTCCAACGCCTCGGGGGAGGAGCAGGCGGGGGAGAACCGCGGCATCATCGTCTTTTACTATCCCACGAGCAGCGACGGAAAGCGCGCTGCCGAGCTCTTCGCCGCGCAGCTGCGCATGGTCTACCCGCTGCCTGCAAAGGTGACGACGCAGGCGACCACAACGCTCGGCGAGGTGCGGCGGCCCAGATACCCTGCGAATCTCATCGAGCTCGGCTATCACGACAATTACGACGATGCGCGCTGGATCGAAAATAACCTCGACGCCGCGGCGCAGGCCATCGCGCGGGGACTGACGGAGTATTTCGGCCTGCCGTTCATTTACCCGCAGCTCGTGCGCACCGGCGTCGTCACGACGGAGGGCTCGGCCCTGCGCCTACGAAGCTATCCCGGCATCGACGGGGAAATAGTCGGCAGCATCCCGAACGGCGAAAGCGTGCAGGTCTACGGGAGCTATCAGGGCTGGTACTCCGTGGGCTACGACGACCAGCTCGGCTACGCGGCGCAGGCCTACATCGCAGTGTGATCTTCGCCTGTTTCCGATATTTTCCGGGCGCGACTTTTCCTTGACAGCTGGTCATAAAAAGTTTACAATGTTTTTTGGATTTATGGAGGGGAGAGAAGGGGAATCTCCCGTTTATGATTCAAAAACCCAACGATAGATCAATCGCATCGATCAAAAAAGCACACAGGAGGAATCGCATGATCAGCTATCTCTACGCTGCGCTTATCGCGGTGGGGACGCTCGTCATTGGCATTCTTCTTGGTATTTGGATTCGCAAGAGAGCCGCTAAGCGCGCCGAGGAGAAGATCTCCAACGCCGATGAAGAGGCTCTTCGTATTGTCAACGAAGCAATCAAGAGCGCTGAAAACAAGAAACGCGAAGTCATGTTGGAGGCAAAGGAAGATATCCTGCGCTCCAGAAACGAATACGAGAAGGAAGTCAAGGAACGCCGCGCCGAGCAGCAGAAGCAGGAGCGCCGGCTCCAGCAGAAGGAGGAGAACCTCGACCGCAAGACCGACGCGCTGGAAAAGCGCGAGGAGGCTCTCAACCAGAAGCATGCCGCCCTGGACAAGGAAAACGAAGAAATCAAGATCATCAAGCGCAGCCAGACCGAAATGCTCGAACGTATTTCCGGTTTTACTGCCGAAGACGCCAAGAAGTACCTGATCGAGCAGGTCGAGAGCGAAGTGACGCACGAGACCGCGCTCAAGATCAAGGAGCTGGAGCAGCGCGCCAAGGACGAGGCCGATTCCCGCGCCCGCGAGATCGTCGCCTCTGCCATCCAGCGCTGCGCTGCCGACCATGTTGCCGAGATCACCGTCAGTGTGGTGCCCCTGCCCAATGACGAGATGAAAGGCCGCATCATCGGCCGCGAAGGCCGCAACATCCGCACGATCGAAACGCTCACGGGCGTCGACCTCATCATCGACGACACGCCCGAGGCGATCACCGTCTCGTGCTTCGAGCCCGTGCGCCGCGAGGTCGCGCGCCTGGCGCTCGAAAAGCTCATCGCCGACGGCCGCATCCATCCCACGCACATTGAAGAGATGGTCAACAAGGCCCGCCGCGAGGTGGACGCCATCATCAAGTCTGAGGGCGAGCGCGCCGTGCTGGAGACCGGCATCCGCGGCCTGCACCCCGAGCTTGTGAAGATGCTCGGCCGCCTGCACTACCGCACGAGCTACGGCCAGAACGTTCTGCAGCACTCTATCGAGGTCTCGCACCTTGCCGGCATGATGGCCGCCGAGCTGGGCGCGGACGTTTACGCCGCCAAGCGCGCAGGCCTGCTGCACGATATCGGCAAGGCCGTCGACCACGAGATGGAGGGTACGCACGTCGCCCTCGGCGTCGAATTTTTGCGCAAGTACCACGAAAAGGACGACATCATCCACGCGGTGCAGGCGCACCACAACGACGTCGAGCCGCAGACCGTCGTCGCCTGCCTCGTGCAGGCCGCCGACGCCATCTCCGCCGCGCGTCCCGGCGCCCGCCGCGAGAATCTGGAGAACTACATCAAGCGCCTCGAGCAGCTTGAGGAGATCACCGGCAGCTATCCCGGCGTCGACAAGGCCTATGCCATTCAGGCCGGCCGCGAGGTCCGCGTGATGGTCAGGCCCGAGCAGGTGAGCGAGGACGATATGGTCATCCTCGCCCGCGAGCTGGCCAAGCGCATCGAGAGCGAGCTCGAGTATCCCGGTCAGATCAAGGTCCATGTGCTGCGTGAGACGAAGGTCATCGAATACGCCAAATGAGAAAAAAGCACCGCCGAAGCGGCGCTTCGGCGGTGCTTTTTTCGTCTGCTATGAAAATGAAAAATGCAGAGAATTCCGATTATGAAAGGATTCCTTCATAAAAAGGGCAGAAGAGACAAAAATTTTTCCGCATATTTGGTGAAAGTCTCAAATCGAGAAATGATTTGAGACTTTTTCTTGCGTATTGAGCGCCGAGAGCTTATAATACAGAAGAACGGGACTGATTTGTGAAAAATTAGACAATCCAAATAATTTATAGTGAAGGAGCAAAAAGACTATGGATTTCCATCTGTCCAAAGAGCATCTGCTGGTTCGCAAAATGTATCGCGAATTTGCAGAAACTGAAGTCAAGCCTTTAGCCGAAGAACTCGATGAGGAAGAGCGCTTCCCCATGGAGACCGTCGAAAAGATGGCCAAGCTCGGCATGATGGGCATTTACTTCCCCAAGCAGTATGGCGGCGCGGGCGGCGACGTTCTGAGCTATGCCATGTGCGTTGAGGAGCTGGCGAAGGTCTGCGGCACCACCGCGGTCGTCGTCTCCGCTCATACCTCCCTGTGCTGCGCCCCGATCTTCGAGAACGGCACCGAGGAGCAGAAGATGAAGTATCTGCCCGACCTTCTCTCCGGCCGCAAGATCGGCGCGTTCGGTCTGACCGAGCCCGGCGCCGGCACGGACGCTTCCGGCCAGCAAACCATCGCTGTCAAGAATGAGAACGGCGACTACGTCCTCAACGGCAGCAAGTGCTTCATCACCAACGGCAACGTTGCCTCCACCTTCGTCGTCTTCGCCATGACCGACAAGAGCAAGGGTAACCACGGCATTTCCGCCTTCATCGTCGAGAGCACCTTCCCCGGCTTCTCCACCGGCAAGCACGAGAAGAAGATGGGTATCCGCGGCAGCTCCACCTGCGACCTCGTTTTCGAGGATTGCGTCGTTCCCAAGGAGAACCTGCTCGGTAAGGAAGGCGAGGGCTTCAAGATCGCTATGAAGACCCTCGACGGCGGCCGTATCGGCATTGCTTCCCAGGCTCTGGGTCTTGCCGAGGGCGCCATCAACGAGGCGGTCAAGTACACCAAGGAGCGCGTCCAGTTCGGCCGTCGCCTGAGCCAGTTCCAGAACACCCAGTTCCAGCTGGCCGATATGCACACCCGCACCCAGGCTGCTCAGTACCTCGTTTACGCCGCTGCCTGCAAGAAGCAGAACCATGAGGATTACTCCATGGACGCTGCCATGGCCAAGCTCTTCGCCGCGGAGACCGCTTCCGACGTCACCCGCCGCGCGGTCCAGCTCTTCGGCGGTTACGGCTACACCCGTGAGTATCCCGTTGAGCGCATGATGCGCGATGCCAAGATCACCGAGATCTACGAGGGCACTTCCGAAGTCCAGCGTATGGTCGTTGCCAAGTATCTTGGTGTGAACTAAAAAAGGAGGTAAAGATATAATGAAGATTCTTGTTTGCGTTAAGCAGGTCCCCGATACCTCCGGTAAGGTCGCCGTCAATCCCGATGGTACCCTGAACCGCGCTTCCATGCAGACCATCATCAACCCCGATGATATGAACGCCGTTGAGGCCGCCCTCAAGCTCAAGGACGAGCTGGGCTGCAAGGTCACCGTCGTTACCATGGGCCCCCCGCCGGCAGAAGGCATGCTGCGCGAGCTGATGGCCATGGGCGCTGATGACGGCTATCTCGTTTCCGCCCGTGAGTTCGGCGGTTCCGATACTTACGCCACCTCCCAGATCCTTGCCGCCGCTCTCGACACCATCGGTCTCGATGACGACGACATCGTCTTCTGCGGCCGTCAGGCTATCGATGGTGATACCGCTCAGGTCGGTCCTCAGATCGCTGAGAAGCTGCACCTGCCCCAGATCACCTACGCCGCCGATGTGAAGAAGGAAGGCGACACCCTGACCGTCAAGCGCATGCTCGAGGACGGCTATATGACCATCAAGGCTCAGACTCCGTGCCTGATCACCTGCATCAAGGAGCTCAATACTCCGCGTTACATGAGCGTCTCCGGTGTGTTTGAGTGCTACTCCAAGCCCATGACCGTTCTGGACTACAACGCCCTGAAGGATCACCCCCTCATCGACGCTACCACCATCGGCCTCAAGGGCTCCCCGACCAACATCCTGACCTCCTTCACGCCTCCCCAGAAGGGCGCTGGCCAGATGCTCGAGGGCAACGACATGGCTACCTGCGAGAAGCTCGCTGGCATCCTGCTCGAAAAACACATCATTTAAGGAAAGGAGATCAATACGATGCGTAACGAAGTGAAACTTGCTAACCCCAACTATGACTCCTCCAAGATCGAAGAGTTCAAGAACGTATGGGTCTTCTGCGAACAGCGTCAGGGCCAGATGATGTCCACCTCCTATGAGCTGATCTCCGAAGGCCGCAAGCTGGCGGACGAGCTGGGCGTGAAGCTCTGCGGTCTGCTGGTCGGCGACAATGTCGGCGATCTCGCCGAGAGCATTGGCGGCTACGGCGCTGATGAGGTCATCGTCTGCGACCACCCCCTGCTGAAGAACTACACCACCGACGCCTATGCCAAGGTCATCTGCGACGTCATCTCCGAGATGAAGCCCGAGGCCTTCCTCATCGGCGCGACCAACATCGGCCGTGACCTCGGCCCCCGCTGCGCAGCCCGTCTGCACACCGGTCTCTGCGCCGACTGCACCCACCTCGACGTTGACATGCCCATCTACAAGGACTTCCTGCGCGGCGCTTCCACGCTGCCCGAGGCCAAGATCGACGGCATGGCCACCGCGAAGGTCATGGGTAAGGACCACGATGTCTCTCGCGACCTGAAGATGACCCGTCCCGCGTTCGGCGGCAACCTGATGGCTACCATCATCTGCCCGCGCTTCCGTCCCTCCATGGCGACGGTCCGTCCCGGCGTTATGAAGAAGGCTCCCTATGACGAGGCCAAGGCCAAGGCCGTTAAGGTCACCAAGTACGACGTCAAGCTCGACGCCGCCGATCTCCAGACCGAGGTCGTCGAGGTCGTCAAGGCTGCCAAGAAGCTCGTCGACCTGGTTGGCGCTGACTATATCGTCTCCGTCGGCCGTGGTATCTCCAAGGACGTCGAGGGCGGCATCAAGCTCGCTCACGAGCTCGCCGACGTGCTCGGCGGCGTTGTTGGCGGCTCCCGTGTTGCCATCGACTCCGGCTGGCTCACTGCCGACCATCAGGTCGGTCAGACCGGCAAGACCGTTCACCCGAAGGTCTACATCGCCCTCGGTATCTCCGGCTCCATCCAGCACAAGGCCGGTATGAGCGAGTCCGAGTGCATCATCGCGGTCAACAAGAACGACACCGCGCCGATCTTCGAGATCGCCGACTACGGCATCTGCGGCGACCTGTTCAAGGTCACCCCGATGCTCATCGAGGCGTTCAAGGCTGCCAAGGCCGCGAAGTAAGGAAAAATTTCCCAAAGAAAGGCGCGAGCTTCGCGCCTTTCTTTTTTTGCAGATTTTGCCGTGCCGCATTTTGCTTTTGCCGGAAATACTACCGTTGGGTATTGCATGGAAAAAGACAAGGGGAGAAAAACGATGAAGCAAAATTTTGCGATCCTTGCCGTGACCGCGCTGCTGCTCTGTTCCCTCACCGCCTGCGGCGGGGATCAGAACAACGGCGCGGCGAACGGAAATGTCAACGGTGCGGAAAACGGTACCACGAGCGGCATGACCGGCAAGACCGACAGCAGCTCCAACGTCGGCGGCGAGCTCAAGACCGACCCGGCGACCGGCACGCGCTACACCGGCCGGGAGAACGATTCAGTCGTGCGCTATGGCAACGGCTATGGCAACACGAGCGCGGATAAGCGCGCGGGCACGAAGAATGCGACGGCGAACTCCACGCTCCACGGCAGCTACAACAACCCTACCGGCACGCCCGCGGGGCAGACCGCGGCCCCGGCGCGCGGTATGTCGAACGAGCTGCGCTACCGTCTCATGCTGGAAAACGCCCGCGTCCATGACACCGACGGCTTTCTGCTCGACGGCGAAAACGCGCATTACAACACCTTCCGGTGAGGAATACGGCGGAGCGGGAGCCGGCAGCGGCTGTTTCTCCGCCGTTTTTCCGCGTTGACAAAGGGAAATAAAGTCGTTATCATAGGGAGAGATAACGAAAGACGGAGGGCGGAACGATGCGAAATGACCTGCACGCCAATCTGACCGTGCGGATTTTTACCGACCGGAAGTGCTTCGGTCCGGGCGTGGCGGAGCTGCTGCGCCGTGTGCGCGAGCTGCACTCGCTGCGCGCGGCGGCGATGTCGATGAACATGGCCTACTCCAAGGCGTGGACGGTCCTGCGCACCGCGCAGGAGGGGCTGGGCGTCAAGCTGCTCCGGTCCTCCACGGGCGGGCGGAACGGCGGCGGCGCGACGCTGACGGCGGAGGGCGAGCGGCTGCTCGCCGCCTACGAGGACTACTGCGCGAAGCTGACCGCCTACGGCGAGACTCTTTTCGCCGAGACCTTTGCCTTTTACGACACGCTGACGGAGGAGAAGCCGGAATGATCTATAACATCCTCGCGGTGGGCGACGTGGTGGGCGCGTGCGGCGTGAAGCACCTGAGCCGCTGCCTGCGGAGCCTCAAGAAGCGCAAGAGCATCCATTTCACGGTCGTCAACGGCGAAAACGCCGCGATGGTCGGCCTGACGCCGAATGACGCGGAGGACATCTTCGCCGCGGGCGCGGACGTCATCACGCTCGGCAACCACACCTTCGGCAAAATGCAGATCCGCGATTACCTCGACGACTGCCCCTATATCCTGCGCCCCGCGAACCTCGGCAGCCGCGTGCCGGGACGCGGCTATGCGGTCTACGACTGCGGCGCGGCGCGCATCGCGGTGATGAACCTCATCGGCCGCTGCGACCTGAGCTTCCACGCCTCGAATCCGTTCACCACGGCGGACGAGCTTCTGAAAGCGGGAGAGAAGCCGACCTTCACGCTCGTCGATTTCCACGCCGAGGCCACGAGCGAAAAGCTCGCGCTGGCCTACTATCTCGACGGGCGCGTGAGCGCCCTATGGGGCACGCACACCCATGTGCCGACCGCCGACGAGGAGGTGTTCCCCAAGGGAACGGGCTATCTCACCGACCTCGGCATGACCGGCGCGGTGCGCAGCGTGCTCGGCATCGAGCCGCAGCAGTCGGTCGAGACGTTTTTGGGCGGCCTCGCGGGACGCTACCGCGCACCCGAGGGACCGTGCAAGCTGCAAGGCGCGGTCTTCTCGCTCGACAGCGATACCGGCCTTTGCGTCGGCGTGGAGCGCGTCGACGTGCGATAGACAGAGAGAAGGAAAAGAGGAAAAGCCATGTCCATTGAAAAAGTAAGAGCCTATTTTGAGGGCTTCGGCATCGCCGGCCGTATCCGCGAGTTCGACGTTTCCAGCGCCACGGTGGAGCTGGCGGCCATCGCCGTCGGCGTCGAGGGCGCGCGCATCGCCAAGTCCATGAGCTTCAAGCTCGGCGACGAGCCGATCATCGTGGTCGTCGCGGGCGATCAGAAGATCGACAACGCGAAGTACAAGGCGCAGTTTCATCAGAAAGCGAAAATGCTGACCTTTGACGAGGCGTGCGCCTTTACCGGTCACGCCCCGGGCGGCGTGTGCTCGTTCGCCCTGCCGGAGAACGTCAAAACCTATCTCGATGTGTCGCTCAGGCGCTTCGAGACGGTGTTCCCCGCTGCGGGCAGCAGCAACAGCGCCATCGAGATGACCTGCGAGGAGCTGGAGCGCTATTCCTCCAACTTCTCCGGCTGGGTCGATGTCTGCAAGCCCAAAGAGGGCTGAAAAGAGGAGGGAGACCATATGCAGATCCGCATTGCCAAGTCGCAGCGGGAGGACAAGACGGCGTATGTCGCCGTGCGCGCCGGTGAGATGACCGGCTTCGCCGCCGTCCGCTACGATCTGCGCAGCCTGCTGCGCTATGCCGGCGTCACGCTCGCCGTGCTCATCGCGCTCCGACGGCTGCTGCGCATCTGACCGATACCGAAAAAGGCTCCGACGGCGGTCGGAGCCTTTCTGCTGCCGTGTACAAGGCTTGACAAGCAGGGCGAAACACCGTAGAATATATATTTGTCAATACACCCGCCGCGCGGCAGGGAACGGTTCCTGTTGGCCGTCCGGCGGCAGAAAAAGAGGAGAAAACAACATGGCACAGGACAAGAAGGTTGAACAGATCACCAACATGGAGGACGATTTCGCCCAATGGTATACCGACATCTGCCGCAAGGCGGAGCTGGTCGAGTACGCCAGCGTCAAGGGCTTCACGATCCTGCGTCCCTACGGCTACGCGATCTGGGAGAATATCCAGCGCATCATGGACGGTGAGTTCAAGAAGACCGGCCACGAGAACGTGGCGATGCCCGTTCTGATCCCCGAGAGCCTGCTGAAGAAGGAGGGCGAGCTGGTCAACGGCTTCGCGCCCGAGGTGGCTTGGGTCACGATGGGCGGCAGCGAGAAGCTGGAGGAGCGCCTGGCGTTCCGTCCCACGTCCGAGACCATGTTCTGCGACCATTGGCACAACGTGCTTCAGACCTACCGCCAGCTGCCGATGCTCTACAACCAGTGGTGCTCCGTCATCCGCTGGGAGAAGACCACCCGCCCGTTCCTGCGTTCGCGCGAGTTCTGGTGGCAGGAGGGCCACACCATCCGCCAGACCGCCGAGGAGGCCCGGGCCGAGACCGAGCAGCAGCTCAAGTGCTATGCGGACTTCTTTGAGAACGTCCTCGCCATTCCCGTCGTTCCCGGTCGCAAGACCGAGAAGGAGAAGTTCGCCGGCGCCGAGGCGACCTACACCGTCGAGTGCATGATGAAGGACCGCAAGGCACTGCAGGGCGCGACCAGCCACTACTTCGGCGATAAGTTCTCCCGCGCCTACGATGTGACCTTCGCCGGCCGCGACAACAAGCTCCAGTATCCGTTCCAGACCTCCTGGGGCTCCACCACGCGCATGATCGGCGCGGTCATCATGACCCACGGCGACAACAACGGACTTGTCCTGCCCCCGCGCATCGCGCCCGTGCAGGCGGTGGTCATTCCCATCGCGGCGCACAAGAAGCCCGAGGTCGCCGAGGCGGCCAAGGAGCTCAAGGCCCGCCTGCTCGCCATCGACGTGCGCACGAAGCTGGACGACTCCGACCAGTCCATGGGCTGGAAGTGCGCCGAGTACGAAATGCGCGGTGTGCCGCTGCGCATCGAGATCGGCCCGCGCGACCTCGAGAACGGCCAGTGCTGCATCGTCCGCCGCGACAACGGGGAAAAGACCTTTGTCGCGCTCGACACGCTCGAGAGCGCGGTCAAGGAACTGCTTGACCGCATCCACGACAATATGCTCGAAAGAGCGAGAGCGAATCTGGAGGAGAACACCTTCGACCTGTCCACTTGGGAGGAGGTCAAGGAAATGGCCTCCGGCCGCGGCGGCTTTGCGCGCACGAAGTGGTGCGGCAGCCGCGAGTGCGAGCTGGGCATGAAGGAAAAGGCGGGCGTTTCCTCCCGCTGTATGCCGCTGCACCAGTCCGGCACAAAGGGCAAGTGCGTGTTCTGCGGCAAGGAAGCCACGACGGACATCTATTGGGGAGTAGCATACTAAAAAATAAGGGCGCGCAGAGCGTGCCCTTATTTTTTATACCTTTTGGAGCCGCACTTCGCTCCGCGCCTCGCAGGCGCGAGGCACCTGCTGCGACACTCGCTCCGTGAGAGGTGTTTTTCTGACGCGCATGTCGCCAGAAAAACAATCTTAATTTGGTTTCGCGCCTGCGGGCGCGAAATGCAGGGGGGCGGATACGCGCGAGCGCGGCAAAAACGATTTTATTCGGTTTCGCGTCTGCGGGCGCGAAAGGGGACGCGGCAAAATTTTTTCGGAAATGGGAACTTTTTCTTCAACGCTCTCGTCCAAAGGAGTACAACGCCCAAGGAGGTACAACGACATGAAGAAGTATCTGGCACTTTTGCTGAGTATGCTGCTGCTCGTCGGCTGCGCGCGGATTGAGCCGGAGCAGGGCGGGACGAAGCCCGAGCCGGGACAGCCGGACGATGTGAGCGCGAAGCTGCTGAGCCAGTACGCGCT